>Ga0315905_10005363_pt1 | contig 13069 bp, 8 predicted proteins | sample LakEriMetagenome_5_FD_203522 | JGI IMG/M metagenome (GOLD analysis project Ga0315905, IMG submission 203522) | Freshwater fungal communities from buoy surface, Lake Erie, Ohio, United States - Buoy 4 MA121 | ecosystem: Environmental > Aquatic > Freshwater > Lake | place: USA: Lake Erie, Ohio... | reverse complement strand
ACGCGCATTCTTCGCTTTTCTGCGCCGCGCGCGCCGCGGGATCTTTTGACACCTCCGTCCAGCCTGTGGTGTCATTGTTCAGCGTGGTGATTTCGAGGAAACGCTGCATTGGGCGGATGAGGTCGAAGGAGTCCATCTGCCCTGCAAATTCCCACGCCGAGTTGCGTCGCATCACCTGACGTCCGTTTACGGTCGTAAACTCAAAGTAGACGACATCGTCCAGCACAGGCTTGTAGGATTTGAACAGCCAATAGGCCACATTTTGCACCACCTTGCGCATGTCCTGCTTGGGCCCGCGCATGCGACCCAACTTGCCCACAGCCTTGGCCTCAAGACGTTCGGCTTGCCGCCTCTTTTTCTTTTGCATGATTTCATTTGAAGTTGCGTTGTTACACAAGTGTGTGACTCCTGGCGCAACCAACGGCGCAAAGTCCGAAGCCTCTCCAATGAGCGCCCCCATTACAATGCGGAACGCGTCCTTGATCGAAATGCGCCCGATTTTTTTCGGGTCCACCTTCTTCTGCTCCTTTGCACCGCTGTCTCCCAACTCCTCGTAGTAATACAGAACCTGCTTGGCCTCAAATGAGGTCAGCATCGGCTCCTCCGTCGCAGTGATTGGGTCATCGCCGTTGGGATCCCACCCCAAATCGATTCGCTTGTCAGTGAGGGTGGTGACATTCAGCGAGCGGAGCATTTTAAAGAAATGGTAGCGATCGATGATTTTCTCCTCGATGGATTGCCCCGCTTTGATCTCTTCCCGGGTGGCCTTGAATTGCAGGATAATGCTGTGGTAGGACTCTGGGTCTATGTAAGCCTCCTGCGTGGGCCAGTCGCGGACGGACTTGGCGAAACACATCCAGGGCTCCAACTTCTCCTTGAAGACAACATGCACATTCATGAGGTCACTCACTTCGAGCTCCTCAACCCTCATCACGTGACTTTTTACCGCGTACGGGTGCTTCTCCACCTCCACGAGCTCGTAGCCCACCGACTCGTAGCACGTCACGCGGATTATGTGCTTGCTCTGGTCCTCCGATGTTTCGGTCCGCCGCATCGCCTTTTTCTCGGGGCTCTCCCAGTCGAGCTTTTTGGCATACTTCATGCGCATGAAGAAGCTGTCGGGCGAGTCGTCCTCCTCCGGGGGGGCGGGCGGCGGCTTCTTCCCAATTCCCAACGCCCAGTCGAGCGGGTTGTTTGTGTACTCGCCGAAGTTCTCCTGAAACTTGTGGACCGCAGACTCGCGGGTAAACTTGCCTGCGAGCTCCTGGTTCTCCATATGCCGTATCTTCACCGCGGCCACCTCAGGGGGCATCTTCTCCAACTTTTTGTACTTGGTCTCCTCATTGGCCCGGACCATGTCACCTATGCTGGGCGCGGCTCCCATTGCCTTTGGGGGGAGGGGAGAGTCTCTGCTACCTTCAAGATGAGAAACGAGGTCAGAGGCGGCAGTGCGCGCCAGCGTGGGTGCTCCCGCTTGTACAAGGGTGCTCCCTGCCGCCTGTGTGCCTGGACATGCTCCTGCACCAGGGTTTGGAAAGCCACGAGCCACGAACCGCTTGACGGACTGGGAGACGGGATGGCAGGAAGAAGGGAGGGAGGATGGGGAGACGACGGGGAGAGTTGGGACGAGAAAAATTGGGGTGCGGTGCAGCGGCAGGAGAAGAAGAAGCAGGATGTGCTGGTTATGGCCTCGCAGAACTCGGAGTCCATCCGCCGCATGGTGCGCCAGGTCGACGAAACCCGCAACATTGCGGGCGAGACGCTCACGACGCTCGACACGCAGTCAGGTGCCGCGCCCGCCGCCCCCGCCGGGCGCCTGTGACGGCCCGCCGCGCGCCCCCCGGCCGTGGGCTGCTGCCGTGCCCGTGCCCCTGCCCGCACTCGTTTGCCAGCGCTGACCCGAACCCGCGGAGCGACGCAGAGCAACTCAAGCGCATGCACGGCGAGATCGACAAGGTCGAGGAGAACTTGAACTTTGCGGACCGCACCATCCGCGGCATGGAGTCGGTCTGGGGCTCGTTCAGGAATTACATTTCAAAGGGCGCCCCCGCCAAGGGCCGCCCACAGTCTGCTTCTGAAGGGAGTCGGCTTGATCGCGCCGCGCAGGGGAGGGCAGGCGGGTCGCGCGAGCCGGCTGCCGCGGCAGCGGCAGGCAGCTCAGGTGCCGCGGCAGGCGGCTCGGGGCTGGGGGGGTCGCGTGCGCCGAAGGCGGAGCGCCAGTACGGCGACGACTGGCAGGGCAAACTGCAAAAAATGGAGGACAAGCAGGAAGACGACCTGGACGATTTATCGAAAATGGTTGGGCAGCTCAAGAGCATGGGCCAGGATATGAACCACACGCTAGATGCCCAGACGAAGTCGATCGAGCGTCTGTCTGAGCGCTCAGGTCTTATGTGACCTACGGGATCTCTATGTCTCTGTGTCTACGTCTACTTGAGCGCATGAAGGCATCCTCCTCCTCATATGCATGTATGTCGCTGTCTATACGTCTACTTGAGCGCATGCAGACATCCTCCTCCTCATGTGCCTCTATGTCTCTGTGTCTACGTCTACGTGAGCGCATGCAGGCATCCTCCTCCTCATGCATCTATGTCTCTGTGTCTACGTCTACGTGAGCGCAGGCCCTATCTATGAATGTGATGCTCTATCTCAGTGCTCATCAAGCACGCACACACACGCAGATGCCGTGGACTCACGTCTTGCGAAATCAAACTTGCGCGTCAAGCGCATGCTCTGACCACAAGGTGTCCTGTCCGTCCGCCGACTTTGTGGGAGGGGATGAGTCAAAATGTGCCTGGAATCTATTCGACAAGGCAGTCAGGTCTGGGCTGGCCCGCGAGCGCATCGCACGCGACAAGAGAGCCCGAGGATCGTGGCCGTGATCACGGGAGAGAGAGAGAATTCGCCGAGAGCTGATTGCGGGAGGCGGCGCATTGCCGGAGGCAACCAGAGGTGGCGCATTGAAGGAGGCGCAGGCACGGCGACGACGATGTGTCGTTAGTAAGGCACCTTGAGAAGGCACCTTAGGAAGGCACCTTACCACTTTCCTCATACGCACAATAACAAAAGTGCACACTTTAAAACCCCCTTTACGAAACCGCGCATTCCTCGTAAAACACTGGATAAGTCAGGGATACGTAGGTCGTATTATTGCGAGTCTTAAAAAGATAAAAGCATCCCCCCTGACCTATGCATTCACTCTGGGTTGGGCATGAACTATCGTCGCAGGAGGTATCAGCGGTGTATCCCCTCTAGGCGCTCGCAACCCTGTAAATCTTGATATGCCTGTTGCAGACTACGTACACGCATACACATACACACATACACGCACTTGCATACTACGTACATACTGGAGGCTTGCGAGGGTCTGGTCCAACGGTCAGGTAAATGTCAGTTTTTATTTTTCCCGGTTTTTTGGTCAGAACCGCAGCAGGTGTGCTGCAGCTCATCGACTGAGCAGAGGTCGATTGCTGCTCGTCTCCCGAGTCTTCAAAATTCTGCAACACCGCCTCAGCCCCTAGTTTCACCGGAGGGGTTTAGACCGTCGGTCTAGAAGTGATTCGGGACCTCCCCCCTGACCCAAGGTTTTTGCGTGGGTCAGAACCGCTGCCGATGAACGTTGCTGCGAGTTTCCCGAGATTCGGGACAAGTGCGTATGTGTGTGTGTGTATGTGTGTACGTCCCCAACCTGTCTCCGGCACCTCTCTCTTTCTCCACACACACCTCACCAAGTCTCAAGTCCTCTTCAGCCCCCCCCCGTTCTGGAGTATCGTTCCTAATAAGCTCTCTAATCCTAATACCTGAATACGCTCTCTCATCCTCTTTCGCCCTCTCTCATTTCAGCCTGAATCCTTGTACACGAGGAAGAGTGAGGTTCGGAAGAAGGTTGACGCAAGCTTCCGCCCTGCAGGCGTAGGCTGTATGTGTGTATGTACCCATACCGAAACAGAGGGGGGGGGGGGGAGAGAGAGAGAGAGAGAATACAGTTCAGTGGCGAGTCAGCACGGGGGCGGTTTATGGCTGAAATACAGTGCTCACGCCACGGCGACTCAGACCACCACACACGCACAGAAGAGAGAGATATACACAAATATAACGTGTGTGTGTGTGTGTATAAATAGAATTTGTGTATTGTGTACACGTATTTTTATCTGCGTACATGTATTTGTACATAGAAAACACTCCACTTGACGCAGGATATGCTTCAGGCTTCAGGGTGAAGTTGGGCATCAGAGCCGACTCTCAACTCCCCTCTCTCTCTCTCTCTCTCTCGCGCGCGCGCGCTCTCTCTCTCTCTCTCTCTCTCTCTCTCTCTCTCTCTCTCTCTCTCTTTCTCTCTCTCTTTCTCCATCAAGTATACACACCCTGACTTTATGATATCTATCTACCTATACATACACACACACACACTGACCTGCGAAAAGGCACACAGTGCAGGCGGCACAGCAAAGCCGCCATTAAGCCCCGAGTGCTGCAGCGCCGCGCGCAACAGGCTAGTACCTACAGAAATCCTCATAAGTCAGTGCCCCAATATATTTACTATATAAAGTCCCTATATAGAGGACTTTTGAGAATATATATATACCAACTCCTCGCCTCCGGTGGCTCCTGTGCACCCAGACAAGCCGGATCCCGCACATGGCAGGCTCCTCTTCTGTCGATACCAACAGCGAATCATCATCATCCCATGAATCCTCCTCCTCCGTACTCATTAGCCACTCTGCGCGCAATCCCAGCCCCTCGTCCTCCACCCATCCCTCCTCCACCGCCTTCACTGGTTTTGCTTGGAATAACCCCTCCTCCTCCTCTTGACGCCTCTGTGCACTATCGTCTCCGGCCACTCCGTGTGCACCTTGCTGGTGTACCCCCCAGCCTCCATGCTCACTAGCCTCTTCAGCACCACATGCGCTCGCAGCCCGAGCAGCCACCGGTCCACGCACAGCCCCTCGCATACCTCGCATACCATCGCTGCTGCCTGTCACGCCGGAGTCTCCATGCACATAAACTCCTTCTCCTCCTCCGCCTTGCGTGTCGTCAGCTTCACTCGGAGGAGGCTCAGCGTGAGTGTGCTCAGCGTCGGCATTGCCGTTGCTCAACACCTGTGCACCTTCCTGCTCCAATGTCGCGCCCACGCCATGCACCGGAGCGGACGCAGGGCGCAGAGCCTCCGGCGCTGTCTCCTCCTGCTCGGAGGGTATAGACTCACATGGCACACCACCGACACCCTCACGACCATCCAACTGTGCCCCGGCACCTGACAAACTCGCAACAAACGCATTGCCGGTATCCGAGGAGGAAGCGAGAGCCGCTGCCTCAATCGCGTCTAGGTCCAGATCATCATCCTCGTCCTCCATCTCGTCGTCGCCATAACCGCTCCTCTTGAGCGGGTTTGCTGCCTCCCCACCTCCTCCTGATGGGGGGGCTGCTAGTGCTGCCGCTTCGAGTACGTTGAAGTCGAGGCCGCAAAGCAGATCGTCGTCGTCATCGCTGTTTTGCGAGAGGGCAGCGCTGCCCTCTCGCAAAACAGTGTCGGTCTGTACCTTCGGGTTCGAGGGAGGGCACTCAGTGGTCGCATCCATGGCCGTGTGCCTCCCGGGGGTGGTGTCGTAGTCATCGCCAGGCACAAGCGCCTCGCAACTCGCACGCACGTCCTCGTAGCTCTCGCAAGTATCAGTATGCACAGATTGCGTCGAAGCCTCAGACCCCAAGCAGCTTTCACCTTTTGGGCCTTTTTTATGTGCCGCTATGTCACACGCTGCAGCGCCGCCGGCCTGCTCAGCCGCGGAGCAGTCTTCGATTCCGCGCCGAGACGGACCTTGAGTTGCAGAATTGTCACGGCTGCCTGCCTCTGAGTCTTGGCCCGCGGGCGCCTGACCAGTCCTGCTGCCCAAGCTCCCCGTGCAACACCGCGCCGGCGAGACGACACGCGCTTCAGGAGCGGTGCCGTCTGGAGTGCCAACAGAAACAGGCTCGCGCATATCGCTGGGCGCGTGGCGATGGGGCTGCTCGGTCGGGGGCGGGATGACGATGCGGTACGCGCGGCGTATCGGCTCGGCCAGCAGAAAGCCAACTGCGCGGCGCTCTGGTGATATCATGAGAAACATGACGACTGACTCTTCGTGCGCGTCCCCGAAGGCGCCCAGTTCTCGCTCAGCCATTTGGCGCACTTCGTCAGCTTTGGCTATGTGCGGTGCGGGGTCGTTGCGGCGGACGCATACAATGTAGCTGCCGTCAGAGAAGGTCTCCACTGCGTGCTGGTTCTTAAAGCCTTTGTAGATGATGCCGTGTGTCACCCGTTTGTGAAAGTGATCGTGCAACTTCTCATCCGAAGCCAGGCCGGGACAGTAGCACATATCGCACACGGCACACTTGGTCTGGTAGAAGTTTCGCTGGCCAAAGTCGAGATAGAGTTGGCTCTTGTCGTCGGTTTTCTGCCTCTTGGCGCGCCGCGCCACCGCACCGACCGATGCCCCAGCGTTCCAGCGCAGGGCATCAAGCGCCGAGCGACGCGGAGCAGTTGCTGGCGTGTGCTGCGGCGCATCCGTCCCTGCGCCCTCGCCGTCGTGCGCAGCGCCCTCCAAGACGGACACGGCGTAGTCTGCAAAGCTGCTGGCCACTCCCGCCAGCGACGGCCCAACAGGCCGCACGCTGCCCGCCGCCTGCTGGCCAGTGCGTCTCCTGCACGCCCCGCACACACGCGCAGCCGCACCTCCTGTCAGCGGCGCTGCGACGAAACCTGGCATAAAGGCCAGCCCCGGTGGACGGTCGCGCAGCAACAGATAGGGTGCCGGGGGGGTAGCCGCGGCGCTGGGCGGCAGCGCATGCGGGCGAAGGTTACTGCGGCGCGGCACAGACGCGGCCTGCTCACCCGTACGACGGCATGCCTGGGGGCCAGCGCCCCCGCCTGCCTTGCGTTTGATCGTTTGATTCCGGGTCCCAGCGCACAGAAGCAGTTCTCCAGTTCTTGCACACGGCCCACATGTTTTTTTGTCACAGAAACTCGGGTTCGAGGTTGTCGAGATAGAAGATGGTGGTCCGTGGGCGGCTTTCGTCCACCGCACGTGGTGGACGAAACTGCATCGCGGTGGCAGTGTTTTCCGTGCTGGTGACGGCCTCGCTGATGTCCGCGGGCTTCTCGTACTACCTGGCCCAGCAGCAGGGGTCGGTTGGGCAGCAGCGCGAGAGGCTCAAGGCGGCGATGGACCGCAACGCGCTGCTGCAGGACGAGCTGCTCAAGCTGAACTCGTCAGTTGCGGGCGTGATGTCGGGCCTGGACACTGTGTCCCACACCGTCGACAATGCCAAGATCCACCTGCAGCGCGCGGAGTCGGGAAAGGACGCGGTGAAAAGCCTGCGGCAAGAAAACGAGCTCCTTAAGGCCCAGGCAGCACGAATAGCGTCGCCGCCTGTAGCTGTGCCCGCGGCGGTCGCAGGCGGGAGCGGCTGCAGCGGCCAAGAGCGCTGGCTCACGATCGGCATCCCCACGGTGCCCCGCAGGCACGGGGAGCGCTATCTGGAGCAGACGCTGAGCGCGATCGCACAGCAGCTGCCCCTGCGGCACGAGGACCCGAACTATCACCGCGTGATGATCGTGGTGCTCAACAATCAGCCGGGCAAACACGCCGTCTTCGACGCAGCCAAAGCCCAGTACGAGACAGGCCCCTATGCCGCCTATTTCCGCTTTGTGGAGCAAGCGGTCGCGCAATCAGACAGCTTTCGCAACCAGGAGGGCAACCCAAATGTTCCGAGCAGCAAGGTTTGAATACAAACTAGAGCATCGGTAGCGATGCTGTGGAACATTTCATTATTGTTAACGATTGATTGTTCCTTATTTATTTATTCAAGGTTCGAATACAAACGAGAGCAGCGGTGGCGATGCTACGCGCTTCGGCGGGCTTGGCGTCGCATGTTCTTTTCATGGAGGACGACTTCGTCCTGTGACACATTCTCACAAGTCCTCTACATCGTAACTTTATACAGTAGATATACTAGGGACACGACCAAAATTATGTAGTATATTTACTATATAAAGTTACGACGTAGAGTAAATATATAAATACTGATTTTCCAGAATTTTGGTCAGGTGCCCAAACGCACTGCACGCCCTCGAGCACATCATCTCAAAGGTCTATGCGTATTCGCCCGTGGGTTTCAGCGGTAAATCTAAACCCTAAACCCTAACCCTAAACCCTAAACCCTAAACCTAAAAGGTCTATGCGTATACCCTGGTGAGTTTCAGCCGTGGGGCTCATGTTCTGAAAAGTACTCCGTTCAGTGTACTTCTTAATGTTTTCTCTTACCACACACATACACAGCGGTGAGGCTTACTTACATTCTGAAAAAGTACCCTGTGTAGTGTACTTGTGAATGTGTTGGCTTAGCACACACATGACACATGCTTGTCAATGTGTTGGCTCACCACACACGTGTCGTGAATGTGTTGGCTCACCACACACATGACACATGCTCACCACACACATGACACATGCTCACCACACACATGACACATGCTTACCACACACATGACACATGCTCACCACACACATGACACATGCTCAGTGGTGCGCCTCACATTCTGGAAAAGTACTCTGTATAGTGACTTTTTTATGCCCCAAACCCTATGTAGTAAATGAATCGGAGCACTGACTTTTCAGACCTGTGTCAAATTAATCAACCGTTTGAAATAACAATATGAAGTTAACAATAAGTCAACAATATAAAGTGACTAAGATACATGTGTACACTATAGGCACGCGCTGTATGAACTAGCAAGACCAAGTGACCACGACACACGTGTGCACCACGATACACGTGTGCACTATGATACACGTGTGCACTATAGGTACACATGTGCAACTCTAAGACAAATAGGTACACACGTGTGCACTATGATACATGTAGGTACACATGTGCAACTCTATGACAAATATTAAGCTACTACAAGGTGCTGTGATTTTTTATGAAATATGAAATACGGACAGGTCCTGCGGCTTGTGCGGAGTGTAGCTCAACCTAAACCCTAAACCCTAAACCCTAAACCCTGACCCCTAAACGGACAGGAATACGGGTCTCCTACGGCTTGTGCGGAGTGATAATCAATGACCGGGATGTCAAGGCGCTGGCAGCCTATCTGCAGGAACACCAAGCTCGGCGGCCACCAGATCACTTGGTGTCGGAGTGGATGAATGCCGAAACGAAGCAGGCCTGTAAACTAAACCCTAAACCCTGAACCCAGATCCCTTGGTGTCGGAGTGGATAAATGCCGAAACGAAGCAGGCCCGATGCTTGTGCCCTAACCCCTAAACCCTAAACCCAAAACCCTAAACCCTAAACGAAGCAGGCCCGTTGCTAGTGCCCTAATACACGTAAATATATTTTACCATATGAATGCGGATCAGTGCCCTAACCGAAGCAGGCGCAGGAGTTTTGGCAAGGGCGTGATAACCTAAACCCTAAACACTAAACACTAAACCCTAAACGAAGCAGGCGCAGGAGTATTTGCAAGGGCGTGACAACTTCGGCTACCGCTTCAACATCCTCGAACACATAGGTCTTCCCCCCCCGCTTTACCCTTTCTTTCTGAGCGTGACAACTAGGGCTGCCGCTTCAATCGTGTGACATCTTGGGCTGCCGCTTCAGGCTTCTCTCAATCTTCTCTCACACATACACAACAACCCGCTTCAATCCTCTCTCAATCTTCTCTCACACATAGTACCGCTTCAGTCTGCTCTCAGTTTTCTCTCACACATTCACAACAGCTTGGGGCTACCGCTTCAATCTTCTCTCACACATAGGTCTTCTCGCATTCACACTAAACCCGGGGGGTAAAAATAGGGCGTGTCCCATTGTTGAGAGAAGCGAACCAGAGACGGAACTAACCTAAACCCTAAACCCTAAAACCTAAACCCTAAACCCTAAACCCTAAACCTAGGTCTTGTCTCAACGTTGAGAGAAGCGCAACAGACGGGTTGGCCGGGATGGTATCTAATCCCGAAATGTCCGTGCCATAGCCCAAACCGTATATAAAATTAGACCAGGGCACTGACTTTTCATAATTTTGTTTTTCTGCCAGTTGTCAAGAGCTGTCATTGTGTGTGTGCGAGAGAGAGAGAGAGAGAGAAAAAGCTTTATTAGGAATTTTCCAGAACTTTTTGGAATTTCTGCCCGTTCTCACTGAGGTTTCAGAACTTCTGCCTGTTATCAATGACTTTTCATGATTTCTGTCAGTTATCACTGACTTTCAGAATTTCTGCCAGACATCGCTGACTTATCGAATTTCTGGCAGTTATCAAGAGCTGGTATATCCAATAGTCTTTGAAGGGGAGGCCTGGAATCCAAAGCAAGTTCGTTTTTTTTTCATTTTCCTCTCGTTTTTCCCAAATTTTGTTTCGTCAAATTCGTCTGTTTCTCTCATTTGTCAAGCAGATTGGGTTTGTAATAATATAAAGCGCGTGTTCCCTGTTTTAAATAAAACCCCTTTTTAAGATTATCTAAAGCGCGTGTTTGTTCACACGATCTGAAGAAGGGTCCTTCTTGATATCATAAAAAGCAGTGCCCAGCGGATGATATATGGCCATGCGCCAACAAGCCCACGAATTATCCGGTGGACTGGGTATGTCTCCTGAACCCTAAACCTTAAAACTTAACCTCAAACCTTAAACCTTAAACCCAAACCCTAACCCGACGAATAACACGGTGGACAGGGTACGTTTCGATGCCTCTAAGCTAAACCCTTAGCTCTAAGCTAAACTCTTAGCACTAAATCCTAAACCTTGAACCCGAACCCTCACCCGGACCGTCTGGGCGTCCCTAACCCTAAACCCTAATCTCCAGACCCTGAACCCTGAGCTGTAAACCTGATACCCTAAACCCTAAACCCTAAACCCTAATCTCCAAACCCTGAACCGCAACCGCAAAGCCCTAAGCCTCAAACCTAACCCCTAAACTCTTGACCCTAAACCCTAAAGAGAGCAAGGAGAGGGAAAGAGAGCAAGGAGAGGGAAAGAGAGCAAGGAGAGGGTTGCGAGAGGAAGTCTCTCGATGAGACACACACAAGGCATGATCTCTCTCACACGGGATACACACACAAGGGAACTGAACTCAGAACTGAGTTCAGTTGTGTATATTCAAGGATACCCTAACATATTCAAGGACACTCTAAAGTGAAAAATAGTTGTTTCAAAAGATACACACATGTGTGTATGTTTTCAAACATTTGTTTTTCACTTTAGGGTATGCTTGAATATGTATGTCACTCGCGACAATGATCTTAGGTAAGATGATGATTCAAGATTGCTCAGATGAGTGTGGTGAGTGACAAGTACTGTGACACCTATATTCAAGGTTTAGGGTTTAGAGTTTAGGGTTTAGGGTTTAGGGTTTAGGGTTTAGGGTTACAAGCACTGTGACACCTATATTCAAGGTACTGTGAAACCTATATTCAAGGATACCTTATCATTCAAGATTCCGCTAAGATGATTGTCGTGAGTGACACGTGTCTGACAAAAAACTACATTTAAAACACGACTGTCGTGTTTTAAATTTAGGTTTTTGTCTTTTTGACTTTTGAGGGAGGGGGAGGGGGAGGGAGGGGGACTAGGCCACAAAGAGAAAAAGAGGACGCGGAGGACGGAGGAGGAAGGAGGAGAGGGGAGGAGTTTGGGTTTAGGGTTTATGGATCTACAGGCGATTGAGGGTTCAGGGTTTAGGGTCTAGGTGAGCTAGTAGTCAAGGGTTTGGTTTGGGGCTATAGTGGGCCTATAGTGTAGGTGTTAGTTTAGTTAGGGTTTTGTTACAGACGAGTTAGGGGCCAAAGACAAGCCTTCTTGCCAGACCACCACCTCTCTCACCCACCCTTGCACACCCTGGCAATTGTGTTCTGACTGGTTAAAGCCGCTCTCGCTCCTGCCGCACAAATCGGCAGGTCCTCTTCAACGTGCAGGCCAAGAACGGCGCAGAGGTCAGCCTCAAATTTGGCCAGGACCATTGAGAGAAAACTTTGCTTGATAATTTTTTTTGTAATTTCTTATTACAAAGCGTTTTGCGCCGCGCCAGCGGAAAAGGAAGACGCAACCCTATGTACCCAAAAAATTCCCCCCAAAAAACAGGACGGAGCGTAGCGACCAGGACGGAGCTACGCGTAGCGTATCCTAAACCCTAAACCCTAAACCCTAAACCCTAAACCCTAAACCGTAGCTCCGTCCTCCTGTTCCCACGGTCGGAGCGTTAATATTTTGAGCGCATCTTGTCCCCCTGGTGCCAATTACCCGCCTTGCAATGTGGGGACAGATTCCAGCCCTGTTTGCCAAAAAATTCGTAGCACAAACCTCCGAAAAACGCTTCCGCGCAAAAAAACACATAGGCAACCACCCCGGAAAACGCGCGCACAATCGCGAAAACACGCGCATCTTGTCCCCCTGCATGGGTTTTGAAGCAAGACTCCCCTCAGACGCGCGATCGGCCCAGTACCGGCAAAGTTTTTGTATGAAAACCCGCAGAAAAGTCTCCCGCATCCTTGGTATAAGTGAGGCCAAGCGGCGGCATTCGCGGCCGCGCGACTCACAGGGCGCACACGCGGGCGCGCCGGGCGGCAAAATGCGGACAATTCTCCGGCGCATCGCACGAATTTTTCCGCAATCGGCGCCCAGCACAAAACTCAAGCAGAGTTGTGTGCCGAAAATCTCACGTTTCACTCCACCTTGGATACGATACACAGAGAGAAGGTTTCGTTTATTGATGAGAACACGCCACATACACAGACGTCGTCGACAGTGGGATCGAGTGTTCACACGAACCTGAGACACACGAACCAGGACCCCGATTAGAACTCTTTGCACTCTACAGTGACTACGAGCCTGGATACAAACACCGTGACTCCCCGCTCAGAACCCACCCAATTAATGTCCGAGGTTGACGGGTTTCTGACTGGGAAGAGTCCCAAATGCTTGCGGCTTTAAGCCGTTAGTGAGTTGCTCGCGGCTTTGCAGTGATGGGAATCCTCAAACAGCTCATGATATTTGGGAAACCTGGACTGCGGGGGCTTCCCACGCGGGTGGCTCTTTTTCTCTGG
>Ga0315905_10005361_pt1 | contig 13070 bp, 18 predicted proteins | sample LakEriMetagenome_5_FD_203522 | JGI IMG/M metagenome (GOLD analysis project Ga0315905, IMG submission 203522) | Freshwater fungal communities from buoy surface, Lake Erie, Ohio, United States - Buoy 4 MA121 | ecosystem: Environmental > Aquatic > Freshwater > Lake | place: USA: Lake Erie, Ohio... | reverse complement strand
GCATAGGGTGTGCCAGAGCCTATGCCAGTGAGCAAGCAGGCTCGCACCCGAAGGCGAGATGTGCAGTCCAATCTGTGGCAAGCGTTTTCGTGTTCACCGAGAAACCCTGGAAGAAAATGTGGAAGAAACAGGGGGCGCCACAAAGACGATCCTTCAGAAGCGCGAATAAATGCACGCGCATGCAAGCCAACTTCTTGTGGACGGGTGCATCGGAGAGGGGGACCTGAGGAAGAGGAAAAAGCTTTGGGTGCCTGTAGTTGGCGTTTTGGGCGAACCAAGCTATCAATTTCTTGCTCTCAAGCATGTACGAGAAGTCGTATGCAGTTCCAAGGACCGGTGCTGGGTAGTCTGTACGTGAGCGTGTGGGTCGGTGCTTGCATCAGACAACACACGTCTTGTGCAGCACTCGTGCACATGCGTGCGAATGTGTAAGAGAAGGTGGGGTGCAGGGTTTGAGAACCAGAGTTGTGAGTGATGAGGACGTAGCGTGCGCGAATCAGCGGATGCATCACGCGAGCAAAGGCACCTATACACATCATTGTCAGTGTGGCGCGGGAATAGCCCTCTAGAGAGGTGCACAGCCCAGCCCAGCTTGCGCTGAGTAGTGCGTGTCCCTGAATCTCAAATAGCCTCCAATATCTCATGGGTGCAGCAGCGACCTGCACTACAACAGAGCATCCACTACAACAGAGCATCCACTACAGCAGAGCATCCACTACAGCAGAGCATCAACGCAATGAGGCGGAGCCAGACAGAGTTGGTCGCAGACATTAAGGTGGGGGATAGGGGATGAAAGGATATGTGAACAATGGCACACCAGAAAGAACAAGAATCGCCCCAGAGACAAAACCAGGAAAAATGCAACACCATGCAACACCAGAGTCAAACTCAATGACCCGATTCGGGTCATTGAGAGTCAAACTCAATCACCCGATTGTGCTCTTGCATTTTTCCCTGCTGCATATGGACAGAATTTGGGGGGCAAGAGCAAACAGGTGGGGGATTTTGCACTCACGCAAAGGGGAGGAAGACACTCTGAGCACGCGCATGACAAAGAGCACTTGCGCATGACAACGAGCACTTGCATGGCAAATATCTTCTGCTCTCGGGGGCACAAAAAGTTCTCATTTGTGCTCCAGGGAGCACAAATGCCGTGTGTGTGCTCCCGGGGGCACAGATATGGCGCATTTGTGCTTTCGGACCGGGAGCACAAATACCGTTTGTTTGTGCTCTCAGGAGCACAAATATCGAGGATTTGTGCACAAATATCCCGCATTTGTGCTCCTGGGAGCCCAAATATCGCTCATTTGTGACAAATATCGCTCATTTGTGCTCGCGGGAGCACAAACAAACGGTAATTGTGCTCTCGCGAGCACAATCATCACTTGTGTGTGCTCCCGGGAGCACAAATGTTCCTGGTTTGTGCTTTGGAGCATAAATATTGCGCATTTGTGCTCCCGGGAGCACAATCCGGGGGCATACATATTGCTCATTTGCGCTCCCGGGAGCACACATGTCCCTTGCTTGTGCTCCCGGATGCACAAATATCGCTCATTTGCCTGAGCTCCTGGAGCACAAATATATCTGGTGTGTACTTCCGGGAGCACAAATGTCCCTAATTTGCGCTCCCGGGAGCACAAATGATGTGAATGAAGATAAAACCAGAGTCGGGGACACTCACAGAGAAGGAAGGAATTCACGAAAACGATATCGCCTTCGCGCACGCTCGCGGGATCCAGGTGACAGAAGTACTCGTCCATGATGTGCGTTGCTAATCCTCTGTAAGCATGTTGGGCAATTGGAATATGCAAGTGAGGAAAACAGCTGAAGAAGCCCAAAATGTCACCACCCACCCCTCATACACACACCCCGTTTCCATACCGCCCCAACGTCCTTCCCGCTTTCTCGCTGCGGACCTGAAGGTGGACGCATCCACGAAGATGCCATTGTCGATGAAGACTCGCATCTTTCCGGGGGGCTCGGCATGGGCTAACTCTGATGTTGGCGCCTGCTGAGCATCGCTTCGTAAGTGCGCATCCAATTGCATATCCTATGACATCACACATTCATGGCTTCACACATTCATGGCACCACACATTCGTGGCACCACACATCCATGGCTTCACACATTCATGGCTTCACACATTCATGGCTTGACACATCCATGGCTTGACACATTCATGGCCTCACACATTCGTGGCTTCACACATTCGTGGCTTCACACATTCGTGGCCCCACACATTCACATGCGATACAGGACCCCTTCTGTGTGCTGAGATGCCTCAAGACGCCATGCGATAGCGTTACACTGACGTGTTCGTGGGTGCGCATGCGCGTGCGAGCTCCTGCATGCGTGCACGCGCGCTGCACGAAGGAGCACGCGCGCGCGCGCTGTATGCGTGTACTGGACAACCCGCTTGCAACGAACATCACGTCGGTGAACGGGGCCTTGGTCTCGATGCAGCCGCAGAAATGTGCGCAAACATCGACAGGCCTCCGCACACCCACTCAGCTGTATGTGCAAGACAGAAAGAGAGAGGAGCCAGTGAGAGAGAGAGAGGTTGAATTCAACAGAGTGAACAACTGAGAGTAATTGAAGGACAGGATGATCCCGTATAAGCGTGGGTTATTAGGGGTCCCTTTCTACCGCTACGACAGCATTATCCTATCCCTTCAATACCTGCTAATTAAACAAGCAGGCCGGATAGGTTGTACTCTTCGCGAGGTGCAGAAAAAGGAAGAGAGAGACCTCAAACTGGTATGCGAGTGCAGCGCCGACGAAGCAGTCGGCGTTCGTAGGTGCAAGCTAGCGACTCGCAGACGTGCATGCAGTCAGGAGGCGCTGTATATGACCGCGATGGTGAGGGGTGCGTGCGATTGCGTCTGCTCACGGTTGCTCGCAGTCGAACTTCAATGACTCAAAAAAGCATTTTGTACCTGAGCGGCAGCGGCATATTGGCGGGTGCTGCTTGCGAACCATCCTTGCAAGTGATGAGAGACTGCCATCTGGCATCAACAAACCGCATGGGCGGAGGTTAGCACACGGGAATACGGGCAGTCGCGGCTGCTCTGGCGCACACGGCGGATATGCAAGTGAGCCGGGGCAGTGTCGGAGGCAGAGTCACCATCTGCCCCCCGGTCGCAGTCTGGCGGGCAGGTGCACCTGCAGAGCAGCATCCACAGACGCGTTCCCGGTCGAAACGACACCTAATCGCGAGGCACAGGGAGGAGTGGAGGGGGCAGAAGTCGTCAACGTCTAAGAAGCGTCAATGCAAGCCACCGTCGCGCCACCTTACCTGCGATGGCCGTGAGCTGCGGCAGGAAGCTGTTCCTCAGCCTTCGCCCCCCTGTTTCCGGCGCCTGCGCAGCGCACATGTTCGCCATCAGGAGAGCCGCGCTCGCCCACCTCGGGACGAACAGAACATCACGATGCGGGCGCCGCAGCGGCATGAGGCTCGCACGAATTCATTTACGAACTTGGAAGTTCGTGGTATATCGAAAGGACGTCTTTTCCTCTCTGGTACAATGCACAGTGGACTACGTACCGCCCAAAGACAGTACGTGCAGAGTATAAGATTCGCGTCTGCGGGACCTCTGCAACCCGGTTGTGGACAAGCTATTTGACGGGTGAGAAGCGCAGGCGCTGGGTGTGTTGGGCGGTGCGCGTGCGGCGAGCTCGTGCATCCCTCGCCTGGTGACTTCGTGTCGCTCGCGCGGGTGCTCGTTGTTGCTGTGCTCGTTTTTCTGCGTGCAACAAACAAAAGGGGGGGGGGGGGCCTGCCGTGGCCCAGGGCCCCATCTCGTCTCGTGCGGCTGCTGATGCTCGGCGCTGATGTGCAGCTTTCCGTGGAGTAGTAACCATGAACGGAGACCACGAACTCGGCATTGACTTGCAGCTCGAGCACGAGCAGTACAATGAAAAGTGCGGCGTCTTCGGCGTGTATGTACGTGCCCCACTCCTGTTTTCACCCCCCTGCGTTGTATTTGTGCGTCGCTCACGATACCTCATCCTACCCCAGAACGTGGAGCAGGCAGCGGACACAACCTACTACGGTATGGTGGGGCTGCAGCATCGCGGGCAGGAGGGCGCGGGTCTCGTGTCGGTCGCGCACAACAAAGCTGGGGTGGCGTGCGATTTCAAGCTGCACCGCGGGCACGGCCTCGTCACTGACGTATTCAAGGCTGAGGACATGAAGGATCTTGGGGGAATCCACGCGATCGGCCACACGAGGTACTCGACAGCAGGTGGCAAGAGCCAGATCGAGGGGTTTCAGCCATTTTGCGTCAAGTACCGGATGGGCAATATCGCACTGGCACACAACGGCAACTTGTCCAACGCGCCCGAGCTCCGCTCGTTCTTCGAGAATCAGGGCGTCTTGACGCAGTCCACTGTTGATTCCGAGCTCTTCCTCCACCTCATCTCTCATTCTAAGCGCCAGTCTCAAGTAGACCAGATCTTCGACGCCATGACACAGGCCGAGGGAGCGTTCTCAGTCATCATCATCACCGAGAAATTCATGTGCGCGGTGCGCGACCCGAACGGCTTCCGTCCCCTGTGTATTGGTCGCCTCAAGGGTCGCGGCCTCAACGGCACCGACGGCTACTGCGTCGCTTCCGAGACCTGCGCCCTGGACCTGTGCAAGGCCGAGTACGTCCGTGATGTCCTTCCTGGTCTCTCTCTGTTCTCTTGTTTGCCGCTCATTCTGGCCCAAACTGATTAGCGTTGCTGTTGATGGGGAGGGTGCGGGCGTAGCTTTGGGAGCAGCGGCTCTTCGTTCATCATTGCGCATGTCTTGCCTTTGCAGTGGATGCTCATGATGTAGTACTGACCTTGCATCTTCGTGTGCAGGAGAGATGATTTTGATCGACAAGCGTACCGTCGACACTGGCACCTTCGCCTCCCTTAAGCTGCCGCAGAAGTTTGGCACTTCGCAATGCGTCTTTGAAGTAAGTAGTGCAGAACGAAAGTCCTAAAAATCTTTACGTACGAGCTTCCATGCGTTGGCTAAATGCGCATGCGGATGCAACATATACATCGTTGCCAGTCTGGGGACACACATGCGCGATGTAACAGTGCGCTCGAAGCGTAACGGTCTATCTATGTGTAGCCGAGTGAGACGGCGACGGATCATCTATCTCACACTTTTGAAAAGGATCAGAGACCAACCCGCATCACGAGATGTGCACGGCTAACTTGTATGCACATCCTGATTTGGGGTTGCCCGTGTGCAGTACGTTTACTTTGCGCGCCCCGATTCTCGCGTCTTCGGCGAGTACGTGACGTAAGAGATCTCCCCGCCACGTTGATCAGAGCCACCTTGACTAGAGTTGTGCATGGCCTTGCTCGCTACGTGTTCAGTTTGCTGTACTGGCTTCGTGTGCTGCGTGAAATGCCATGTGCATGGCCATCTGATGTATCTCTTGCACGTGCAGCAAGGTGCGGCGCGAACTGGGTCGTCAGCTTGCCCGGGAATGGCCCATCCCTCAGGTGAAGGATGGCGAGATGCTGCCAGTCATCATCCCAATTCCCGAGTCTGCAACCCACGCCACGCTCGGTTTCCACGAGGAGTCGCTCAAGATGGGTACGACGTCTGTCTTGCGTGTGTCGGGCGTGTGTCGGTTGTGGATGTAACCACAAAACAAAACTTGTGTCGCGGGTCCACGTACATGCCTAAGTTGCTGCCAACGTCTCTAGACGACGCTCACGAGCTTTTCGCATGTCTGACGCAATGACGCACATGCCTCGCCTCCTCTTCCAGGGCGCCCGTGCGTCTTCGACTTCGGCTTCTTCCGTAACCCGTATGTGGGGCGGTCATTCATTTCGCCGTCGCAGCAGCTGCGTGACCTCAAGGTTCTGTGCAAGTTCAACCCCATGGAGCACACCCTAAAGGGCCGTGATGGTGAGACGTGTTCCCTGTTTCTTTCTCCTCTTTGCTTGCTTTCTGTCTGTCGCTTTGTGCGTGTGTTTCTACTCGACTCCTCCTTTATGCTCCCTTCATGCTCCATCATTCGCGTGCGTCGCATGTGTTCGGCCTTTGTTTGGAGTCTTGTCCTCATGGCACCAATGCTAGTATTGCTAATAGTATTTCATTACCGGCATACACTGATGCATAGAAGTGTTAAGTGTGTGCGAAGACGACGCTTACGAAAGTTACTGACGGGTGGCTCCCATGTAACGTGTGAGCAGTGATTGTGGTCGACGATTCGATTGTGCGTGGCACCACAGCGCGGGCACTTGTGAAGCTGCTGTACTCAGCAGGAGCCAAGAGCGTACACGTGCGTATATCGTCGCCGCCTGTCACAGACCCATGCTACTACGGAATGGATTTCCCCTCGCGCGAAGAGCTCTTCGCTGTCCAGCACAATGGCGATATTGATGCCATGTGCAAGTGGCTCCAGGTCGACTCCCTCGGCTACCTGTCGCCAGAGGGTCTCGTTGAGGCTGCCACGCGGTCGTCGCAGTCCAAGCACAGCTTCTGCCGCGCCTGCTTCACGGGTGTGTACCCAGTGCCCATCGCCAACGAGCCGGCCAAGGACGAAAACGACTGGTGAAGTTCTGTTCGCTAGAATTCTTGTGGCTAGTCGCGAATCCGTTGCGAGCTCGTTGTCTCGCATAGATAAATGTTTGATTGACGAGTACAAAAAGTGTAACGAAAGTGTGATGCGACCAAGCAGCATTGCGTGCTCCTCAGCTGTCTTGAGGCCCAGTCGATTTTGTATGTGAAGTCGCGCCGCGACCAGTGCAGGTGCTCGAGCAGAGGGCGATAGCACTCAAGGCACGCGAGACATGCATACCCTGAATATGTGCTTCGTGTCACTGTGTCAAATAAACCCCTCCCCCAAACCCTTTCTAAACCCTTTTTCCTTGTGCCTCCCACCCCCCAATCCCCCCCCACCCTGTCTCTGCGGGTAAGTCCGACACTACACTGGGGGTGAGGGATAAATAAAAAATAATAATTCATCAGAAGATTCTTCTGTAGGGTGCGAAGTTGTCGACTCCCAGAACTGCGGACAATCGTGTGTCAACGGGGGGAGAGAGAAGTTTTATTGACAATCAAGAAGTGACTGAAGGTCGGTAGGTACAACGCCCTGCAGCGCAAGACATCCAACTGTCCTTCCCAACTGTCCTTCCCAACCACCTAGCCGCTCCGGCGCGCCCCGTGGGACATGCCCCGAGGGATGTCGTAGGGTGGGGCACGGTTGACCTGCCATCCCAGGGGGGGAAACTACGGTTATCGAACCCCACCCGGCCCAGGTTTCCCCCACGCCTGTGGCGCCTCAGTGCCCCCTGCACCCCCCCTCAGGGTGATACGATCCTAAAGCAGTGGCCTGGCATCGTTTCGTCGCGTCATAGCGCCCGTGGCGCCTCAGGCCCCCTGCACCCCCCCTCAGGGAGGCACGCTTTTAAGGCAGGGGCCTGGCATCATTTTCGTCGCGTACCAATTGCCCCTGCCAAGATTCCATCCGTGGCTGGCTACAATGTAGCTGCAGGTCACAGTCGCTGGAGCACTCCGGGTGAGTGATACTGGAGGGTCGAGAAAGGTCCTACAGGAACGGCCGTGTTTGACTCTGCCGTAGCAAAGAGCACACCCTTCCCCAAGGCCCACAAAGTCGTCTTTGGGGGGGACGCCTGGCTGGGCGTCATCCAGCGCCATGATAGGCCGGCCTCCTCCCGGTCTAGACCTCAGTGTTCGCCGCGATTTCCGCCCGGGCCGGTCCCCCGCTTCCAGAGGGTCGGGTGTAGCCAAGCTACCTGGCCAAACCGTCGTCTCGTTCCGCAGGGGTGCACCATGACGCTTGTGTTGCGTGTAGGGGTCAGCTTGACCTCGTACTCGCACATTGTTCAAAGGGAACCCGTTCCCAGGGGGGAGGGCCTCAGGATTGTCGGAAGGTATTGCGCGAGCTTGCTCCCAGCCTCAGGGCATGCTTCTCCACTTCGAAACATGTCGGTCTGGGGTGTCAGTGAGTGTCCTCGGCCGGTGAGGTCCCACCCCTCGCCGCGTCGCGCGATCGCGCCCAGCTCCACCCGCAAGCCCCAGCACGTGCCGCTCTCGCACTTCATTGGTGACCAGATGAAGAATTCCGCTTGCAAGGTGAAGCACAGCCCCTCCTCCTCCTCCTTGAATAAGGCTGCGGGCAAGGTCGTAATCTTGAAACGCTGAGACTCGCCACCTTCCTCCTCCTCCTCCTCCGCCGCCGCCCCCACCCATCCTCCTCCTCCCTCTCTTTAACCCCCTGTACCGCTCCATCAAAGCACTGACTATCGCCCCCACGATGTCATAATCCTTCATCATGTGCTGGTCTGAAATGGATTGCAACTTTTATCAATCTGCATACCCGCAAGCATTGCCAAATCCCGTGCTCGCGGTGAGTTTGATATTGCCTTCACCATTCTTGCCCGTCCCGTGATCCTGCGCCAACCTCTGTCTCGTCGACAAGGTCTTCGCTCAAGATCCGAATTTCGGATCAACAACATGTTGATGGGACACACAAACACACAACAACACGACGTTGATGGGACACACAAATTAACGCCCTCTCGCTCACTTGCTTTCTCTCCCTGACAAGCTTCAGACCGATTCCCATGTTTTCGCCTTCCTAATGTGTTTTCAGTTGTTTATTTTTCATCAAATCACTATCAACCTCGCATGTCCACCCCCTGCAATATCCCTGCGTCTCTGTCGAAATTTGTGTCCTTATGCATCTACCTTCTTCCTACGTGCTGGCTTCTTGGGAGCGTAGGGATCCATGATTTCGCGGGCCTGCTCCAGTGCGCCCTCAGAAATGCCAGTGACCCACGAATAGATGAGCATGATGAACAAGTAGAGCGTGAAAACAGTGAACTCCACGAACCACCCTGTCTGCCAAGCGTCCTTTTCTTCAAAAGTCGGGTCCTGGACCCAGTTCAGCACCGGCGCGCTGGAGGTGGTCTTGAAACCATGTGTCTTGACCGCATCTGCAATAGCCTTGTTCCAGTGCGCATTGCGCTGGATACCAAGCCCAGCCTTGTAATCCTTCTCCCACTCCAAGGCCTGAGGGCTACCGGTAAAGCCCTTGCTGTCGCAAGACACGTGCGACATGATCCCCACCCACGCGTACGCTGGCATGCCCTTTTGGTAACCTGCATCGAGGACCGGCGCAACGCAGTAGTAGTTGTACACACACGTGCCAACAACCGGCAGCTTGTCCTTGCAAAGCTTAAACATGCCCCCAAAGTCCGGTGCCACCTGCCCGTCCTTCAGATAGAAGAACGCGTTGTTCTCATACCCCTTGGCAACCGTGGAGAGTTGCGACAGCTTGACGTCCTTGATCACCTGCGAGCCAGCTGATTTAGACCACACCACGAAAAAGTGCCCTCCCAGGATGCACGACAGGAACATCATCATCGCCCCAAGCATCAGCGGACGCGCCAACTCGTACTTGCCACTCACGGCCTGGTAGCCAGCGAAACAGAAGACGGAGCCAAAGAACAACATCATCATGGCGCAGCCTGCAAGCCAGTTGACGTGTACGGACGTGGCCACCGAGCACGCGGTCCCGCAGACGAGAAGCAGGAAACCAGCCCAGCCGTACTCCTTGCCAAAGAGGCAGAACACAAAGTGCATTCCAGAATGGATGGCACGGATCGGCAGCGGCCTCAGGGGCTCCTTTTGCTCCGACTCGCCCACCAAGGGCTCCTTTTGCTCATCACTCTCCTTGGCCTGCGTCATTGTCTTGGTCGCCGACATGTGGCGTCGACGCCCTCGCTACCGGCCTGCAAGTGTACACCATGCCGACTCAGCGTCAGGGTTGTTGCCATACTCCAGTTCGTCCGCAGGCCCACCTAAAAACAAAGAGTCTCGCGGGGAGAGAGCATGCAGGGAGCGACAGCATGCAGGGAGCTGGGGAGGGATGACGGCGGCGAGCAACCCCACGCATTCCCAGGGGCAGCGCGGTCCAGCACACACACACCGGACACAACACCAGCGAGACACAACACGAGCGACAGGGCACGACGCAGAACACCGATCACCGCGAGCGGACGATGACGATGCTAGTGCTCTAAATTTGGTCCCAGTTTAGACAGTATTTTTTTTTAGGCTGCCTAAACCCAAAATCTCTAAACCCATGGAATAGGCTCTCCTTGACCCTAGAGAATGCAAGGAGTGCGGGGGGCGCGAGCATCTGCGAGCACCATCGCGTCAAGAGACGTTTCCTCTTCTTCAGCGTCCGAGTTCATGAGGTCGACGGGGTTCGCCGCAGAGCCGGCAGATACTCGCCCACCCGCACTCCTTTCATTCGCTCCTTTGGCGCTGTCGTCCAGCCGCCTGCGGGTGCTGGAGCACGGCAGGCGTAGACCCAGCCCCTGTGCCCGTGGCGTTCAGCCTGGGACGAGGACAGCGGGCGAACGCTGTCCCCGTCCCCTGTCCCGCCGTCGTCGTTCTCCGACGGGGCAGCCGCCGTCTGGCATGGGGGGGGAACTGGAATGGCCCAGGGCTGGAGCGATCCGGATTGGCTCCGTGCTGGTGATTGTCAACTCACAAACTTACCAACTTGGCAGAGGAGCAGGCGGCAAGCGCCTGAGTGGGTGGGAAAAAACGGCGCGATGCTTGGTAGCATCCGGACGCCCGAGGAACACGTGGGCAACGACGCTCGGTGTCTCCCGCACAGTGCGAATGTGCGCCTCTTACTACTCATAGTAGTGTGTAGTGACATATTCTTCCCCGCACAGGCCGCCTCAAATCGTGCCGTTGCAAGCTGGACTCGATGTGCTTCCAGCTTGAGCAAGTCAGTTTGAAGTTTGCCGCTCTCGACGACAACGGTGTAATATTTCCCTTTTATACACACAACGGCGGGGTGGTACCCTGTGACAGTTACCAGAAACTGCCATCGGTTTGCGTGTGTTGAGTGCGTCTGTGTATGATCAGACCAGATATAATAATAAAAATAAACTACCTAAGCAGCATCGAGACTGCTGGCGGCGGGTGGAGAAGTAGGATCAGCAGCGGCGGCTGCGCCTTGTTAAAATACCTTTGTCTAAAATTCATACAGTTACCTGTTGCCGGACATCCTTGAGACCTTCGGTGGCGATAAAACGATCGTGAACAAGTACGACATTCGTATTTCCTCAACCAAACTCGACTGTATGCGCGATGGTGAATGGTACACCTCCTCGAAAGTAATGTCAATTGTATGTAGTAAATGTAATATGGGTTTGACCTGTGGACTTTGGACTTTGGAGTTTAGTGGTGTTGGTATTGACTTACTGTAGTCAATATATCATGGCGTTGAGTTGTAGTTCTTGTGTTAGGCTCGACAGTGAAGTCATTACCTGGTGGCTCGAGTGGTGGAGCAAGCGCACTGGTGGTGGGTCCCAGAAGGTGTTGCTAATGTGTTGCTAATGTGTTGCTAATGTGTTGCTAATGTGTTGCTAATGTGTTGCTAATGTGTTTCTAATGTGTTGCTAATATGTTGCCAATGTGCTGCCAATGTGTTGGCAACACACACGCACGCGAGCGTATGTGCCCGCACAATGGCGTGTGTGTGTGTGTGTGTGTGTGTGTGTGTGTGTCTGTGTGTGTGTGTATGTGTGTATGTATGTTTGATCAGGAATAGATCACTTAATTTCTCGTTTTCAGATTTCAAAGAAGGGAAGAACTGCGAATAAAATTTGCAGCGCAGAAATCCAGAAATCGTAAAATTACTTGACCTCGCCGCAAATTCCCGCGAGGGCTCCCGGCTCACCCGCCCCTGAGAGAGGAGGACGCGGGGAGTGGCCATCGGACCTGAAAATGCCGTTGGAGAATGGGCGCGGAGAGGAGGTGTTGAGTATGGGGGCAGGCCAGCGAGCGGGCAGTATGTGTATATGAGTCTCTATCTTCGGCCAGCCAACTGCCCTCGGGTACGCGGCCTAGAGCCCTGATCTCCAGTCTCTTTGTGTGTGAGGGAGGGAGGGACCGTCGAGTATTCGGTGCACATCGATCCTTGTTCAGGTGTGTGCACTTCCAGAAGAAAAACGCTTTTCGGAAGACAATGACCCATTCGCAGAGTTTTATATTGGAGGAGAGGGGAGTGACAGCGGCTTGGACGGATTCGTGGGTCTGCGTTGAGGCTGGCAAGAGCGAGCGACACTGTCTTGTTTGACATGCAGCTGTCAGACGGCTGGCGAACTGGAAAGCAATTGTATGCTCCATAAATTCAATCCCTTGCAAGTCACGCTCCCAGGGGTAAGCCCTGCCAATGCGGTGCTGTCTTTGACGCGCAAAACCATTTAGAGGTGTGTTACGAATGCGGCACGCTCCGCCGCCCTTCAGGACTTCGGATCTTGACACGGGGTTCTTTTACACAAACATGAAAGATCAGATGGTTCACTTCCACGATCAGCCCACTGTTCTTTATTGCGTACCCACGAACCCGGGTCCCCGCTCCTTCTGTGCCCGTCCCGTGCGCTGACTGTGCCCGTTCCTCTCAACCCATTGCTTGACTGCTCTCAAGGAAAGCCTCTCGAGCTCCCCAAGTTCACGAACCCCAACCCAATAATCCCGAGATCCCAAATTTCTAGACCCCGGAATGTCATCTCTGACAATACCCTCTTCCACGTCTCGTCGTCCTCGTCGAGACATGCCCCAGCTAGAACCCAGGTATAACCTAAAGGCTACAATACCTAGCAACAGCTGCTAGTTGCAACACTCCTCAAGTCGTCCACAGAGGTCCACTAGGAATCTCAATCCGCAAGCTAACGTAAGCTGCGAACCAAAACCGCATATATCTCTCAAGAATTATGAATATATGGAATAATGCTGTGAGCGAATTATAATCATAAACTATATCCACCGTGTTGTAGAACACAGAAATTAAATATATATATCTAACTCCTATACTCCAACGTATACGTCACATCCATACGTATTACTACGTAGGCAATACCCTATATGATCCCCCATCTATCCCTTATGTGTATACGCGTACTGAGTAGATTCACATTGGCATGCTGCGCACTACTCCCCTCCAGCCTTCGATCGCCCTCGATCGAAACAAGGCGACTCGAACGAAACAAGGCGAATGTGAAGAAGAAGTAGGCAATTTTGTTT
>Ga0315905_10005359_pt1 | contig 13070 bp, 12 predicted proteins | sample LakEriMetagenome_5_FD_203522 | JGI IMG/M metagenome (GOLD analysis project Ga0315905, IMG submission 203522) | Freshwater fungal communities from buoy surface, Lake Erie, Ohio, United States - Buoy 4 MA121 | ecosystem: Environmental > Aquatic > Freshwater > Lake | place: USA: Lake Erie, Ohio... | reverse complement strand
TTCATCGCCGGCGAGCAGTTCCAATTGCCGCAAGACATCCGCCGTCGTTCCGCTGACCGCTGTCATCTGAAGAATCGCAGCCACCTGTTCTGCAGCCGCATTGGTCGACTCGCGCAGTTCTTTGGCCACACCCTCGGGGCCGATCTTCCCCAGCTTGTCGATCGCCCTCAACACGGCCGTCGATTGATCGAGCAAGCCAAACCGCTTCAACAAGCCGTTCAGTACTTTGCGATTATTTAACCGGATTTGGAACCGCTCAAAACCGATTGCGGTCAGCAGCTCATTGATTACCAAGGCCGTCTCGATATCGCTGGCGATGGATTCCGTTCCGATGGTGTCGAAATCGCACTGCATGAACTCGCGATAGCGACCCGCTTGGGGGGCCTCTCCCCGCCAGACGGTAGCAATGTGATACCGCTTGAACGGAAAGCCGATTTCGTTCGCATGCTGGGCGACAAATCTGGCCAGCGGAACGGTCAAGTCAAAACGCATCCCAACATGACGGCCACCTTGATCTTCAAAGTGGTACATCTGCCGATCGGTCTCTTCACTCCCTTTGCCGGCAAGCACTTCAAAGTACTCCAGCGTCGGTGTGTCGATCGGGGCGAAGCCAAACGATCGATAGACTTTACGCGCTGTCTCCATTAACCGCTCGCGCGGGAGCATCGCTTCGGGCAGATAATCGCGAAAGCCTTTGAGTGTTCGCGGTTCAATCCGCTCGACTGTTTTTTCGTTCATGTCAACTCAGTTATTCAGAATCGGAAACATCTCCGGCTTGGGAGAACGGAAATGCGGGTCTTCCGGGTCGCTGGTGAAGCGGGCTTCGAAGTACTCTTGTACCTGGTCAGGCAATTCGAAGTAACCCTCGTAGACGTAGCTGTCGTCATACTCGCAGTTGTCGGTCGAATACTCCCGGCAGATCTGGGGCCGAGTATGGTAAATTCCACAGCGGTAATCGTCCTGCAGATGACGGCAAGTCGTGTGCACGAGCAGGTACCAAATCCCCTCGTCCAGGAACACGCTGGCCTGCTCATGCAGCAGATACCACCGCAGATAGTCGAAGTCCTTGGGCTCGGTGGGAGTATCAATCGGCAGGGCGAAGTACCGACAGCACTTGGCAGTGCAGAAGGCGCAAAGATTCTCGGTCTTGGGGACCGACTCGCGCGGTGGTTTAATGCGGGGAGGCTGGTTCATGTTGCAAATCGCGTGTGAAAGGAGGCGACGCAGTTGCGCGCCAGATTGAAATCCGTCCGTCGGTTCGCGCGGCCGTCTTGAGCGACCGTCCTGCGCGACCGTCCTGCGCGACCGTCCTGCGCGGCCGTCTCATGCTCCTGAATCTGGACCCTTGGGCCAGGTCAGGAAGACACTTCCGGTTGGCAATGCTCCGATGGCAATGCTCCGGCAGGAGAACAGCGGCCGGTCATTTTTGGCTGGAAAGCAGACTCGACCGACGGGACTGCCGGTTTTTGCCGACCAGACGATTCGGTAAATTATCAGAAAACGGCTGCGTTGAGGAGGTCGCCGAGCGACTGACTCCGCAGCCCCAACCCAGGTTCGCGGATGAATTGGCTGGTCGACTATCTCCTTTTGCTTGGCACCCTGCTGTTGCCCGCAGTCCTGTTTGCGCTGGCAATCCACGCTTTGGAACATCTGATTCAAGGGCGACTCGCCCGCCAGTTCGGTTGGCGGGCCGTGCTCTGGACCGGCTGGCTGGGAACCCCCGTCCACGAGTTCAGCCACGCGATCGCCTGCTGGATCTTCCAGCATCGAGTCGACGAGATTCGGCTGTTTGACCCCGACTTGGAGGAAGGGCGGTTGGGCTATGTCCGGCACAGCTACCGGCGGGGAAACCTTTACCAGGAAATCGGAAATGTCTTTATCGGCACCGCCCCTTTGCTCGGCGGCTCCGTCGTCTTGGTGTTGCTCACCTGGTTGTTTTTCCCGGCTGCGATTCGGACTGCGTTCGATGCAGCGAGGCAACTGGAGTTCACCAGCCTCTCCAGTTCGATCAGCCAATTGCTCAAAGCCGCAAGCTCGAGTTTGGGAGTGATTCTCGATCCGGAAAACCTCCTGAAGCCCCGGCTCTGGGTGTTTTGCTACTTTGTGCTCTGCATCGCCAGCCACATGGCGCCCAGCCGAACGGATTACGCTGGTTCGCTGCGTGGGGCTGTCTTGCTGCTGGCGTTACTGGCGATCGCCAGCATCGGCATCAGTGCCGCCGGAGGATCGCCGCAGTTGATCGCTTGGAGCGTGCTGCAAGCGGTCGCTCCGCTGTGGGGAGTGGCTTTACTGGCGCTGGCAATCTGCTGTCTCGCCGCTGTGCTGGTGGTCGCCTTGACCGCGCTATTTTGAGCGCCCCGGTTGTTGCCGCTCACCTATTCGTTCGAACTGCGGCAATTCCCCGGGGGCCTTCGGGATTGAGCCCTGAATCTCTCCGCGCACTCCGCCCACTGCGACTCCCTGATCGGACTGCAGAAAGGCTCGAATGATCACGGCGCCTTCCAGATCGGCGGGCAGGGTTAATTTTCTGGAAAAATCGCCCGCCTCAACCTGAAACCGCTGCTGTTGGCAAACCTCGTTCTGCGTTCGCTCGTAATCAGCTTGCAAGTCAAGCATTCCTTCCGGTGTCAGCTTGCTTCGGTCTCGGGTGAGGGGACGCTGTCTCAAGCGGTCGCGCGAGTAACAGACTTCGAGGGTGATCTCTCCTCCAAACGGTGCTGTGCCCCGGATTTCCAGTTCGCTCCTGGGCAGCAACTCCGTCGAGGCCAAGCTCAGCGTGAGGACCGCCGGTCGCTGCACGCGAATCAAGGGATCTCCCAGAAGGTGAAATAAATGGACGTGTTCACTCAACTCTTGGTTGAGCATGTCCGGGCGAGGACTGAGGAGAAAGTTCAAGCCGACAATCATCTCCCGCACTTCAGCCAACTCGGCAGAGCCACCCGCCCTCAGCATCTGCAGCTTTGCCTGGCGGAGCATTTCGCCGACCGTCTCCGTGTTGCTGCCGAATTGCTGGTCGAGCAATCCCAACGCCAACAGCCCCATGGCAGTCGGCATCGTCACCCTCGTGCCGCTGATCACGGCAATCGGTCCCTTTTCCCGCAATAACAAGGTCTCCGCGAGCGATGTCCGCGGGTCATCAATCGCACCCGTGTGGCAGGCGAGGAACAAGGCGATCGGACGCCCCTCCCTCGGTGAGACGAGCGAGGTCAACGGTAGGTCCATGACCGGATAGCGACCCAGCGGCGTGCGGATCGTATCCAGCCGATGTCGACTGCCGTGCCCCACGTAAACCCAGAACAGGCATCCTTCGTTGAACCGCTCCAGCGAGACGCGGGAAAACTGCCGCGGGTCCGGGCAGTAGGGGCTGGTCCAACTTCCGTAGGTAACGCTCACATCGTAGCCCGGCGGCACATGTTCCCCGAGCAGGATTTTGACCGTGTTCTCGATCGTCTTGTCCGCCACGCCTCCAAAACCGCCCACGCCCGCAATCACATTGATGCGGCGTCGCCAAGCTGTCTGCGGCTGGTCCAATTCATAGGCAATCAGGCGTTCAATGTACTGGCGCAGCTCGCCCGGTGTGCTCACCGGAATTCTCCCCAAGGCGAGATCCGGAAAGCCATCCTGATCAAGGTCCGCGTAACTGTTGTCTGTGGCGATGTCGAGTTCAGACCCAAAAAAGAAATTGACCTGCGCCAATCGGAGATCAACCGGGACCAAAGGCTCTGGGCCGCGAGCTGAACCGACAAGAACCAAGTGCTTCGACTGGCGCTCCCGAGCCTGTTGTCGAATCAGTTGCTTCAGTTCAAAGGCCGACGCCGGCGGGGCCAGGACCAGCAAGCGATGCCCCTGTGACTCGCGATAGTCGATCCAGCGCTGTAAATCCGGTCGCAACTCGGGCGGGCAGATGACCAGTGTATCGGCCCCGGAAACCTTACTCGCGGCATCGTCTACGCGCTGCAGCTCGCTCTGAGCTTGCAGGGTGAAAAGCTGAGTTCCCGAAACTTCACTCCCGACCAGCCATGCCAGCAACCAGAGGAGCAAGGTAGCCCAGATTCGAAAGCCTGTTTTCTGCATCGGCTGACCTGACTGAACAAAGTATTTGGAGCAAGCTCACGCCAGCATTCTTCAGCGGTTGCCCAAATGCTGCAAGCTCAAGATTGCTGTCATTCTCTGGTTTCGGACCGTTCTCACGGCTCCGCGGGGAGGACTCACCGAGTCAGGATCGCCGTCACTGGAAAGTGGTCGGAAGGAGTACGTCCGTCAACGGCAGTCCGGTTAATTTGGGCTTGGCTCACTTTCCAGCGGCTGGAGACGCCGACCCAATCAATTCGGGGTCCCGCGGTCGCTTGCGGATCAAAGCCATTGAAGGTTCCTTCACCGGCCTCACGTTTGGGGAAGACGACTCGATAGGTATCCAGCAGGGCAGGGTTCGCTCCAGAGAACAGTTCTTTGTGAGCTGGCGAATCCTCGGCGGCATTGAAATCGCCGGTGACAATCCAATCGCAGCCCGCGCCGAGTTGGACCAACTTCTGGCGAATCAAGATCGCCGAGCGCCTACGCGCCTCCTCGCCCCGATGGTCGAAATGAGTGTTGAGAAACAGGATCGGGGCCCCGTTCGGCTGGTTTCGGTCCTTGAGCTTCACCCAGCTGGCCATTCTGGTCAGCGCGCTATCCCAAGACACACTGCCGGGGCGATCAGGTGTTTCGCTCAGCCAAAAATGCCCGGCATCCAGTCGCTCAAACCGTGCGGAGCGGTACCAGAGCGCGGTCATTTCCCCTTGCTTGGCCCCGTCGTCGCGGCCAACGCCCCAAGACTCGAACTCGGGAAGGTTTTGATCGAGCCAATCCTTTTGCAACTCGAGTGTTTCTTGGGTTCCGAGCAGGTCAGGCGCGAAATCATGAATCGTCCTGGTCAGCTGCTCGCGCCGCCGCTCCCAGCGATTGGCTCCATCGTTGGCCGTCGCATAACGGAGATTAAAACTCATTACCCGGAGGTCTGGACTCTCTCGGCGAGCGGCTTGATTGGTTTGGGCCGCGAGCAGTCCAGGGTTGGCCAGGGCCGCGAGAGCCAGCACGCCGCCGAAAAGCGACGGGAACATCACCTGCCGCCGGGTTGCTCTGGCTCGCTGGGGTGCTTTGGACAAGGGATCCTCTCGCTCAAAATGCATTCGGTCTGAGCAAAACGGTGAGCCGTCGACGCCGGGCTTGTTGTCTCAGAGACGCAGCCTCGCACCAGCTCGCAGTTCCGCGATCGGGTAAAAAGTGCCTCGCCAGCGAATTCCACCGTTTCTCAGGGTCATCCATGTGGAACGAGCTAGCGCCGTGAACATGATTCCAGCGCCGAGGAAGGGCGCCAACACCGCCTCGACCAAGCCATAACCCGCCGGGCGAGCCGCGAGCCAAGCGAGCGAAATCCATACACCCAGCGCCGTGAACCCCGCGAGCTTTTGCCACCAGGGGCCAGGCAGGAGGATCGCCATGTAGGGACCGACGACGAACGGCAAAATTGCCGCCAGCTTTACCAGAAACACGTTCAGGCGAAAGTGACTGAAGGCGCCATACATGTTTTTCTCCAGCCCGCGGATCATGGCGCTCAGACTTGGATACCATTCGACAGAGAGTTCCTGGATCGCCGAGCGCCAATTGCTGCGGCAGCCGTGATCGACCATCATCCTCGCCAGCCCCGTATCATCGACGATTTCCATTTTCAGCCATTCCAACCCGGGCGTTTTCTCCAGAGCCGCGCGGCGTACCAGATTGAAGGCGCCAATACCAACGAAACCGCGCGAGTCCTCGCCGCCAATTCGATGCGGCCGCAGCAATAACAGCAGGTTGGTCATGAATGCCACCAAGGCAGCTCGCAACACCAGGCCACGTCCTTCCAGACGCGGCCAAAGCGTCAGGTGGTCCAAGCGTTCGCGCTGGCAGACTTGAATCGCTCGCTCGATGACGGTCGGGCCGAAATGAACATCCGCATCCGTGAACAGCAGCCACTCGCCTCGAGCCGCTCTCGCCCCGGTATCCATCGCGTGGACCTTGCCCAGCCAGCCGCCGGGCAACTCGCGAATGTGCACCGGTTGCAAGCGCGGCGAATCGGCTGCGAGCCGATCGATAACCTCTCCCGTCCGATCGCGGGAACGATCATTGACTGCGATTAGCTCCAACTCCGGATAACTGGCCGACAACAGCGTGCGCAAAGCGGGCTCGATCGTCGCCTCCTCGTCCAGTGCGGTAACGATCACGCTGACCAAGGGCCAGGGCGTGGGCTGAGGCTCCAGCGGCTCCAGCGGCCGGGGCTCGAGAAAAGACCGCAATGAGAGTGCCGCCACACCCAACCAGCTGAAGCCCAGCACCGCCAGCAATCCGGGGAACATCCAATCCATGAAACTCGACCACAAAACGACTCTGGAATCGGTGTGGCACCCACACGCACTCGTCCGAGTCTATCGAAGCGCTCCGTCGAGAACCACAGGCGGTGGCGGAACGTTCAAGAATGAAAGGCTTTCGCGACCAGGTAGCGGAAATCAACGCAGGCCGGGAAGTGCCTCCTGGCGTCGTCTCCATCTTTTCAGCCGGCCGCCGAGGGCCAGCGTTGGCTTACAGCGGAAGCCTTCGCCATTTGAAGCGACGCGCCATCGGAGCGCCTGCGCATCGACTGGAACAGTTGGTGTTCGAGAGCCGAGCGATCAATCGGGCATAGCCGGGAGATCCAGTACCAAGCGGAAGCCGACGAAGAAGGTTTGAAAATCCGCATCGTAAGCATAGCGGTCAAACGAGCGCGATCGTCGGTCTGGCCACATACCGCCGCGAACGACGTGGGGCAGGGGAGTGCCCGCCGAATGCCGCGGATCGAGCACCGGCCAGTCGCGATATTGTCCGTATTCGGGTACCGACCAGTGGTCTTCGACCCATTCCCAAACACCGGTGTGGACGCCATACAAGCCAAGTGGATTCACTTCGCCCCGGCCGACTTCCCAAGTTCGGCCCCCATTGGCTTCGCCAAACCAGCCCATGGCGACCGGTTCCGTCTCACCGAAACTAAAAGGGCTCGCGGTACCTCCGCGGCAAGCGTGCTCCCACTCAGCATCGGTCGGTAAGCGGTAATGAATTGAAAACAGGGAGCGACTGGCGACTTCACCAGCCAGACCGCAGTCGACTTCACTGAACTCGGATGAGCAGGCCTGTTCGCTCAAGCGACTCGATCGAAAAGCAGCGAGCCCGACAATCTGACCCAATTCACTGCTCGCCAGCTTTTGAGCAAACTCCTGGGCGTCTTTCCAGGTCACGCCCTCGACCGGGTGGCGGCTGGTATCCTCGCCCTTGACTCGGTCAACGTAATAGGGCTCTGGACCCGATGCGGCGTACCACGCCGGATTGCGACCGAGGATCGCCTTGAATTCAGCTTGAGTGGTTTCGTTGACGGCGAGGTAAAACGGTTTCGAGACCACGACACGGTGCGCCGGTGTGCTGCTGAGGAGACAATCCCGCCAGTGAGTATCCTCTTTGGGCATCGAGCCCATGAGAGACTGCATTTGCTCGGTTTGAGAGCCACGATCGTAAATTCCCGGTGGAATGAGCCGAAACGACTGCCCCAATCGATTTTGGACTTCGACCGGCAAGCCGAGATGCTTCGCCCAAGCTCGCTGGATTTCGTTCGCCCGGATAGTTGAACAGGGGGAGACGAGCCAATCGGGCTGGTGGGCGGGAGGGGAGTAGGGCCGAAGGCGAGTCGCGCCTGAGGGAGGAGCCGCTGCGGCTGGTTGAACGGCAACCTCCGGAGCAGGTGTCGACAAACTGGGGGCCGCTTGGGACGGAATCTTTTCGTATCCCGAGATGGTTTGGAACTCGGTACTGGGGCCAACTCCGCCAAACTGCATTTGCAGCATCGCGCCGCCAATCAGAATGGAAACGAGTCCGCCGCCAATGATCCATGACCAGGCGGGCTCTTGGGCAGTGTTGACGGTGGCGGTCATAGGGGCATGCTCCTTGAGGGAAATTCCCGACGGTGGTTGCGCGGCGTCCGCACGGCGCCCAGCAAAAATGCACTCAAACTCTCGCCTGGCAATTGGACTTGGGTCGCTGCTGCCTGACTCTTGGAGAATCGCGCGAGACTTGTCCGATTGTGACGATTGAAACATCCCCGGAAGAATGGTCGGCGTTCGGGAAAACAGCGATGCGGCGCTGGAACAGTCGAAAATGGCTGAGATTCGAAAAACGGCGGCGACTCCATCGCCTTCTTATCCGCAGAATCGGCAAAGCTGGGCATTTCCTCACTCGCAGCGAAAAAGTTTGCCTGCCCGGAATATTTTGAAACCGGTTGCCGCAAGGATTGGTGTTACTGTTCCCCGTCTCGTCTCCACATGGCGCTCGGTCCCGACGTTTACAACCGTCTGGTTCGACCAATTGCTCCAATCAGTTGATGAGCGCCGAGTCGCTGGATTTCATTCTGCATGAGCAGGTGCCGGTGACTGGAAGGAGTCATGCTTTTGGTGAGTGCATGGATGCGGTAGACAACAGTCCATTTTTCTTGAGGAAGCATTCATGGCCATTGGGGTAGTCAACAATAGCGGTTCGATCAACGCTCAGAACAATCTCTCGCGCGCTCAGAACTCGCTGAATCGCTCGATCGAACGACTTTCGTCGGGTTTAAAGGTCAACCGAGGTTCCGATGGGCCCGCAGCCCTCGTGATTTCGGAAAAGCAACGTGCTCAAATCTCGGGTTTGAAGACCGCGATCGACAATGCCGACAGGGCAGTGTCCGTGGTTCAGACCGCTGAAGGTGCTCTGGGTGAAATCAATAGCCTGCTGGTCAAGGTGCGCGGGCTGGCCCTCGACTCGGCCAACGCCGGCGTCAACGATGAGGACGCATTGGCGGCCAATCAGGCTGAAATTGCCAACGCTCTCGATACGATCAACCGAATTGCCAACAACACCCAATTTGGCACCAAGAAGTTGCTCGACGGCTCGGCCGGCAAGACTGGCGTTGCCTCGGACAGCGATGTCACTTTCCTCAAGGCAGGTAGCGCGGCATCGGCTGGAACCTATGCGGTCAACGTTACGCAGACAGCAGAACGCGCTGTCGCTGACGCTGCGACCGACCAGACGGACGTTCTCGCCGCCGACGAAACCCTGACCATCAACGGCGTCAACGTGACACTGAATGCCGGCCTCGACCAGGCTGGTGTCGTTTCCCGAATCAATGAATTCAGCGGCCAGACCGGTGTGGTGGCACGCGTCGACGGCACCACCACCCAGCTTTACACCGAGGACTTCGGATCGGGCTCTTCGGTCAGCGTCATCTCCAATGTCGCTGCCGGTGCAACCAGTTCCGGCTTCGGCACCACTGCCATCACCGACTCCGGCGTCGATGCGGGCGGGACGATCGGCGGCAACGCAGCCACCGGTTCCGGTGCTGTTCTGACTGGCACAGCTGGAGCCTCGAAGGATGTCGCAATCCGTCTGGCTGCAGATGGAACCGACCCGACTACTTCGGTCACCGGTGGCCAAGGCAACGTGACCGTTACCGACAATTCGCTGACCTTCCAAATCGGTCCGAACCGAAACCAAACGGTCAATATCGCGATCGACAAGGTCAATCCAACCGGCCTGGGTGTGGGCACTGCCAACAACCAGTTCAACGCACTGGACTCCATTGACGTCACCTCGGCTTCCAAGGCTCAGGACTCACTGGAAGTGATTGACAAGGCAATCAATGAAATCTCCAACATGCGGGGTAAGCTGGGCGCGTTCCAGGCAAATACTCTGGAATCGACTGCCAGTAACCTGCGGGCAACGCTGGAAAACGCAGTCAACGCCGAATCCGTGATCCGGGACACCGACTTCGCTCAGGAAATCTCGGCGTTCACCAATAACCAGGTCCTCGTTCAGGCCGGTGCTTCGGTGCTCTCGAGTGCGAATCAGTCGTCACAGCTCGTTCTGTCGCTGTTGCGGTAAGTTGACAACCTCGGGCGTTTGAATCGCAGCGACCGGGGCTGAGACAATTTGAAATGCAGACGCGAAGTGGTTGAATGGCCACTTCGCGTTTTTCGTTTTTCGGGGGAATTGGTTGCAGGTCGCACCGCTCGGCCTTGGCTGGGCGGACAAATCCTCAGGAGCCGAAAAATGGATGAACTCGGACTGAATTGATCGCCAAATCGCCAAGGTTGACCGAATCGACAAGCTTGCGAGCCTCAGGGATCGTATGTTTCCGCGTTTCAATTCACGGGAGCAAGGAAAAAATGTCAACGACCCTCGTCAGCGCAGACCAGTTGCTCCATGATGCGGAAGAAGGGCGGGCTCCGGCCCGAACATTCACCGCCAGCCAACCGACTCCGTTCGAATGGTTCTTCGTGATTACGGGCGGATTGGCCCTGTTTCTGCCGCTGGTCTGGTGGATCGGCGAAGATGAACTGAACGCCAATGAGCGGATTCAATGGTATTTCTGGGCGAGCGCCCTGATCAGCTCGCCTCACGTCTACAGCACGTACGTCCGACAATACCGCAAGTCGCGCGAGGGGAAAATCAGCTGGTGGCTTGGCCTGCCAGCCTACCTCGCGATGGTCCTCTTGCTGCTGGGCATCAGCTATGCGGGTTACTTCGTCGAGGCGATCACGGCAGTCAATGTCTGGCAGTCGTTTCACTACCTGCGTCAAACCTACGGGATCGGCTGCCTGTATGGCGGGCAGAAACAGATGGACGCACTCGACCGACGACTCCGTTGGTGGGCTTACCATCTCTGCTTCCCCTGGCTGATCCTCGGCCGCTGGGACATGCTCTATCAGGCGTGGGGTGGCCAAAGCTACGACCTGATGCCGCTGGATATCGACGATATGCTCCTGAACTGGCTCGGGTTGCTCGCCTTGTGCGGAGTTTATCTCCAAGTCGTGCTCGAAGCCCGCTCCATCTGGAAAAACGGTCGCGACTATCGACTCACCGGATTGATCTGTTTCAGCATGTTCCTCGGAGTGCACTGGTACGGTTTCATGTACCTGTCGCATTACCAGCGGGGCTTTTTCACAGTCACCATATTCCACGCTCTGCAGTACCTTGCTCTGGTCTGGGTTCTGGAACGCCAGCATTACGTGAGCCGAGGCGTGAAATGGGTTGAGATGGTGCCCAACCTCGTCGGTTTCCTGATCTTTTGGGCCGTGCTCTATGGCCTCGGCTACGGCTGGGAACAGAAGATTACGGTGGCGCTGACTCATTGGTGGCTGATGGCCTCCTCGATTCTGCTCGCCGCCATCAGCATGCACCACTACACGGTCGACAGCTTTATCTGGCGCAGGACCGTGGGGCGATAGCGCAGGCCGCGTTCCCTCGGACCGCTCACGGGTCCGAACACGGCCTTTGCAGCCGCTCGAATTCGGCTGATAAACGAAAAAACCCGCCGGTGAAGACTCACCTGCGGGTTTTGTTTTGGAATGGAATCAAGTTCACCGTTCGTGCCGCACTCCCGGCATCACTTCCCAGCCGAGGACTTCCTAGCCGAGGACTTCCCAGCCGAGGACTTCCTAGCCGAGGACTTCCTAGCCGAGGACTTCCCAGCCGAGGTTGGTCAGCCGAGGTTGGTCAGCCGAGGTTGGTCAGCCGAGGTTGGTCAGCAATCCACCCGGGATGCCACTATTTAGTCGCGTTAGTCGCGACAGCTCCGACCCGATTGCCCGAAGATCGCTCGGCAAGGGTTGACAGCCACAGTTGCCGAACCGCCGCCCGAAGCCGAATCGATGGTTTGGAGCGGGGCAAACTACTTCTTTTTCTTGGGGGCCTTTTCCTTGGCGGAATAGGCTTCGCCGAACTTCTTCCGGAACTTCTCGACGCGACCGAGCGAATCGACGAAGGTTTGCCGGCCGGTGTAGAACGGATGGGAGGCGCTGGAGATATCGACGTAGAAAACCGGATATTCATTGCCATCGGTCCACTTCAACGTCTCCGAGGTCCGGATCGTCGAGCGGGTCAAAAACGCGAAATCTGCGGTTTTGTCTTTAAAAATGACAGGGCGGTAGTCGGGGTGAATTCCAGTTTTCATCGAAAGTACCAGTCAAAATCGGTTGGTAATACTGCGTTTTCGGACGACCGTGGGTGGGCTTCGGTTCCGGGATTTCCCCCAGCCAATGCGCTTCGCACCCGCAGGTCGAACCGCCTAATTTATCGGAAAATCGCCGGTTGTCCAATGGCCTTTTCCGGGCCAAGCCATGGATTTTCAAGCCCCCAGCCCCCAAGGTCGGCTGGGGCCAGGCCGCCCAAGCGGAAGGTGCTGGCCGGGATTGAGGGGGTCGCCAATGGCCTGCGCCAGGACCCAAAGAGAACGCGGGCGATGGCCGCTTCCCTTGCGTCGGGCTCAACTAGCGCAACGCTTTTTCGCTGTCATCGTAACTGCGGCGGTCGGATGAGTGCCACAAAGGCAAGCCCCGCCGGGCGCGGTCAGCCAATACCGTGACCTTTTCCTCCGTGCCTGGCAAAGCCGGTGTCGGCTCATAGGTGAGTTCCGATACGTCATCCGGCTCGTAATCCCATTGGCCATTTCGAATCGCATCCAGAACTGATTCCATCTCGCTTGTCCTCTCTCAATCCCGCCGCAGGATGTCAGTCGTCTTCATCTGCTCACCGCCGACCAGCCGACAACTGCGACCAGCCGACAACACTTGGCCCGCCTCGAATCCAACAGACTAGTCCCGGCACGCATCGCCCAGCGGTTCGCTCGTCCAAAAAGCTGCTCTGTCCGGCGACTGTTTCTGCGGAGAACGTGCACACTCCGACGTTCGACAGCTTAAGTCCAGCAGACTCTGACCCAAACCAAGGCAAATGCCTCAGGCATCATCCCCACGTCAATTCCCCACGCCAGTCCCTGCCCTTGCTTTCGCTGCTCAATCCACTCCCTGCAATCAAGTCGCTTCGCTGCATGCTGCGCTGCGGGTCGTTGCCTCACTTCGACCCAGCCCTCCGATTCAACCCGGTCGTTCCCACCGGTGTCGTTCGGATTCATCGTCCTCAATTTGGACCACCGTCCTCAATCTGGACCACCGCGATGGTCGCAGTGGGGAATCAATGTTTTTCACGCACTCAATGCTCTG
>Ga0315905_10005358_pt1 | contig 13072 bp, 10 predicted proteins | sample LakEriMetagenome_5_FD_203522 | JGI IMG/M metagenome (GOLD analysis project Ga0315905, IMG submission 203522) | Freshwater fungal communities from buoy surface, Lake Erie, Ohio, United States - Buoy 4 MA121 | ecosystem: Environmental > Aquatic > Freshwater > Lake | place: USA: Lake Erie, Ohio... | reverse complement strand
ACACACACACACACACACACACATACACACACACACACACATACACACACACACCACAAGCTTCCTGGAGCTTCCGGGAAGCTGGAGCTTCTGGAAGCACACACACACACACACACACACACACACACACACACCTTTGGTGCTGTCCACGTCGGCCTTTAGCTGTCGCTTTTCTACCTGCAGCTGCGCCAATTGCTCGTTAGCCGCGGTATACGACTCTCGCAGCTCCATCAGCTGCCCTTTATACCTGTACGCACGCGTACCCCGCATAACAACGTCACACAGGATTATCCAGTTCGGGGCGCTGGTGCACAGGCGGAAGCGATCGAAAGAGACCTGAAAGAGATCACGAAAAATTATCATCAATGTGTTTGTGTGTTTGTGTGTGTGTGTGTGTGTGTGCCTGTGTATTCAGTGCATCTGTTAAAGTCGAACAGAAACGCTGATTTTTGAACCCCTTTTTGTATTTTATTTGCTGAAAACAAAGTTTAAATTTTGTCTTGTTCCTAGTCGATCGGGGAAAAAAAGTTAGCATAGTAAGGTACTCTTTGCGTTGCCAAACAATGTCAGGAAGTATTTGTTTTCGCACTTTCGAGACCAGTAAGTGCTCGTTTTCTCATGAGTTCAAAAGCATTTTTTACAAATCCTTCCCGACCTCGGGTGAAACTCTTGTTCCAGGGCGGTGCAGGGTGAAAAGTTGGGATAATATCATGCTGTCAGGAGGCTTTGAATCTTCTAAAAAGTATTAAAGCACAGGAAAACGTTTACCAGCGCTTCCCCCAGAACCTTACCGTGTTCAGGTAGACGTTTAAAGATTCATTTGGGAAATTCAGCGTTTTTACTGACACAAAGATTCTGAGAGCACCTGCTGTGCTAACTTTCGCTCCCCGATCGACGATCGTCCAAGAACAAAAACCGTGACAAAACCAACATAGAATAAAGATTAAAAAAATTAAAATTAAAAATGAAAAGACTGAATTCAAAATATTCTGCGTGAGGGCGTAAAAACACGCACCGATCTGCCTCGCTCCTGGCACGCTCAAGCTCGCGCTCCACGGCACGTAGCCGCTCGGCATCAGAGGCCACGAGGTCACGCAGCTCCCAGTGCTGCCCCTGTATCTTATCCAGCTCCAGCCGGCTGCTGTCTCTTTCCTCTGTGACGACGCGAAGCCGCTCTTTGATCGATTCTCCCTCGACGCGCAGGGCTTCGAGCTGACCTTTATGCGTCTGGTTTAGGACTCGCGCGTCAACGATTGAATCCTTGAGGTTGTCGCGCTCGCGGGTGGCGTTCTTGAGCGCCGTTGCTTGCACGGAGAGCTGCCCGCGCACTTCCTGGCCAAACTCCATGAGCTGTTTTTTTACGTCTGCCAACCGGTCTTCGACAGCAAGCGCCTCCTGAAAGGCATCGCGAATCAGCTCATTGTTGCGCTCCAGGCCCTCAAGCCCAGTCTTGAGCTCGTGCAGGTGCTCGGTGCTCTCGCGCTGCAGCCGCTGCATCGAATTGGCCACCTGTGCCCGGTACAAAGCATCGCCTGATACCACTTCGGACCAGATGGTCACCACCTCATCAACCTCGCCAGAAATGGTCGGAAAACGGCTTTTGAGGTTGGTGAATATCTCAAACACGCGCCGCATGTCTGCTATATCGCTGTTTGCCATGCGGATCAGCTGGGCTGTGCGCTCCGTGTGGCCTCTGCGCACCGTCAGCATCACGCTCGTCCCAGGCACATCCTCGCCAATCAATTGCTTATGCACTGTCTCCGTCGACGTGGGCTGATCGTCGACCTTGACGATGATGTCGCCCTTGAGAAGATCGGCGTGCATGGCCATGGCAGGCAGCACATTGTCAATGGCGCAGCCGTTTAGCATGAGACCAACCTGCACTCAACTTAGCGTAAAGCTTAGACCAATTAAAGTCCTCAAAAAAAATTACTGCTGAGAGTAATGTTTATACAGGGTAGATATCATGCCCCCTGGGACTTGATATCCAAAACTCGACACATTCTGATGTGTCGTTCTGCATGATCGCACTGTGCGAATCATCACGACCCAGCGTCACGAACCAGCTTTCAAGAAAATGAATCCCGGACTGGCACTCCCGGGATGCACGGTGCATCCAGGTGCAAGACCTCTCAAAAAGGACGCAATCCTACTGATATACACTGATGATACGCACTGATATACATCGTGCACGACGGTTCGTCGTGCACGATGTATATCACGAGTCCTCCAAAACACGCAATTGGAATCCTCCTAATAACCAGCAGGGGTTGCTTGTCTCTGGAGGATTCGCTGAAAAGATCCGTTCTAGCAACATCAAATGGCCAGCAGCCCTGTTCAAGATGCGCTGAACGTTGGCAACGCTGACGCAGTTAGCGTCCAACACATCTCCCCCTGCCACTTGATTAGCGCGCTACCGCGCTGGCGCTATCAACGCTCAGCGTGCCTGGGAGGCTTTGCCAGAGGTGTTCCAAACTCACCGTCGTGCGCGTGTGGGTGCCAGACGCGCGGAGCGACTGCCGTTTGGCGGGGATGAGCTTGCCAACTTTTGCCACGAGCTCCTCCAGTTCTTGCTGCGAATCCCGGCATGACTGCAGGAGGCGCTGCCCGGTGACGCTGAGCTCCGCGTGCCTGTACATGCTGCGGGCGCCCACGGGCTCGACCGCGCCCTCGTCGTCTCGAGACTGGCTCTCGCGGCCGGGAAGCCGATCGAAGAAGGCATGCGAGCCGTTGGCCTCGGGGCTCGCGTTGATGTCGCCTGCGAGCCGCGCCGTCGGGCTCACGCTCGCCGAGTGTGGACTGTTGCGGCTCACGCTCGGCGCCGAGTGCGCGCTTAACGGCGTCCTCTCCCCTGCCTGCGCCTCCGCTGGCCTGCCCACTTGTGGGTCTCAGTACATGCAACGACAGCACTTTGCTGCGGCAGTTGCCCACGCGCCCCGGCCACGCCACCACTCTACGCACACACGCAGCACGCAGTCACACAAACGCAAACACTCACTGACTCTCTCTCTCTCTTTCAACCGTGGTCGATCGAGGTCGAAGGACCGCTCCCAGCTGCGATCCATTGGATCGCAGCTGGGCAGCTGGTGGCCCTGAGAGCGCTCTCTGGGGCGGGCGTTAGCACCCAGATATCATGGATATAAACCGGGGTCAGACTTAATCCTGTCGTCCCAATCTTCTTCTTTTTCCGTCCAAAACCGTAAAAACAGAATCTCAAAGAACGTAAATGTTGTACCCTGTACCAGCTCGAAGACGACAGGGTACTGCCGTACTTAAGTTACTGAAGCTCTTGAAATTTAAATCAAAGATCGCGCCTACGAGGCGCAAGGCTCGCTGCAGGCTGCGCCTGTGTGCTGACAGCCTTCGGGTTGCTGGTTCGGTTCAGGCGATGCCACCTTTCTTCTCCGGGCGCAACCAGGTATCGATGCGCTGCCTGTCGTGCATTGTTGTGCGTCGACGGGCCACCTGCCTCCGCGTCTGAACTACCTCACCGGGTCACGCAGGGCAAAGGCGACGAGTCTGGTCAGATCAGCAGCACGATCCACAACCCAGCCTTCGCCGTGAGCGCTACCGTGGCTCACGTCACATTTAGCCCCGAGACAATCCGGAAGAAGAGACTCTTCTTGGACCCCTTCAGCTACCCGGCCCGTCGGGCGTCGGCCACTGGAGCCGCCATCCACCTTCCTGACCATCCCCCATCCTGCGCTGGGTCCCCTGCACACGAGGCTGCGGCGCGCCCGCTCGTCCCGCCGCTGTGGCTCGGCGCGCTCCAAACAGGGGATGCGGACGTGAGGCAAGAGGAGGGCCACTCAACGCCCAGGACGTTGGCCCGGGCGACTCCGCGCGGGGCGTCTCCGCGCGGGGTGTCTCCGCGCGGGGCAGGCCTCGTGAGCCCATGCCTGCAGGAAGAGTTCATGCGTGACTGGATGCTGGAGATGGAGGGCGCGGACCACGCGGACCAGATGCTCGCGGCTTGGAGGATGAAAAGCGCCCGCAAAGCGAGCCCGATCGCCATCCCCGCCGCAGAATCCGAACTCTTCGACTGGGTTTCGAGTGCGTCGTCGCTGTCTTCGAAGTCGTCAGATGAATCCCTGGACTTCTTCGACTCCGGAGGCACGGAGTCGCCGGTGGGTGCATGCACAGCGTCGAGCGGCACGCGCGAGGGCGCTAAGATTGGACCAGAGTGGGAAGTGCAAACGGCCCACGCCAAGAATGCTGACAGCAGGAATGCAAGCGCGGGCGAGGGGCTGGACCGTGAGGGAGTCTCGGTCCCCTGGTCCGTAAGGGAGTCTCGCCCGGAGCCCATTGCCAAGGTGATTGCCGCGCAGTCCCCGCGGCCGCGCAGTCCCTCGTCACAGCAATTGAGCCCGTTTGCCTCTGCGAGCCCCCATATGCAATTTAAGTGCCAGGTCCCTCCACGGGGGGCCAGCATCCCCGTGTTGAATCTCGGGCAGCTTCGTCGCGCGGAGGATCATGCGCAGGCCAGGGAGCATAGAGTGGTCGGGGAAACCACAGGGACGCTCCCGCTCGACTTAAAGCTGCCAAAGTCATCAGGTCACGAAACACGTCACACTGAAGCTGGTGTGTCGGCTGCGGAAGCAGCCTCGCCAAATTCCGCCGGTCTTCCTCGTTCTCAAATATCTTTCAGCTCGCCAGCGGATGATGGAGCAGGTTACAGCACTTGGATGCCCATGTCCGCCAGGGGGACTTCCTGGACTGGTGATGGCTTGGCAAGGCGCACATGGGATGGGGCAGCCCTCAGCTCGCCCATGCCTATCACTGCCCGCTGGGATAGCCGGGCACGTGCTCTGACTCCGAGGGATCGACAGATTTCGCAGCATCGTTGGCAGGGCGCAATAAAGCTGCAGCAGCATGTGCGGCGCGCACTGAAGCAGCGAGGTTACGCGGCACTGAAGATTAAAGCTCGCGATGATGCCTTGAAGCGCAGGTGTCTGCGTTTGTCTGTGTGTCTTTGTTCAAGATGTGATTTGAAAGCGGAGATACACTGCAACAAGGGCATAGGAGTTTCCTGTGGTCTGATGCCAATCAGGTGCAGATCTGACCGATACGGTACTGTACACTGCACGTGGCAGGTTTGTGCGGCGGGTGCAAGCGTGCATGCGGCGCACCGCACACAGTGTGAACCTTTTTCGAACAGCTATGACTGCGTTAGAAAGCCTGATTGTGGAACGATGGAATACGCAAAAGCTTTTGTCTGCAATTAGTCAGCAGTCAAGCCTCCAAAACGTGGCGACGTGGGTGGTCTTCCAGAAAGAGACGCAAGACGAATTTGCGCGAGTTCTGCAGGTGAATCTTTGAAATTCAATAGAAACGCATTCTTGCCTGCTCACAAGAGTCTATCTTATGCAGGACTCAATAGAGTACGAGGTTTACTGCCGAAAGCTCCCGCCGCTCTCGCTGCACGTTGCTGGTATCGAGTTCAAGTGCCGGGTGAGACCTAAAAAAAATCTGCGTCTTGCTTGTCTACAAAGATTCAAAGGCGCCGGCATGGAAGAATTGCGGTGTTGGACAAAGGCCGTTGTTGACATGGCTTATGTTGAATCAGGTGACAGCCGCTTGTGTAATTACTGGGCTGTTGAAAAGAGCGCTTGTCGTCAGTAGAACAAATAGGCGAATCCGACGCGTTTACAATCAGATTGAGCCCAAGCTGGTGCTATCAAGTCAAAACCAGCACATCTCAAAACCAGCGGAAGATGTGATGGATAGATGTTTTTCGTGTGGAGATTGCGAGGCAGCACAACGAGCGGATGCATCGCAATCGCGACACTCGCTTTCAAATGTGTCGCCAGGAGGGTTGGTGCAGGGCAGATTGCTGGCGGTGTCTCCTGGGGGCCGATCACCGAGCTTCTTTGGGCCTGGGGACATCACTCTGCGCGATTCATTTCCCGTCGAGCAGGCGTCCGACAGACATTATTCCAGTAGCTCCATCAGCTCGTATCCTGAGGATGTCGGGTCCGACTCCATGTCATTACCTTCGAAGAAGTCGGAGATTGAGGCGTCTCTCGATGACACCACGCGGCAAGTCCTGTGTGCACACAACCAAGACGAAATCGACTTGCGCCAGGTATTCGGTAAGGATTACATCCAAGAACTCTCTTCGAATCTGCCCGCTGGGCAGGGTAAGGTCACCGTGAAAACACGTGATCGCTTTGGCAACACTGCGTTACACCTCGCCGCTGGGCGCGGAGATCGCCTAGGATGTCATTTTCTCGTGTCGAATGGTGCTGACGTTGCGGCTTTGAACAATTACGGACGCAGGTTCTTCTGCCCCTCTTTGAGCTGCATTATCGCTCGCGCGTAATCCTTTGCTCTTGCAGAGCTATACGTCCCAAACGCATGCTTCAAATCTGCTCGTGGTAACACTCGTGAAATGCTGCAGCCCACTCGACTTTGCAGTGCAAAGCGAGAGCCACCACTGCATGGAGTTGATCTTGAACGCTTCGCCAACGCTTTGGACGAAGCCCTACGCCCAGTCGGCCGATTTTCAAGGTTGGAGCTCAGCGAGTACAGGCTGCACCGAAGCCTCTCCTGCGGAGCGGAGCATCGAACTGACCAGCCACAGCGGCGGCGAGCTGCTGCCCACGGACTCTTCACCAATGACATCGCTGATGTCTTCAAGCTGGGACTGCCGTGTTGAGGCAACGAGGCGGCACGATGCCATGAAGGGATTTCAGCAAGCGCTCGACCAAGGTGCTGTGTGTGATGTGCACGAAGCTCTCGCCACCAGCCTGTCGACTTCGAACGACTTTAACGTCTTGCACAGCAGCCTAAACGGACAGTACAGCGGACCAGGAAGCACGAGAAGCAGTAAGCAACACGACGCGAAATTCCCAAAATTGTCTTCGTCGCATACGTCTGGCCGAAGCACCACCTCTCTTTATCAAGAATCCTCATTCAACTACCAGCCGGCACCGCCAGTATATTCGCTTCTGCACAAGAAAACAACGCCGCCGCAGAGTGGATCAAGCCTTGCGTCGAAATCATGTTCTTTACCTAGCATGCACCACAACATCGGTGCTTCATATTCACCTAGCGGTCACGCTCTTTCCTCCCACAACATGTGGGGACGTGCCTCGGATTCTGGCTTGCAGGTCACACAGCAGATCAGGTAAAGCCTCTGTTTGCGTGCGTGCCCGTGACTGAACATGATGGGTTGGATTACAATGCTTGATGATGGTGTATTCAATTGCGGCGATCTTTGTGGGTGTATTCAGTTGCCGCGAGCTTTGTGAAGGTTTGGTCACATTTTGAGAATACCCACTGCAGTTACTTCGGGACGCGAGCGTGGAATCGAGGGGATCGAAGTGACCAAAACATGGTGATTCATTGCTAAGACGGTTGGCAAGGATTTGATTATCGATTGTGAATTTCTCACGCGGTGCTCCACACATCGAGTCTGATGCTTCCGTTGGACGTGTTGAGCCCCTGCACATCACTCCCTGCGCCCAGTCTGGGCTGCAGGGAATGATAGAATAACGCCACGCTAACATTCATACAGTATCACGCCACGTACTCCGCGGCTTCGGTTTGTTGGAAGGAAGGCTCTGTGGTGGGTATGAGGACAACCTCCCCAATTGCTTCCTCCGAGGCCCAGCTTGGATAAATAAACTTGTCGTGAGTGGAAACGTGTTCCTCGTGCGCCGCGCCAGCGGAAAAGGGAGACGCAGCCCCTCGGGTCCCACAAGGCGAATGTTTGAGTGAGGGGGTTAGACCGTAGGCGGATTTTTGAGTGAGGGGTTTAGACCGTAGGTACGGGCACCTGGTGCCCGGCCCAGTCCTCAAAACGACAAACCCCCCTTGAATTATGCTCAACCCTTTATTATCAGAATGCTGCAGCAAAGCCTCGCTCTCTATCTCGTCTTCTTCCCCCAGCGCTTCGTGTTCTTTCTTTTTCCGTTTCACTTTCCCACAGAAGATGGCTTTCCCCTCCTGCTCAAATCCTCTTATCTTGCAGTCCTCTTTCGCTGGTCGCGCTCGACTCCACACTACCCAATCTTTGCGCGTGCGAATCGCCTGGGGCTCTGCTTCCACGTGGCTCAAGGATCGCTTCCACCACGATGCCTCAGGTTAGCACAGGATAAACAACTGCGTCTTTTCACAAAGAAACACAGAAGCATCCCAGCAGAATCCTCAAGAAGGTTGCACCGCTGTTGCTGATAGTGCAGCCAAGCAAGCATCATTAGGGGATCAGTTTCCTAATTTCGAAAGGCCCCAACAGACCCCACAGGCTGTGAGTGACGTGAGCCTGTGGGGTCCCGGATCTCATCCCACGAGCTGCGCGCAACCCCGCGAATCCTCAAAATTCCGAATAAAGCTCTCTCTCCCTCTCTCTCTCTCTCAAACGCCGGCCACGCGGGGCACCCTCGTGAATATGTACATTGGTTTATTTGTATTACATGTGACCGTCTCTTTCTTTCGCGCGCTCTCTCTATAACACTTCACGCATCTCCCCCCTGGACATCCATGCAAGCACATACGAGAATCATGCATACTACCACGGCACCTCCGGCGCACATCAGCCCTGGCCTCCCACTCTCACTGTACAGTCTAAACCCTAAACCCTAAACCCTACAGTCTAAAACCCACAGTCTGGACCCTAAAGCTACAGCCTAAACCCCACAATCTGAACCCTAAAGCCGGATCCCATCAGCCCTGGCCCCTATCATAACCCCTGAACCCCCCCACAAACAAAGTCAGTCTGTAACTCATGGTGAGAGGAGCCGACGGGGGAGAGGCACGTCTGGCTACCCCACGCCTTCCTCGTAATCCGAAGCAATCCCAAGCCTTTCGGCGACCCTTTGATTCCGAGGTAGGTGAGACGTGACGTGGGCAAGGATAGAGCGCCTTAACTACCCTCCAGAAAACCGACATCGGAGGGCGAGAGGTCGAGCACGCAACCCTGGACGGCATCGTACAGATGCTCAACCTGAGTTGTACCCAAGACAACGAACGGCGCGCGCCCCCTCACACTCGTCAGCGCGTATGCCACTGCTACTTGAGCGGGACTGGCATGCAAACGGAGAGAGAGCTCAACAGCTCGCGCGCGTCTGGCCAGGTTGTCTTCTGTGACGAATGCATCAATCATGCGACCCTCTCCATAAGCGGTGGACAAGCCGCGCCGCGTATCGGCCAAGGACCACCGCCCCGCCAAAAAGCCGCTGGCAAGGGGCGCCCAGCCCAAGACGTCAGAGCAGATACCAAGCCTGTCCTGTTCGTGGTAGGCTCCAAGCATGGCCTGGTCGACACAGGTGGTGTCTGGCCAAACGGGAATGCGCGGACGCGCCAAGCTGCGCTGGGGCGAGTCAGCAGCTGGAGGAGTGAGACCTTGCCGCACAGCACTTTGGCTTAACCTGAGCAGTCTGTCTGGAGACCAATTCGAAGTACCCCACGCCCGGCACCAGCCGCGTTGCACGAGCGCATCCATCCACTGCACAACACGGTCCACCTCTACAGAGGGATCGTCGCGGTGAAGAAGCAGCAAGTCCAAGTAATTCGTTCCCAAACGCTCCAGGGAGTCGGCCACGTCGCTTTCAAGGCTTTCCTGCGACAGCCGCATCTTGCCTCCGTACGGGTGACATGCCTGGAGCGCGTGCACGAGCCATGTCACGTGAGCGCGTGCACCAGGCGAATCTCCGAAACTGAGGCCGCAACGCGCGAATGTGTTTCCGCCATGATGAGAATCTTCGAGACAGATGCCACATTCGAGACAGACGGCACAACCCGTGACGGCGTCACCACCCAAACACTCATCATCATCAAAATGTTGGTCACGGTACCGTCACGACTCGTCACGCGCACACAAACCTGTCACCACCCAAACCGGTTGGGTGGTCCCTGGCCATATATTTTATTTCTTTATCTGCGTTACCGGCGTCTGTTCCGAAGATTCTGAGGAACTTTGACACGAACCATCGTGATCATCAAGACAACGACAAGCACTTGCGTGACAAACATGGACAACATTGACAACATTGACAACATAGCTTGCGTCACAAAACATGATGACTCATCACTGGCGCTAAGAGATCCTTGCACTAAGAGATCCTCGCACCTTGCCTACAAGCACCAGCTGCGACCGTGGCAGGGAGCGATGCGTCATCCACTCTCCCACCGTCCGCTCCACAGAGCCCCCCTTGCCGTAGGCGTGCGCAAGGTCGAAACTGCGGTTTAGGATTTATAGGGTGCAGAGGTTAGGGTTCAGGGTTCAGGGTTCCCGGTTCTTGGTTCAGGGTATGGGAGCCAGGTCCAACTATTGTGCGTCAGTGCGCGCTTGTGCGTCAGTGCGCGCTGGGTTTTCACATTAGTGTTCACACTAGTTTTCACTCTAGTTTTCACATGGAGAGGTAGTGACATTTTGCAGGATTCGGTTGCACGAGGCTCCCGCCTCGTGCGCATGCTTGGAATGCTGAGGCAGCAAACGCTCAGGATGCCAGTTTGCCAAGACGATATGTGACGCTGGGCAAACATACGCAAACATACGCAAATATACGCATACATACCCGAACATACCAAACATACCGCATGCCATACCTACCAGTTGATGCCCAGGGCCCAGGCTGCATCTAGCAGCGCAAACGCGTCGTTGACACTCGTCTTCTGTGCCAGGACCATGGTGCCCAACACAATCCGAGATGCCTGCACGCCTCCCTCCCCCGCTCCTGCCCTTGCCAACCCGGCCATGTTCTGCTTGGGTATCATGTGAGGAGGGAGCATGGGGAGGGGCTGAAAGCAAGACGCTATCTCCACTACCTTGACCTCGATGTTCTCCTCCCCCCCGCCGCTCGCCGCCGGCTGGCATGGCGCTCCCGGTGCCTCTCTTTGCCCTTTAGCGGCGCTAGCCGAAACAATAGCTTCAAGCACCTCGACAATATGCGCCGCGTGGTCACCCGTGAAGGCGCGTGCACGATGGCGCTCGCCATCTCCCTCTGCCTCTGCCTTAACCCCCTCTGCCTTTGCCTTGGGCACCTCCTGCGCTCCGATTGCCCCGTCGCGCTCTCCGGAGCCGCTGCTCAGCGTGTGCGCATGTGGTGGCGCATTTGCACTTGCACCCTCGTTGGCGGCGACAGAACGGGCCATCAGAACCAGGCCCCTTGCCCAGTCTGTCACATGCGCGTGGCTCGCTGCTCGTGCATACGGTGGGCGCCACGGGTGGACCAGCCCCTGCTTCAACCTGCAACCTCCACGTGGTCTCACTTCGCCCTCCTCCCCTCTCGCCTCCCTTTTCTCTCCTGTATCACCCCCGTCATCCGCAGCAGCGACACCATCGTATGAGAGCGGGGTGTTGAAATTGAATATATCACCCAGCGTCAGCGTTCCCGTGTCACCGGAGATGGAAAGAGATCGCTTTCTGCCGCCAGTGCTCGGCAAGGAAAAGGAGGAGGACACGTGCGCAACCGCCCCGCTCCGCATAATGAGTGTTGCATGGTACAGATCAATAAGTGGTGCGTGGTACAGGTCTTTAGGTATCTGTTGTGCCCCACCTTCTGCTCCGCGTTGTGCCCCACCTTCTGCTCCGCGTTCCACGCCCGCCGCGCCCGCCGCCGCCCCCTGCTTCGCCGCCACGACAGCGACGCGAGCCACAGGACCGAGGAGGGCGGTAAGCAAGGCGACAGCATAGACCCCCACGTCGATCATGCTCCCTACTCGCATGCGCCCGTGCTGGGCCCACCCCCCGAGGTTAAATGCAAGCGCATCGTGATTGTTCCAGTCTGCAGGAGCTTGGGCGCCGCACAGGAGGTCCACCTGCGCCATCCTCACTTGACCGAGGGCGCCAGCGCGGAGGAGGTGCGCCAGCGTCTGCTGCGCCTCGCCCCAAAAGCTGAGCGGCGAGCACCCGAGCTCCAGGCCCCTTTGGTGCGCCAGGGCCACGAGCTGGCGCGCATCTTGCTGCGTCTGTGCCAAAGGCTTCTCCGACCAGACGTGCTTGCCAGCGAGCAGGGCGGCGCGAGACACCTCGGCGTGATGCTGCACTGGCGTCAGGTTGAGGACTATTTCCACCTCCGTGCACGCCAGAAGCTGATCCAGCGTTGCGCATCTGACGGCGCCCTCGGCTGCACCTCCAGGCGCAGTGATTGCAGCGGCACGCGCGAGGTCAGGGTCAAAGACCCGTGCTACTTGCCCCCCGCACGCCCTAAGGCAGGGCAAATACGACACCGCAATTTCTCCACAGCCCACCAAACCGACAGACTTCAACAGCTGCTTCTCCCTCGCCCGCACCAGCTGCCGTCGCCTCTCTGCCTCCTCATCCTGACGTGCACCCGTCCTGACGTGCACGTGCCCAGCTGCCCCCAAGCCTGTGTGCCACGCGCGCGCGTGAGCATGAGCCTCGGCGCGTGCGTGCGTGCGTGCGTGCGTGCGTGCGTGCGTGCGTGCGTGCGTGCTTGCGTGCGCGAGCAAGTGCCGTCGAGGCCTTCTTGATCAAGGCGTGGTCGCGAATCTTGAGAAACCAGCAACAACTCTGAATATTGCACCTGGCGCATCAGAGTTGTTGCACCTGGCGCACCCGGTGCAACATTCAGAGCTGTTGCGTGTTTCTCAAGATTCGCTACCAGCTCCCCCCGCACCTTCTCCACCTCAGCCCGCCCCACACGCCTCAGCGCCGCATGCAAGCATACTGGCGTCGGCCCTGCATACAGGCATACCACCGTCGGCCCTGCTCCTTCGCTCATCTTTTCGGCGGCCTGAAACTCGGGGTGAGAAGAGGGCAGGCGGGCGGTACCTGGCACGCTGTGAGCTCCGGTGCGAGAGCCTCCGGCGGCGCATTGAATCCGCTCCAGCGCTCCGTCTGATGATGGCGGAGTTTTGGCACCTGCTCCCGTCGACTGTCCTTCCAGCCTTTGCTCGCTGTCACCGGCGCCGCGGCCCAGCATTTTGACCTGGTGGGGCAGGAGCTCAGGGGTCGATCTGTGCGAGATGCGCATCTCGCTTTCACAAGCACAAAGGCAAAGGACACCTCGCACAGATCGAGCATACCAGCCACTTTCGACGGCCGGTTCGGAGCTGGTCCTTGCTGAGCAAGGCATCCACCAACAGATCCACCTGGATGAAGCAC
>Ga0315905_10005355_pt1 | contig 13074 bp, 5 predicted proteins | sample LakEriMetagenome_5_FD_203522 | JGI IMG/M metagenome (GOLD analysis project Ga0315905, IMG submission 203522) | Freshwater fungal communities from buoy surface, Lake Erie, Ohio, United States - Buoy 4 MA121 | ecosystem: Environmental > Aquatic > Freshwater > Lake | place: USA: Lake Erie, Ohio... | reverse complement strand
AAAATAATACATTATCATATGATATACTTTTACTAAATTTACGTCTCCACCGAATCCAAAGTACAGTAGATCCTAAGACTAGGAGTACAGTGTCAACCGATCCTAAGACTAAAACCCCGGGGCGCTTGCCATCCGTCCTGCCCGCGCGGAGCGAGCGGCCTTTAGCAGAAGCGTGATGGCGTCTCTATCGCCAGGGAGCTCACCCGCGCGCGGACCCAGGAGGTCCGCGCGACGATTGAGCTTGGATGCGGGGATGGGAGGGAGCTCAACGCCCGCGCCCGGACCCACGTCCGCGCGACGATTGAGCTTGGATGCGGGGTTTGGGGAGACGGCACCAGAAGCCCTGGACTTGCCCAAGCTTATGCGCAATGGCAGCACGCCACATCCTGCTCGTCGTGGCAGTCTGCGGCCCGTCCCTGCATCTCCCGGCGAGAAGTACCGCATTGCTCTGACAATCCGTGCTTGCCCCCACGTGCGCATGTGCGTACGCTTTTGTGCGCCACATTGACTCGTCTTGTCGTGGGCAGCTCTGGAATGTCCCGTGGAAAAAGCGTTTGAATCAATGTCACCCGAAATTCTCTATGGCACACGACCGAAAATTAACGCGCGACGTCCAAGTGTGGGTGGGAGCTCGCAAGCCACCTTGCCTCTGACGTTCGAAAAAGATGTGGTAAATTTTTTTGAATTCATGTTTTGCGCTGGAAGCTGGCCACAGCACGGATTTTGCTCGTCTGTCTTTGATCTGACGCATTAGCGAGAGTCAATATTGAATGTGTGGCTTCGTGGGGAGGCTGACGACTTTTTCACGCGCAGGGTCCACCAACTTCATGGGGTATGCTTAAGAAAAATGCATCAAAGGTAGCAGCCGCAAGTGTCGTAGTGGACTAGTTGACAGTAAGCAGATCAGAAACCTGCATCATTTGCACACGTTTAGTGGTTTGTGTTTTGTTCATAAGCTCAGCGGTCTGTGTCTACGACCTTGTCGGAATGCACCGCAACACCCGTAGGGATTTTGCAGAAAGCCTAATCCCTCACAAGGGGTGGGGGTAATTGCTTGCTTTCCCCCACTCCCTGTGTCTTTTTATATTCACCACTTTCAATATCTTATGCGCTCCCCTTTCAATATCGTATGCATCGCCACGCAGATTGTTTTGCCTGTACATTTCCTGGCGAGTCTTTCTGGTATCGTTGACAATTCGGAAAAACTTGCGACGAGCGCTCAAAAAGGTACACGCAACCTTTCATGCTTACAACCTTATTTGGCGATTTTTGTGAGTGCTGGTTCTTTGCCTGTGCCGATTCAGTGGTGCTTTGCCAGGTTCGATTCAGTCTGCATCACATGCATCTGGCTCATTGCACTCGTCTGCTATACAGAACAACTTCTTCAAACGCTGAAAAGCGTTACAGACCCAGAAGAAGAGTATGATGCTCATCCGCAAAGAGCATCCTCAGTTGTCCGCAGCGAACCTGAGAAGAAATTGAGTCTCAAAAAAGCTGCCAAGTATTCTCTAGACCCGAAACCCCCAAACCTCTAGTCCAGCTTTTGATCCTCATGTGCCAGACTCACACTTGAACACTGCTTGCTGGTTACTACTCATTACACCTACTCATAGTATAGCAAGTCAGGATCGCCTGAAGTCGATTTGTGCTCTGAAATGGGTGACAGGAAAGTGATTACCACGCATAGAATACTAAAAGATGTGGAGCAACGGCGCCTGTGGTCAGAATCGCGCGGACGCGACAAAACGCCATGGTATGCACGGACTTGGAAGCTAAAGTCGAGAGCTTACTTGGCGGCAAATAATGCTGTCATGTTGTGCTCGCTCGTCGATATTTGCATCATGATGTTGGACGGCATTGGATATGAGGGTTGCTCTCTATTGTGTCACGAACATGGTGGCCGCTTCAGTAGTAGCAGCGTTCACTTCCGCGGACATCTTGGCGAAACTTTCCGTGCCATCAAAATTGCCCTTGGAATCTCCTGTGACCTCATGTACTTGATGTACCTGGGCATGTCGTTCCGCACGGTACTTTTTCGCTGTGGTACTTGTTCTAGTGAGAGAGTGTTGTTTATTGGTACTCGATTCAGTAACCTCTACGCAAGCTGAAGCCGCGTTATTGTGTGCATGATGTGTGCGTGTTTGTATGTAAATGTGTGCTCGGAAGTTCTCGGGGTTCTCAGCCCCTTGAACTATCACGTCCACGTGAAATCTTCCAGAATCTTAATTCGTACGCGCGCACGAATTCATGCCGCTTCCCTCCTGGCGGCGCTAAGTTGAGGAAGAGCTGCATCTATGTTATTTTTGTAAATTGTGAGGCGCGCTCGCGCACACGCACTCACATACCCATGTAACTAATGGCCGGTATTGCCCATAGGCAAGGCGTCGCTGTCCTTTAAACGACTCGAGCAGATTAAATTCCAGACAAATTGCGATTGGCTACCTGAAATCGATGTTCATGATCGATCTGCTCGCCTTCGCCCCTCTGTACTGGCTGTTCTTTGACAACCCCTGGGTCCGCGTCAACAGATTCTTGAGTATTTTTCGACTCCAATTTGATGTGGAGGCGATGTCGAAAATATTGAATGCCGTGCGCATTAAGGTAATGGGCCATGCTTTGTTCCATGTAAGGCGCAAACGATAATTTTATATTTACACGCAACGGCTTACTCTGGTGATGTGCTCTTGCAGATCCGCATCCAGATTTTGCAACTTTCAGTGTTCCTTGTGGCTCTCTTTGTCTACGTTCACTTCATGGTGTGCATTACGGTGATCATCTGCTGGAGAGTTATTATGCCTGACTCGGAGGAGGCAGCATCTGTCGAGGTCCTCAGGTGGCTAGATATCGAGGACACGGACAAGGCAGATACCACCGACCTCGTCTTCTTCTATTTCCACTGTTCTTTGTGGGTGTGGTCAAATGTCACCGGCTTCGGCGGCAACTGGAGCCCGCACTCACCGTGGACGACGGGATGGACATATATGAACACATTTCTTGGCGTTTTCCTCTACATGTATCTCTTCGGAGGCATAGTGAGTATTCTGCAGAACTTCGATCTCCCGACAGCGGAATTCAATGCGAATCGCAGCAAACTCACCACATTCCTTCAAACCCGTGACGTTCCCTATGAGGTGCAGCTGCGTGTCGCAAACTACCTCGATAGCGTCTATGAGCTGAATCATGGGGTGGAGGAGCATGCACTCCTAGACCAGCTGCCCTCATTTCTGCGTCACGACATCGTGTGGTTCTTGAACCAGCAGTTCCTCGAAAAGCTCCCGATGTTTTACGGCGCTGACATCTCGGCGCTGCTGGAAATCAACCGTTATCTGGTCACGACAGTGGCAACCAAGGGCGAGTATGTGGCTCGTGATGGCGATTTGGCCCGTGAAATGCACTTTGTGATCTCTGGTGAGATCCACATTTTAACCCCAGATCACCAGACTGAAATCGAGCTCCTCGACGGGTATGTAGATCCACAACACTTTTCATGCTCGGCGCCCTCGTTTATTCACACCCATACCACCCCGTTTACTGTATTTCTGGGATTACCTACGGACCTGTGATTTTTGTATCTGAATGTTTGATTTCGTTTCGCTCTTGAATCTTCTTACAGCTCGATCGTTGGAGAAGTCTCATTAGTCTTCGATATTCCGTCGCCCTTCGATGCCCTAGTAATGCACACCTCAACGCTCTTCACAATAAAGGACACAGATTTTTTGGACGGTGAAAAAACTCTTAGAATGATGAAAGCGTTCTAAGCCGTTGCTTGTCATTTGTTTTAAAGAACTTTCCATAGTTGATCTGAAACAGAAGAGCAAACTTGATTGCAGAAAGAGTTTCAAGCTTTGAAATTCTTTCTGCTACTGTCCTAAGCATGCCACTGTCTAATGTTGAATGTTGATAATTCAGTCACCACCAAGTATCCTGTGCTCTTACGACGTATTCATCGTCGCAGCCAAGCGATTTTCTTTCTGCTACTGTCCTAAGCAAATGCCACTGTCTAACCTGAGAATGTTGAATGTTGATAATTCAGTCACCACCAAGTATCCTGTGCTCTTACGACGTATTCATCGTCGCGGCCAAGCGATTTTCGGAGAGAGGTGGCTCTATATCATAAATTGCCTCACATGATGTGCTCTTCCTTGGACCAATAATCTGACGTCGTTCTAACATGACACACATTCCCTGCATTCCCTACATAGATGGCATAAATGGGAGAAGGAGGCGAGCAAGATACCCGAGTCCGATCAGGAGGATGATGGAGGGGTGGCATCCAGCTTCCATTTCCATGGCACCATGGGCCGCCGACGATTTGCTATCACGGATGTTTTAAAGAGGACAGAATCAAATTCTCTTCTCCCAAGCATCCTCCCTGGTATGGTTATAGAATCAAATTCTCCACTTCCAAGCATAGAATCAAATTCTCCTCTTTCAAGCATCCTTCCTGGCATGGTTACACGGTCGAACGAAGAGCAAGCCGAGGCAAAGATGACTTCCATAGAATCAAATTCTCCTCTTCCAAGCATCCTCCCTGGCATGGTTACGCGGTCGAACGAAGAGCAAGCCGAGGCAAAGATAGTGCGAGCAAGGAAGGCGATGAGCGGCGGGTTACTTGAAGTGCAAGAAATAATTCAATACGAGAGTGAGGAAATGAACACGGGAAGCAACTCCGAGAGTGAGGAAATGAACACGGGGAGCAACGGCATGACCCATGCCTCAAAGCCGCCAAGTTTAGACACCCATGCGAGCAATCCTACACTGAATTCAGCCTTGGCAACTCTTCTCCAGGTATCCAGAGACAGAAGCGATGGGGAAGCAAGGAGACGGAAAGAGGCGGGGTGAGGAAGAGTGAGAGAGAGGGCTGGGTGAGATCCGCGAAAGGAGATGGTAGAACAGCAATGGACGATCTTGTCTTGACATGTGTATATTGCGCGTACTGTATGCATATCTGTGCGCATTCCGAATGTGTATGTACACACATAGGACATGGCGGAAATCAAGGCTACCCAAGCGCAGATGCGTCAAGAGATGTTGCAAGTACAGGTATTATCGTTTACTCAAAATCTGCGTTGGATCATCGAGAGCGGGGGGTACGCACGGAGGACGAAAGAGTGGGGTTGCGGGAATGCTCAGGGTGTGGAGAAACGTGGCGAGTCCCAGTCTCTGTGCCCTGTGTGTCCTCTTTTCTTTACCTATCTCTATTCGCTCTGAGTCTATGTTTCTGTTTCTGCGCCTGTCTCTTTCCCTCTTTCTCTCTTTCTTTGCCCAAACCAGAACAACATCGCAGCACTGCTCAAATTATCCGTAGAAGGCGGTGCGGCCGGAGAAGTTGGAGCGGGCGTGGGAGGCGCGACACCTAGATCTGCGCGTAACCTACGCTCCCTCATGTCCCTCGCTCCTCTGCCTCAGCCCAGATAATAGCACTCCCTGACGTTCAGGCTCATCAGGAAAAAAAATAGCCGATTTTTTCGTACCCTTCAAAAAAATTCAATTAAACCCAGTGTAATAAATTATATGTATATGATCCAATCTCTATAAAAGTGTCACGGCGGATAACCACCTCCGACTCCGGGCGGCGCGCATCCTGCTGACAGCTTTCAGGGCCTTCCGGATGCCCACGTTACCGTGAAATACCTGACTCCAAATGAATTTTGGAGTCAGGTACGCATGGACACTGGCAGCTTGTCAGAGCGAACAGAGCATTCTAGGGGGGGGGGGGGGGGCATCCCTGTAGACTGTGTCCACGACGGCGTGAAACGTCTGCAGATGCGTCACCATTCCTGAAAGCCCTATTCACGCACCGTATTAGTTGCTGGCGCAGGACCGACAACCGCGGGGGCGGCGGCGGGGCGGGAGAGAATGGGCTGAAGATTGGGGGGCGTCGTGTCCACGCGGCCGATCGATCTAACTCCACATGCGCACGCAGCATTCTCTGTGAGCGCCCTCGCAGTCGCGCGGTGTCCACCCCCAGCGCATGCGGGGTCGCGCGGGAATACTCTGTAAGCGTTCTGCTGACGGACGTGCCGTTGAGACGACGCCGCGCTCCGGTCGACACTGTTGATGATGATTGGACACTGTCGTTGGCCGACGGCGCGTACTCGTAGGCCGTCGATGACATGCCAGGGTCGCGTCGAGTGGCCTCGGTGTAGCCCCGCGCGGCGCAGCCGAGTTTGCGACACGATCAGCGGCCTCGCAGCCGGCCACAGCGGCCACGCGCATCCGCCAGCTTGCGTCCCGCTCGCCCCCAGCGCGCCGCCGAGCCAGGTGCCCTGCAGACGTCGTGCCCTGCGCGCAGTCCAGCGCTCGTCCCGTCGCGAGTTCCATGGTGCTACCCGGGATCCCTGACGGATTTCCCGCGCATTCTGCGACTTTTTGCGTTGACTCCCTCCTCACCCAAAACATACCCACGTACATACCACACACCATACTCACGTACATACACACATAGGGGGTGGGTTCCCCGGGAGTCAACGCAAGAGAAGATAGGTTGTAGGTCACCAGAAGTGATTGGGGGCCAGACTCGGTCGAAGGGATTGCCCACAGACCCGAGAGCGCAGCCCGCTGGGGGCCGTGACAATGGTCCCCGTTAGACACGCCGAAAGTCTTTCGCCGCCCCGGTACTAACGGTACCGGCGTGAACCTCCCTCTAACTTTCGCGTATGTCCCCTTTTCGGGACGCCGCCCTCGATTTGGGACGATTTAGAAAAACCCCCAAAATCAGCTTCGTTTTGCTATGAACATGTGCAATGTGGCCAGGCACGTGACCGGCGTTGCAAGTCGAAATCCGATCGAATCTAGAAGACGCCCAAGGGCAAGAGCGTTGCGGCAGAGGACGGGAGCAGGCCGTAGACGGAAGAAGTAAGAGAAGGATGAAAGAAGGGGATGCGGCCATGATGCACGCAGAGGACGCGGACGCGGGCGCGGGATCGGGCGCGCTGGCGCGCGACGCCGGCCTGGACGCCCGGTACCCTTGCGAGGCCCCGGCGGGGCGCCGTGGCGAAGTCATGGACACCGGTCCGCCATGCGGCCCGACTGTGTTCTCCGACGCCCCGCCGGGCCCATCGCAGTTTACGGGGCACGGTGCGGCAGCGCTCGTGCCAGCCGAAGAGGCCGAGCTCCGGCCGGACGCGTGCTTTGCGCGCGAGTGGACGCTTCTGGCAGAGGGCCTCGGATGCATAGGCGGGCCCGCAGGCTGCGTTCAGGCGGGAGGCTCCGGCAGCAACACGCCGCCTGTGCTGTTTCCCGCGCTCAAGTGGGCGTCGGTGGAAAAGGCCAACACGCTCATGAAGGCCAAGGCGCTGCCCGCGGTCAAGGCGCTCACGCAGATTTTCAGCGAGGCGGGGTTTGCGCCGAGTGTTAACTTCAACGTGGGCTCGGGCGAGCTCTCGCTCACGATCCCACTCTTTGCGAGCGACGAGCACGAGCTTGTCGCGCCGCGCCCGGCTCTAGTGCGGGCCATGCTGGCGGCGCTCCCGGAGCAGCGGGCGCTGGAGCGCTTCTTCGCTGCCGTGCGTGCACGCGGGCGCGAGGACGCCGGACTGGAGGCAGACGTGGGCGCGACAGGAGATCTGCTCGCAAACCGGTGTCTGGAAACATTCTGCAGGCAAACTGGTGTGGGAATCTGGCAGCGCACCGTGGATACCCGCACCCGCACAGTGAAGCTGGCCTTCGCCAACTACGACGACCTGTTTGGTGGGCCGCGCAAGATGCTCAAGTATGCGCCGTGCTATTCGTCACTGACTGGCTTCACCGACTCTGCGTCGTACCGGATGCTTCGCGCGGGTTCGTCGGAGGAACTGGAAGCGGCCATGGACGCGGCGCGCGAGCAGCTCATCGCAGACATGACGGCCTGCTTCTGGCAGCACGTGGCGGAGTTTCCGTACGTCGCTTCGCCCTCGCTTCGCTTGAGACTGGGGGACGAGCTTCGCACCTACATGGCTTCGGGGCTGGGCGATCCCGCAGGCGGATTCCAGCCGCCAGCTGAGACGCAGTTTTCCTTCTTCCTCTTCGGCGGGGCAGGCACGGGCAAGTCGACCATGGTGGCCGCCTTCTCGCGCGCGCTCCAGGCTGCGTTGCAGCGCTTCATCGACAGTGGCAGGCGCGCTGATATCGTCAAAGTGCCGCTGAATGGACACACACCGGAGAGCTTGGGGATGATCCTTCGCGTGCAGGGGATCTCGGACATGTCGATCGAGCGCTTGCTCGAGCAGACTGTGCAGCGGGGCAGCATTGCTATCCTGCACTTTGAAGAGGTTCCCGAGGACCCCGTGCTGCAAGAGGCGCTTGTTTCTACGGCAAAGAACATGCTGTCAACGTTACTGCGCCGGTACCGCCAGTACGCAGGCAACGTGATTCTTGCCTACACCTCTAACTATCCGGCGGCGCCCAGCATCGCGAGCAGCACCACCGAAATCACGGTCGTGGCCCCATCGGCACAGGATCAGTGGAAGCACTGCGTGAGCATGCTGGAGAAGAGCGTGAAAGAAATGTCCAAGGCGTCGCACGTGTCGGTGACGCTCAAGTACACGCTGCCCGAGATGCAGGACATGCGGCCGCTGTGCCAGTGGTGGACGACGCTCGCCTTCCACATCGCCGGCCGCGTGGCGGAATTGGCGGCACAGCACCAAATGGACTCTCCGCCGCGTAGCATTGCGGCGGTTTTGTCTAGTGCCAACGGCGGCGGCGTGATCGGCATCGATCTCAAGATTGATCCGGAGGACAGGGAACAAGATGTTGACTGCGTACGTTTGGCCTCTGGTGCGTCCTGCATCCCCTGCGCTCAAGATCGTGTGTGGGCGGCTGAACGGGAAGCGGGATTGCGGTCGAGAGGATCTTCAGAGCAGGCGGATGAAGACAAGAACGACGAGGACACCGCTGCTCAAGATCGCGTGTGGGGCGGCTGGGGGGTCTTGACAAGGGTCCCGAAAACGAAACGACGTGTTTTTGGCCCCCGCATTCGCTCTGAGATTCGCTCATGGTGGGAGGCTCTGATAGTGGACAATGACACGATGGGCCCTTTTGGGGAAGGTCCCTATTGCAAGACGCTACCGTCTGTGTTGCCGCAGAGCGAGCCCCCAAAAAAGCGATGCGGTGTGGAATGTCCAGGGTGCGGTAATGTCGGCAACATCTGGACCTTTGTGGACTGCCAAGGGAACTACCGCGAACCCTACGTCCCGCCGGTGAGTGCGCCCACGTGCACGTCGCCGGTCCAGGGCGTGGATGGAGATGAACATGTGCAGTCGGAGGAATTGCCAGCTCTCCATTCGCGCACTAACAGCGTGGATGTGGACGCGCTGAATGCCTTCGTCATCGAGGGTCATGACACTTATGACGAGAATGCGTCGACATCAAGCCATTCGTCTTCCAAGACTTCCAAGAAGGCGCTGGTTGTCAGCTCCATGGACGGATTCTTCTTTGTCGAAGGTGACGGTGGGGAGTGGGGCGCGTCAGGCACCGAAGCAGACAAGTTCAAGCGTCGTAAGAATGCAACCCTCGTCAACATGTGTTTGTCGGCCGTCCTCAAACCGGGGGCCATCGTCCTCACGGGCGCCGACGACAAGAGAGCGGCAGTCGAAAGCGAAATCTTGGAGCAGGCGCAGGCCAAGACGGCTAACGCTGGAGCTGAGATGCGCGTCGTGCGCGTCGACCTGAGGGAGGAGGAGGACAAGGTCAAGGTGAATGGACACCAGTCGCAGATTCGTGGAGGACTGTTCAAGGTGATTGACGACTTCAACAACCCAAACACTGAGACCAGCAGCAGCGATGGGCTCTTGGTGATAGTGAGCAACGTCAACGAGACTGGGCAGTACATGCTCCGAGAGCTCCTGGAGACCAACGGCGAGAGTCGCACCCACCGTTACGCCATCCGCAAGGACCGCGTCCTCTTCATCTTGTCTGTCGACGCCAATGCCGCACTGCAGGAGATGACTATCTCCCGCGCACACTCTCTCATTGCGTGCTAGAATGTGTTCTCTATAGAATGTGTTCTCTATAGAATCTTTCTATTCTATCTCCCGCGCACACTCTCTCATTGCGTGCTAGAATGTGTTCTCTATAGAATGTGTTCTCTACAGAATCTTTCTATTCTATCTCCCGCGCACACTCTCTCATTGCGTGCCAGGCTCTTTTTGTTACCCTTGAACCCTCTCGCGATCTCGCTTTGGCTGTGGGAGGGTTGATGATGAAAACTGTTTCATGGTGCGGGTCACGTTACTGCTATAGTTACGTCCTGCGCCTTTTGACATTGCAAAATTCTGTTTCACGCTATTCGCCGCGCGCGCCTCGCCTCGATTGCAGCGTGTGCGTGTGGATAGACACAGACAAGACACAGCGTGTCTCGTTGTTGACACGGGACTTGCTACTAAGGAGTGATGAGTAGTATCCTCTCGAAAGTAGTAGTGAATAGTATAGTCACTAGTGTACTATTTTACTACAGTGTACTATTTTCCAACTCAGAAGTTGTGAATTGTACATGAACACTGTCGAATCCGTTTCACTGCTTCCCCTCCCTTTCTTAATTGATCAATGGTAATGAACAACGGCGATTCTCGCGTGTACGAAACCCTGAGCTCTTTCTCTCTCTGTCTCGCTCGCTCGCTCGCTCTCTCTCCTCTCTGAGCGACGAGCCATATCCTACAGTTATAATCTGATGTTTACTTGATACAAGAAGTTAGAAGCTCTTACAACAAGCCTCAAGTCAAGCACAGATGACATGTGTTCCGAGAGAGCGAGAGCGCGCGCGCGCGCGCGTGCGCGCGTGAGAGAGATTTATTATATAGCGCGCGCGAGAGAGAGAGAGAGATTTATGAGGAAATACTCGATACGCTCAATGAGCAACACCACCATCTACAACACCCACCAACTGCATACACAACACCCTCCCAACTTCTTACAACCTCATATCTTCTGAGCGGGTTTCAGACCTAATTGTTAACAGGTTTCTGGCCTAAGCCAAAGGAATCGAGGATGTTATCAGTCTCTTCCTTGATCCCCATAAAATCCCACGTGTCTGCCTCTCCCGCCAGTTTCTGGTGCGGCACGGTATCGCTTGATGAGGTGGATGCGGAGGTGGAGGCGGATTCACTGTCAGTTCTGTCACTGATAGCGTCGGCGACCTTGATGTGGTAGTCAAAGGTTAGCAACACATTAGCAACACATTAGCAACACATTAGCAACACATTAGCATCAAATTAGCAACAAATTAGCAACGCATTAGCAACATATTATCAACACATTAGCAACACGTTAGCAACACGTTAGCAACACATTAGACCTTGATGTGGTAGTCAAAGGTTTTGGATCGGAACCACGAATATGAGTTGTCGAACGTCACTGTCAGCTTCCCTTTGCTCTGTTTATGGTTTAGGGTTTAGGCTTTAGGGTTTAGGCTTTAGGCTTCCCTTTGCTCTGCTTAGGGTTTAGGCTTAGGGTTTAGGCTTTAGGGTTTAGGCGTATGAGTTGTCCAACGTCACTGTCAGCTTCCCTTTGCTCTGCTTATGGTTTGGGCTTTAGGCTTTAGGCGTATGCGTTGTCGTTGACTGTCAGGGTTTAGGTATAGGGTTTAGGTATAGGGTTTTCCTTGCCTTTGCCCTGCACCGTGTATGTGTGTATCGATGAGAGAGAGCGCGGACCACGCGGATGAGAGAGAGAGCAGGCGCGCGTAGTCCAAGGTTAGCAACACATTAGCAACACATTAGCAACACATTAGCAACACATGAGAGAGAGAGCAGGCGCGCGGGCGCGCGCGAGCGAGATTGCGCGGGGGCGAGCGCGTGAGAGAATGTGAGAGGGCGAGCGAGCGAGCGAGAAGAGAAAGCAAGCGAGCGAGAGAGAGAGAAGAGAGCGAGAGAGAGAAGAGAGCGAGAGAACTGGCAAGAAAACGGAGCCGGTTTGGGGTTTGGGGTTCAGGGTTCAGGGTTCAGGCAAGGAGCTGATTTAGGGTTTAGGGTTTAGGGTTTACAGTTTAGAGTTGAGAACCGGCAAGAAAACGGAGCCGGAGGCGAGACCATTCACGGCCTTTATCTTGCGCGTCGTAAACACTTCCTGCGTTTTATGTTTAGGGTTTATGGTTTAAGGGTTTAGGGTTTAGGGTTTGGGTTTAGGGTTTAGGGTTTGGTTTTAGGGGCTTTATCTTGCGCGTCGCAAACACCTCCTGGAGATGAGAAGGAATGTGAACCCCTAACCCTAAACCCTAAACCCTAAACCTAAACCCTAAACCTCCTGGAGATGAGAAGGAATGTGTAAGCACCTTTGATCAAAAAACGCGTTTTGAAAAAAGGGAAAGCGGGCGCGGATCACAGTGTGCAACACATTAGCAACACATTAGCAACACATTAGCAACACATTAGCAACACATTAGCGGATCACAGTGTGAGAACTCAGCCCTAAACCCTCAACCCTCAACCCCAAACCGCCCGCACATGACAGTGTGCAACACATTAGCAACACATTAGCAACACATTAGCAACACATTAGCAACACATTAGCAACACATTAGCAACACATTAGCGGGTCACAGCGCCAAACCGCGCGCACATGACAGTGGAAGAGCGCAGGAGCATCAGCCTGTGTATGCAGTGTCAAAAGAGGCCTAGTATAGTGTCAAAACAGATCTAGTACCGTGTCAAAAGAGGCCTACTACAGTGTCAAAAGAGACCTAGTACAGTGTCAAAAGAGGATATGCAAGAGCATTGAGCATATGCTGGCGACGAGTGGCAGCGACGAGTGGGGCCCGCGAGGCGCGCCCCAGGTCCTAAATCCGAAACCCTAAACCCTAAACCCTAAACCCTAAACCCTAAATCTGCAAGCACTTGGTGCACCGCACGTGTGTGTGTGTGTGTGTGTGTGTGTGTGTGTGCCTCTGTATGAGCCTCTCTGTGGTGACACTTGTACTCAAGTGTCACTTGAGAGCCTTGAGTACAAGTGTCACTACAGAGACTTAGAAACACATTAGGAACACATTAGGAACACATTAGGGACACATTAGGGACACAGAGACTTGAGTACAAGTGTCACTACAGAGACTTAGAAACACATTAGGAACACATTACGAACACATTAGGAACACATTAGGGA
>Ga0315905_10005354_pt1 | contig 13079 bp, 7 predicted proteins | sample LakEriMetagenome_5_FD_203522 | JGI IMG/M metagenome (GOLD analysis project Ga0315905, IMG submission 203522) | Freshwater fungal communities from buoy surface, Lake Erie, Ohio, United States - Buoy 4 MA121 | ecosystem: Environmental > Aquatic > Freshwater > Lake | place: USA: Lake Erie, Ohio... | reverse complement strand
GACAAAGCTGCAATTATTGAGACAGCCGGACATCCAATTGTCTATGGAGAGAAAATAACAGACCCAAGTTTTCCAACAGTGTTGGTATACGGACATTATGATGTGCAACCTGCAGATCCACTTGAACTTTGGCACAGTGGTCCATTTGAACCGACAATCAAAGATGGTAAAATATACGCTAGAGGAGCTTGTGACGACAAAGGGCAATTCTATATGCATGTCAAAGCGTTAGAACTGATGGTCCAAAATAATTTACTGAAGACCAATATTAAATTTTGTATTGAGGGTGAAGAAGAAATTGGATCTCCCAATCTGGCAAAATTTGTTGAAAGCAATAAAGAACTGCTCAAATGTGATGTGATTTTAATAAGTGACACTGCCATGATCAGCATGGATACCCCTTCCATTGATACAGGCGTCAGAGGATTGAGCTACATTGAAGTGGAAGTTACTGGTGCCAACCGTGATTTACACAGTGGTGTTTATGGTGGAGCGGTAGCCAATCCTGCAACTGTTCTTGCCAAAATGATTGCATCCTGTCATGACGATAACAACCATATCACGATTCCAGGGTTTTATGATGATGTATTAGAAGCCACAAATGAAGAAAGAAATTTATTGGGCATGGCCCCATTTGATGAAGCAACTTATACAGCTGATTTAGGCATAGATGCTTTGTACGGTGAAAAGGGATATACAACCAATGAAAGGACTGGGATTCGGCCAACATTGGAGGTAAACGGAATTTGGGGTGGTTATACAGGAGAGGGATCTAAAACAGTATTGCCTTCGAAAGCTTCTGCAAAAATTTCAGCCCGTCTGGTTCCCAACCAATCATCAACAAAAATCACTGCTCTGTTGCTCGATCATTTTAAAAAAATTGCACCTGCTGGAGTCTCTGTTAAAGTGACGGAACATCATGGCGGAGAACCCTACCTAACGCCCATAAATTCCAACGCTTATCAGGCAGCAGCGAAAGCAATAGAAAAATCATTTGGTAAGATGCCTGTACCGGTAAGAGGCGGAGGCAGCATCCCTATTTGTTCTTTATTTGAAAAAGAACTGGGAGTGAAAATTGTATTCATGGGATTTGGTTTGGACAGCGACAACCTGCATTCCCCCAATGAGAAATATGATATTTTTAATTACTACAAAGGGATCGAAACCATTCCCTATTTTCATCAGTATTTTGCTGAATTGAGCAAATAAAATGGAGAACGAAAAACTTCGGTTGGATAAATATTTATGGGCCATACGCCTGTTTAAAACGCGTTCAGTTGCTTCAGTAGCATGTGAAAAAGGAAGAGTGAAAATGAATGGGGAGGCAATCAAGGCCTCCAGAACCGTGAGAATCAATGATGTGTATGAAGTGAAAACGGAAGAAAAAAGATGGACCATCAAGGTAATTGGAATCCTTCCAAAAAGGGTTCAATTCAAAGAGGCGATTCAATTTTATGAAGACCTCACGCCTCCAGAAGAAACAGAGCGGATTGCATTTCAGACAGCCAGTTTCTATTCCGGCAAAAGACATTCCAAAATAGGCAGACCCACAAAAAAAGAGAGAAGAGACCTGGACGATTTCACTGAAAATATTTGAGTGTACCTTTACTTTCATGAATATTCATATCATCAGCGTAGTTCCTGAATTGCTTGAAAGTCCATTTTCGCATTCAATCATGAAAAGGGCTTCCGAAAAGGGTTTGATGCAGGTAACCATGCATCAGCTTAGAAAGTGGGCGGTGAATGAATACGGAATGGTTGACGATTATCAGTTTGGAGGGGGTGCAGGAATGGTAATGATGTGTGAACCTCTTGTGAAAGCGATAGAGGAATTGAATGCAGCGCATGCATTTGATGAAATCATTTATCTGACACCCGACGGTGAAAAATTTCAGCAGGGATTGGCAAATGCTTTGTCACTCAAAAAATCTTTGCTGTTCATATGTGGACATTACAAAGGAATTGATCAAAGGGTTAGAGATCATTTTATTACGCGCGAAATATCCATCGGAGATTATGTGCTCAGCGGTGGTGAATTGGCTGCTGCAGTGATTGTCGATGCAATTGGCAGATTGATTCCCGGTGTTTTAAATGATGAAACCTCTGCATTGTTTGATTCATTCCAGGATAATCTGTTGGCACCACCTGTCTATACAAGACCCGAAGAATTCCATGGCTGGAAAGTACCGGCAGTGCTGATGAGCGGGGACCATAAAAAAATTGCAGAGTGGAGAAATGAACAGGCCATTGCAAGAACACAGGAAAGACGACCAGATTTGTTGAAAGAAGATTAATACAACAGCATACATCTCAGCTCGGCAATTTCCCTTGATACTTCTGGACAATGCTTTTTTAATCGCTTCAAATTGTAATATGCCTTTAGATCTATGAAGTCGTATTCCCACTGCATGGTTATGTATGCAATAAGAGGTGCTGAAATAAAAATCACGGAAAGCAAGTCCCACCCATTGAAAATGGCTATTGCTGATAACGATACCCACCAGATCAACGAGACGAAAGCAAGTATGCCTGTGGTGACACTTGTATAAAAGTCAATACGGGTAACGGTCTTGTCAGCCATCCATTTTACAAGCTTACCTGGAATGAACCAAAATAATTTACCAATCAGATACAGCTCAACGGTCAAAAAAAGGTTGGAAATCAATTGTACAGGATGAATTGGATTGGATGACAAAGACCTGTCATTTATTTTTTGAAGGGCCAGCAATTCTTTGTAACGAGTCACTTGCCGTGTATAAAGATCAAATTCAACTTTGTCTTGCGCATCCAATTTAGCGCAGAGCGCTCTTGCTTGAAAAAAGAAATTGTATTTGTGTTGCAAACACTCGTTGTACAAAAAAACCAATACCTCTTCAGCAGTTTGGGTTTTGTATTCCTCATTTACATGCAAGATATTCCTCTCAAACAACACTGCCATATCACTTGTAAGCTCATTGATTGCTTTGGATGGAAGATCAGCAAAAGAGGCCCTGTAACGATCAAGATCCATTTTTTCACCTATATGAATCAACAAATCCGACCGAACCCCATGAAAAGAATAATGCAGGGCAATGGATTGAATACTCAAATGAGGAATTCCAACATCTTCGAAAGCAGTCTGCAACGCAACACGGGCTGCCCCTTTTTTAATGGGCTCCATTTTTTTGGAGCGCCTGCTGAACCCCTCAGGAAAAATCAACAACAGATCACCCCTCATCAGCAACTCTTTTCCCCGTTGGAAAGTCATGTGATTTTTACCAACATGTTGCATGCCATGCTCTCTGCTGTAAATAGGAATCATGTGCAGCCCTGTCAATATCTTTAAAACAAGTGGATGACGAAAAATATCACTCCGGACGTAAAAGTGTACATCGCGTTTTAAAAATACTGCCAAAACCATCGCATCTAAAAATGATGCAGGATGATTGGCAATCAGAATGGATGGCTTGGATGGCTCAATTTTCTCTACACCCAATACATCGATTCTTCGAAAATAGATACGAAAGGTTACCCACATTAAGACCCATGCAAATCGATAAAGCATGATTCAAGATAAGCAATCGATTCCATCCTTCATCAAATCTGCTCATTCAAAAAAACATCAATGAAGAATGACATTTATGTACGAAATTTGCACCAGCCCAATGAAAAGGATCTATCTATTGTTTCTAGTGTTTGTCCTTGCCCATTCCTTGGGACTATCGGCGCAAGATCCAACTTCGTTTCAGGAAAAGTTTCAGGTCAATATCCAAAAGGCAGTTTCCGCTATCAAAGTAGACGGAATATTGGATGAAATGGCATGGAAGCAGGTAGAAGCGGCAAAGGATTTTCACATGAAATGGCCAACTGACATAGGACGACCTACAAGACCTACCACTGTTAAAATAAGCTATGATGAAAATTTCATCTATTTCGGAATCATAGCACAGGATACCAACTATTATATTGCACAGACCTTAAAAAGAGACAACGGTTTGTATGAAAGCGATGCTGTCTCCATAGCAATTGATCCGATCAATCGAAAAACAAATGGGTTTGTATTTTCCATCACCCCTTATAATGTGCAATCAGAAGACTTGGTCAATGCAGGACAAGATGATATGGAGATGAATTTCAGTTGGGACAACAAATGGTACTCCGCAACAAGCAGACATGCAGATCACTGGATTGCTGAAATCGCCATCCCGCTCAAAACGTTGAGATTTGAACCAGGTAAGAAAGTTTGGGGATTCAATGTACTGAGATCCGACTTGAAAAGCAATGAATATTCCAGTTGGACAGATATGCCGCTGAATTTTAATTTTTTTGATTTTGGATATGCCGGCTCCATCAGATGGGATCAGGGACCTTCATCCCCTGGTGGTAATATTTCATTCATTCCCTATGTAACAGGATCGTTGCAGGTAGATTCCACCAATACACTGGCAAGAGGCAATACAGGTTTTGATGCAAAAATTTCTTTGACCTCGTCTTTGAATCTCGACTTGACATACAACCCGGATTTTTCTCAAATTGAAGTCGACCGACAAGTAACCAATCTCACCAGATTTGATATTTTCTTTCCGGAAAGAAGAACATTTTTCCTTGAAAACAATGACCTCTTTTCGAGCTTTGGCATACCGCCTGTAAGACCCTTTTATTCAAGAACAATAGGATTGGACAAGTATGGAAATAAGATTCCAATTGTTGGGGGTGTAAGACTCAGCGGTAACATTGCTCCAAAAACCAGGGTTGGATTGTTGAATATGCAAACCGGGTCCAACAATGAAGTTTCATCCCAAAATTATTCCGCCATTACATTCAACCAACAGGTACAAACAAGATCCATAGTGAAGGGCTATTTTCTGAATAGACAATCAACACAACCCTCTAAAGTATCAGATCCATTGGATGCATTTGGAAGAAATGCAGGCTTGGAATACAACTTTGTTGATAAAACAAGTAAATGGAATGCATGGATTGGCCATCACAGGTCTTTCAAACCCGGGATTGAATCAAAAGAATTTTATATGAATGGAGGAGGGGGTTATTTGAGTAAAAAATTGAACTTCCTTGTTGATGGAGGAAGAATAACTGAAAACTATCATGCCGATATGGGCTTCATCAACAGAATAGTCAACTATGATGCACTGCTGGATTCCAACATCAGAAGAGGATTTGACCAACTGTACAATGAAACCAGTTATACGTTTTTTCCAAAGAAAGGAAAACTGAATCAGCTGATGCTGAGAATAGAAAATTTCATCACCAGCAATTTAAATCATATTGGATATGAGCGCATGCATGACTTTGAAGTGAGAATGTTCTTTAAGAATACCTCTAATATGATTTTTCATGTGCACCAAAATGTCAACAACCTTCCATTCTACACTTCTTTTACTGAGTCAGATCCAGTTCCCCCCGGAAAATATGTAGCTCCCTCCTTTGGCTACACGTACAATACCGACAGTAGAAAAAAACTATACTTTAAAACAGATGTTGAGATCGGAAAATTCCTGAATGGCAAAATTTTCCGCTATGAGTTTGCTGCCACCTATCGGCTCCAGCCGCTTGGTAATTTTGTAATGAGCATTCAGAATGCCAGACTTGAATTCCCCCACCCTTATGGCAAAAACAATCTTTTGCTCATCGCTCCCAGGGTTGAAATCAATTTTACCAACAATATTTTTTGGACGACTTTTTTCCAATACAATAGCCAAAGAAACAATTTCAATATCAACAGTAGACTGCAGTGGAGATTCAAGCCCATGAGCGATTTCTTCCTGGTTTATACCGACAATTATTTTACAGACCCATTCATGAAAAATAAAAATCGGGCCATTGTTTTCAAATTAAATTACTGGTTGAATTTATGATCTGCTGGGTTGTTTAATTTTCATTAACTTCAACATAATCAAAATAAACTATCAGCGATATGTCCAGCAACAGAAGGTCTTTCTTAAAAAATATCACGCTCAGCACAGGCGCATTGGCTACTTCCATTGATATAGACGCAAGTGAAAAATCATTTGTAAAAATACCTGCCGGTTTCAACATGTGCGGCTATGCTGCACCCAAGCTTCCCACCGTGAGAGTTGGTGTAGTTGGATTGGGCATGCGTGGACCAGGAGCGGTAGACCGACTCAGTTATATTGAAGGTGTTGAAATCAAGGCATTGTGCGATAAATATGCTGACAGGGTTGAAAAAGCACAGTCCATTTTAACCAAAAAGGGACTGCCCCCTGCAAAATCATATTCAGGTGAAGAAGGATGGAAAGCCCTGTGTGAGTCAAATGAGATTGACTTGGTATATGTAACCACCCCTTGGCATTTGCATACACCTATTTCTGTATATGCCATGAAAAACGGTAAACATGCAGCCTCAGAAGTTCCCGCCGCAAAAACAATAGATGAATGCTGGGAACTGGTTGAAACATCTGAGAAAACAAAGAAACATATGATGATGTTGGAGAATTGCTGTTATGATTTCTTTGAACTACTCACCTTGAATATGGCGAGAAACGGACTGTTTGGAGAAATTGTTCATGCGGAAGGAGCATACATCCATGACCTTACAAAGGATTATCTCTTCAACAAAAATGCATACGCTGACATGTGGAGGCTGAAAGAAAACATGACCAGGAATGGAAGCCTCTATCCAACACATGGTCTCGGGCCTATTGCACAATGCATGAACATCAACCGTGGTGATAAATTTGAATACCTCGTTAGCATGAGTACAAATGATTTTACGATGGGTTACATGGCAAATGAACTGGCATCAAAGGATGATTTTTTCAAGCCATATGCAAACAAAAATTACAGGGGCAACATGAATACCACTGTCATCAAAACAAATTTTGGAAAAACACTGATGGTACAACACGATGTCTCAACCATCAGACCCTATTCCAGGATTCATCTGGTAAGCGGAACCAAGGGTGCCGCACAAAAATGGCCTGGTCCTGAAAAAATCGCACTCGGACATGGTTGGATGAAACCGGAGGAGCAGAAACAAATGCAAGAAAAATACACATTGCCGATCGTAAAACATATTGGTGAAATCGCGAAGAATGTAGGCGGACATGGAGGAATGGACTTCATCATGGATTGGAGGCTGATAGACTGCTTGAGAAACGGACTCCCGCTTGATCAGGATGTATACGACGCTGCATCCTGGACTTCTGCAGGATTGCTCAGTGAAGTTTCACTCAAAAAGAGATCTGCTTCGGTGGATGTGCCTGACTTCACAAGAGGTGCGTGGCAATCAAATAAACCACATGACCTGACTTTGAATGGAGGAGGAAATACAGGAGTAAGATCTGTATCAAAATAAGTGAATAAAAAAATCCAGGTCATAAACCTGGATTTTTTATCTCTTTGTTATTGGTTAACAATGACAGTTGGCAACTCTCTCTCCCTCACCAATTTATTAAAAGCTTTGAGCCCGCTTTCTAGCAAACCCTTGAGGGTTGATATTTCAGCATCAACCTGAACAGCAAGTTCAGCGTATACATCTTTGGCTTGTTTACTTGGCGCCATGTTGCCACTGCTGGCCATATCAAAAACACCTCCAAGTTTGTCATCCAAACGAATAGGATAATTCAATACATCTTGTCCGCTCTTGGCCTTGGTCTGATGCAATTTCTCTTCAATGGATGTGAGGGCTTTGCTCAAGCTGTCAGACAACTGCTTGATTTCCTTGGGGCAATCCTTTCCTTGCTTGGCAACAAAATCCTTCATTTGGGTCCTGGCACTTCTGATTTGCTTGATGGCTTTCATGGTTTCATTGAATTTTCCTTGAACCTGCAACAAGAATGCCAATTGTGATTCATAGTCTGATTGTGAGCATGTATAGTTTGGATCAGCCAAGAGGGTGAAAGGCACTTCAACAGAATCTTTGTCAACACGAACAACAGCAGTGTACATGCCTGGAATGGCAGTGATGCTTCCTGGAATTCCGTTCCATAAAATCAAATCATCAAGTCGCTCTGCGGAGGGATATTGCATATCCCATACAAACTGATTGATGCCATTGGAAAGTTTCAGATTTTTTGTTTTATCCTCTGTGCCAATCCTGCCAATCAACTTTTTATTTTTATCATAAACAGCAACAGATCCTGTACTTGAGTCTGTTACAGCCGCAGCGTAAAAGTTGATCACAGCACCTTTGGGTGGATTCAATGCAGCATTGGCCGGAGTGCCAGGCATCATTCCCCACCTGCTCATCACTGGAGGGATGCGATAAGAAGGATTTGCATTAAAAGGGTGAAGCTTTTTTGCTTTTATGGATGGATCCAGCTGTTGCACAACAGAGAGATCATCCAGTATCCAAAGTGCGCGGCCCTGTGTGGCTATAACAAGATCATTGTTTTTGATTGTCAAATCAGTAATAGGAACAACCGGCAAGTTCAATTGAAATGAATTCCATGATGCACCATCATTGTAACTGACATACATGCCATATTCAGTTCCGGCATACAAGAGTCCAGGACGTTTTTGATCTGCCCGCATGACTCTTGTAAAGTGCATTGGATCGATACCGTTTGTAATAAGTTTCCATGTTTGTCCATAATCTTCTGTCTTATATATGTAGGGTGTGAAATCATCCAGCTTATATCTTGTACCAGTAATATATGCCGCTCCCTTCTTAAAGGGATCTACATCAATTGCATTCCACATCATCCATTTTGGAGCATCTTTAGGAGTTGCATTGGTCCAGTTGGCACCACCATCACGGCTGATGTGTAACAAGCCATCATCACTTCCAGCCCACAAAAGATCTTTTTCCAAGCTGCTCTCTGTTGCTGTGAAGATGGTGCAATAATATTCAACCGAAGTATTGTCCTTTGTAATGGGACCTCCACTTGATGCTTGTTTTGCTTTATCATTGGTTGTCAGATCTGGTGAGATTTGCTTCCAACTAGCACCTTCATTTTCTGTCACAAACAAAGCGTTGCCTGCTGCGTATAATTTCTTTGGATTGTGTGGAGAGAAGAAAATGGGAAAATTCCACTGGAATCTGAATTTGAGTACATCTGCTCCGGCGCCCATTGGATTATCTGGCCAAACAGACACCGCTCGGTTTTCACCGGTGCGGTGATCCAATCGTGAAAGATATCCGCCGTAATTTCCACCGTATACAATATCTGAGTTAGCAGGATCTGCCACAACATACCCGCTTTCAGAACCTGCGGTAATATCCCAGTCTTGCTCAGTGATATATGATCCATATGTAGCAGATTTGATACGCAATGTTGAATTGTCTTGCTGTGCAGCCAATACACGATAAGGAAATGAATTGTCTGTACTCACTCTGTACAATTGTGAAGTAGGCTGATTCATGTATGTGCTCCAGCTATTGGCTTCATCAAAACTGATTTGAGCTCCGCCATCATCTGCGACAATCATGCGCTTTCCATCAACTGGATCGATCCAAAGATCATGGTGATCACCATGAGGAGTTCTGAGTGACTGAAAAGTTTTACCACCATCACGGCTTTTCATAAAATTTACGTTTGGACAATACACCAGGTTTTCATTTTTAGGATCTACAAATACCTTCGTATAGTACCAAGCACGTTGACGAATGTTATTATCGCTGCTCTGTAAATTCCATGATTTTCCTCCATCCTCACTCATATACAATCCGCCTTTTTCATTTTCAATGATGGCATAAATTTTATCGGTATTGGATGGTGCTACTGCAACACCTACAATACCCCAAATACCCTTTGGCAATCCTTTTGCAGCTGAGATATTGGTCCAGGTTTCGCCAGCATCAGTACTTTTCCAAAGTCCGCTTCCTTCTCCCCCACTTTCTAAACTATAAGGTGTTCTAATCAATCGCCATGTGCCAGCATATAAAACTGAGGGGTTACCGGGTTCCATCACAAGATCACTGCATCCTGTTTGCTCATTTACAAACAAAACTTTTTTCCATGACTTGCCGCCATCGGTAGACTTGAAGACTCCTCTTTCGTTATTTGGACCGAATAAATGTCCCATGACACCCACCCATAAAGTATTGGCATCATCCGGATGAACGATGATATTGGTGATATGCCTTCCATCTTTCAATCCAATATTTTTCCATGTCTTTCCTGCATCATCTGACTTCCACATTCCGCCCAATCCCTCAGCCACATTGCCCCGCATGGTATTTTCTCCTTCGCCAACATAAATGACATTCTCATTGGAGGGAGCAACCTCAACAGCTCCAATGGTTCCTCCAAAATACTTATCTGTAATATTTTTCCAATTGCTTCCACCATCAGTTGTTTTCCAAACACCGCCGCCGGTTGCACCGAAATAAAAAGTGTTTTTAGACTTGTAACTTCCAGCAACAGCACCACTCCTGCCGCCGCGAAATGGACCCAATAAACGATACTTAACATTTCCAAGCAAACTCGCATCGTAGCTTGATGGTTTGGGTGAATTGACGACTGTGTTTTTGGTTTTCTGTGCAAAGGAAGCTGCAAGCAGAAAAAGAGATACCAACAGCAAATGAATTTGTTTCATGTGTTCAATTTTGAGGACAATAAATATACGGCAATAATTGGATCAATTGCGAACTGGCTTTCCACCCTTGAGAACACTTTGAATGCGCTCGAGTGTCTTCTTTTCACCGCATAGACCTAAGAATACTTCTCTTTCCAGATCCAATAAATATTGTTCGGATACAAATGCAGGCTCACTCAAATCTCCGCCACACATAATATAGGCAAGCTTTTTGGCAACCAATGCATCGTGAGCGGTTGCATATCCGCCCTGTTCCATTGCATGAACCCCAGCCATCAATGCCCCCAGTGCGGTTCTACCCAATACCTTGACATCCGTTCTTTGCTGAGGCATTACATAACCGCTGTCATGCAATTCAATAACTGATTTTTTGGCTTCACTGATTCTTCTATCTATGTTCATGATAACTTCATCCTGCCCCTTGCGCATAATACCCAATTGGTAAGATTCTTTAGCTGATGTAGCAACTTTTGCTGTTGCAATGGTGATGAATCTGTTCTTTAACGTGATCGTCTCGGGTTCGTCGGCATGCATTTCATCTGCTGCCCTTAGTGCAAATTCTTTCGAACCTCCTCCACCCGGAATCAACCCAACACCCAGTTCAACCAATCCAATATAGGTTTCGGCTGCTGCGCAAATTTTGTCAGCATGTAAACTCAATTCACATGAACCGCCAAGTGACAAACCATGGGGTGCAACAACAACAGGCACGCTCGAATACCTTGCACGCATAGTAGTGTTTTGGAACATTCTGATGGCCATATCCAATTCATCATATTCCTGTTCGATGGCCAACATAAATATCATTCCAACATTGGCACCTGCAGAAAAATTAATACCGCTGTTGGCAATTACGAGTCCCTTGTATTTATCTTCTGCAATGGAAACACTCCTTTGAATTCCCTCCAGCACCTCGCCGCCAATGCTACCCATTTTCGTATACCACTCCAGTCCAATCACATCATCACCCAGGTGGTAAGTCCTGCAAGCACTGTTTTTCCAAATAGTTTGTCCCTCAAAATGCTTCATCACGATAAAGGCATTTTCCTGACCAGCGGCGTATACACTTTCCATTGATTCTTTAAGAGGAGAATAGGCATTGCGTTTCCCATCTTTGATTTGGTAAAATGTTTGTTGGCCTTTGGCGATCATATCATCTACCCAGGCAGCAACAGAGAAGCCGGCTTTTTTCATTTCTGTAACAGTCCTCTCAACTCCGAGCAAGTCCCAAGTTTCAAATGCCCCTATCTCCCATCCAAAACCAGTCATCATTGCATCATCGATGCTGTAAACAGTATCTGATATTTCAGGTACACGGTGAGAGATATAAGAAAATAGTTTATAGTGGAATGTTCTATAGAAGTCGCCCACCTTATCTGGAGAAGAACAGAGCATTTTTAATCTCGCATAGAGATCATCAACTGGTTTTGCTGCATCCAAGATGGCAAATTTTGGTTTCTTTCTTGGAGCATATTCCATTGTTTTCAAATCCAGTGTGAGGATCTCTTTTTCACCTGCTGCATTCTTTGTCTTTTTAAAAAAACCTTGTCCGGTTTTATCACCCAACCACTTTCGATCATTGATGTCTTTCAGCCAAGCAGGAATCTTGAAAACTTCTCGTGCTTCATCATTGGGACAGTTTTCATACAACCCATTTGCCACATGAACCATGGTGTCGATGCCCACCACATCAGCTGTTCTAAAAGTTGCTGATTTAGGACGTCCGATGATGGGTCCAGTCAATGCATCTACCTCATCAATGGAGAGCCCCATTTTTTCCATCGTTTGCAAGAGCGACATGATGCCATAAATGCCGATTCGATTGGCAATGAATCCTGGTGTGTCTTTACAAAGCACCGTGGTTTTACCGAGAAACAAATCACCATATTCCATTAAAAAATCAATCACCCATTTATCTGTGAATGAAGTGGGAATGATTTCCAACAAACGGAGGTACCTGGGAGGATTAAAAAAATGTGCCCCGCAGAAATGTTTTTTAAAATCCTCTGACCTGCCCTCTGCCATTAAATGAATGGGGATGCCAGATGTGTTTGAAGTTATGATGGTACCGGGCCTTCTGAACTTTTCAACCCGATCATAGAGTTGTTTTTTGATATCCAGTCTTTCGACTACCACTTCCAAAATCCAATCACAATGATTGATGAGAGACAAATCATCGTCAAAATTTCCAGTGGCAATCAACTTGGAAACATCTTTCGTAAATACCGGAGAAGGATTTGATTTGATTGCTGTTGCCAAAGCATCATTTACCAATTTGTTTTTGACCGACTTTTGGTCTTCCGCTTTTGAAGCGGGGGCTGGAATGTCCAAAAGCAATACCTGGATGCCAATATTCGCAAAATGACAGGCGATACGCGATCCCATCACTCCACTACCCAAAACAGCTACTTTTTTTATGCTGGGTTTCATGTCTAGAAACTTTATAGTATTAGAAAATCATGCATGCAAATACACGTATGACATGACTTAAAGTTACAGCATTTTGGAATGGATATTTTTGGAAAATGGTTGCTTATGAAACCTTCCATCCCCCTTTGGACAGGCTCCCTGCATCTGCG
>Ga0315905_10005353_pt1 | contig 13080 bp, 15 predicted proteins | sample LakEriMetagenome_5_FD_203522 | JGI IMG/M metagenome (GOLD analysis project Ga0315905, IMG submission 203522) | Freshwater fungal communities from buoy surface, Lake Erie, Ohio, United States - Buoy 4 MA121 | ecosystem: Environmental > Aquatic > Freshwater > Lake | place: USA: Lake Erie, Ohio... | reverse complement strand
ATAGTTACCACCACCAAAGGCGAGATGGATGACTCATTGCTTGAGAAGCGTGAGGGATCTGTTGAGAACGATACCGAGACAACGAGCTGGCTAGAGTATTGGCTTGCTGGTGAGATGGTTCATCGATCTGTCCACATGGCGCTCAAGCGTGGCGTTTTTGCTGATGGCATCAGCCAACAAATTTAAGGGATAAATCATGGCCAATACACAAGCAATGTGTACCAGTTTCAAGGGTGAGCTGCTTGTCGGCCACCATAACTTTGGCACTGGCGTAGTACGCGCTGACACCACAGCCGACACTTTCAAAGCTGCTTTGTACTTGGCCTCTGCCACTGTCAACGCGGCCACTACAGCCTACAGCTCAACAAATGAGGTGACAGGCACAGGATACACCGCAGGCGGCGTCACAGTGACATTTGGCACAGCTCCAAGCACCAGTGGCACTACAGCCTTTGTGACACCAAGCGCCAGCATTAGCTACTCTGCTGTCACCCTATCTACAGCCTTTGACGCGGTCCTGATATACAACTCGACTCAGTCAAACAAGGCAGTCAGCGTCCACACATTCGGCAGTCAGACAGTGACTGCTGGAACATTCACGCTGACCATGCCGACCAATGATGCAAGCACTGGCCTGATCAGGCTGGCTTAAAGCAGGGGCAGCAACATGGCTGCATACGGCACAGGCTATTACGGCAGGGGCGCTTACGGCATAGGCAATGTCGTTATTAGCGGCAACCAGGCGACTGGTGCTGTTGGAACGATCCTTGCTGACAGATCAGTCCAAGAAGATGGGACGATTGCAACAGGCAATGTCGGCACTGTTGGATTCATCATATCTATTGCCATCACAGGCAATGCGGCCACTGGCGCTGTTGGATTGGTCTTAGCGGCATCAACCAATGCGGTTACAGGTAATGCGTCAACCTTGGCGGTTGGCAGCGTCACTCAGTCTGTTTCAATTGACTTAGTTGGTAACTCTGCGACTTGTGCTGTTGGATCGGTTGGCGCAATAGTTTCAGTATCAACCACAGGAAATGCATCTACTGGTGATGTCGGAACAGTATTGGCCGAGGTCATATCGTTCCAAGACATCACAGGCGTTGAGGGGACTGGCGCTGTTGAGACAATCCCAATTGTCATTGAGGTTGGAATAACAGGCGTGGAGTCTGTCTGCTCAATCCAAAAGATGACTAGGCTGGGATGGGGTGCATATCCAGATAATCAGGAAACTTGGTCAAAGCAGTCAGATACGGCAGAGACATGGACATCCATATCCCCAACGACAAATGGTTGGGGCGCAGTTTCAGACACATCAGAAAGTTGGACTGATTTGTCGGACAATTCAATCACTTGGCAAGAGGCCGCATAGGAGTTTTCAGCATGGCAGATACCACCACCACAAACCTATTATTGACAAAGCCCGAGGTTGGCGCGTCAACAGACACATGGGGTACGAAGATCAATACCGACTTAGATAGCGTGGACGCTGTCTTTGCGGCTGCTGGTACTGGTACATCAGTTGGCTTGAACATTGGATCGGGTAAGAAACTTGTAGTCGCTGGCACGCAAACACTTGCAGGCGAAAACATGACTCCTTATACAGGCTTCAAGAACCGCATCATCAATGGTGCAATGGTGATTGACCAAAGGAATGCGGGGGCAAGTGTTAATCCTCCAGCAAACATTGCTACTTATGTGACAGATAGATTTGCTTTTGGAGTGTCTCAAACTTCAAAACTTACAGCACAACAAAGTTCAACCGCTCCTGTAGGTTTTGTAAAATCTTTGCTTGTGACATCTTCATCTGCATACACAGTAGGTGCATCTGAATCTTTTCTTCTTAACCAAAGAATTGAAGGTTTTAATATTGCTGATTTGGGTTGGGGTACAGCTAATGCTCAAACAATCACATTGTCATTTTGGGTTCGTAGTTCTTTAACTGGAACATTTGGCGGTTCTTTGTATAGTTATTCTGGAGATGTTTCTTATCCATTTAGCTACACAATTTCTTCCGCTAATACTTTTGAACAAAAGACTATTACTATTGCTGGCCCAACTACAGGAACTTTCCCAACCAATAATAGTGGCTCATTGGTTGTTAATTTTTCTTTAGGCGCTGGCGCTACAGTCAGTGGAACTGCTGGTTCTTGGTCAAGCACTTTGTATCGTTCAGCCACAGGCGCAGTGTCAGTAGTCGGCACAAACGGCGCTACTTTCTACATCACAGGCGTACAACTAGAAAAAGGCTCAACAGCAACATCATTTGATTACAGACCTTATGGGACTGAGTTGGCTTTGTGTCAGCGGTACTATGAACTATATGATGGCACTACTATATTTTTAACAAAACTAAGAGAAGCTAGCCGAGACCGCAGAGCAAGTTTTTATTACAAAGTAACAAAGCGAGCATCGGCAACACTTACTATCATTACATCAAATGCAGATGGCGGTGGTGCTGTTGGTGGTTCTTCTGGCATTGATGGTGGTAATTTTGAAAGTTTATCTACAGCAGATGGTCAAACCCCTTTTCTATCAAAATTTAGTGGATCAGCAGAGTTGTAATCATGTATAAAAAAATCATCAACACATTAACAAATCAAGAAGCTCAAGTGATAAAGCGTTTGGAAGATAACGCATTCATTCCATTTGACCCCGCCAATTCAGACTACCAAGCCTACCTTGCATGGCTTGCAGAAGGCAACACACCATTGCCAGCGGATGAGGTGACAAATGGATAACCAGCAAATCTTCAATGTGGTATTCAGCATTGCTGGATTCTTGGCGGTCTATGTGATCAACAGCCTAACTAGGCAAATACAAAAGCTGGAAGACAAGGTCAATGACCTACCCCACAGCTATGTGCAAAAGGATGACTACCGATCTGACATTGCTGAGATTAAGGCCATCTTGAAGCAGATCTTTGACAAACTAGACAGCAAGCAAGACAAGTGATGTGGACCCATTCACCGCCGCCCTGGCTGCTATTAGTGCAATAAAGACAGGCGTTGCGCTTTATAAGGACATAAAGCAAACAGGCGGTGAGCTGGCAAAGATTACAAAAGAGATTTCGGGATTCATAGGTCAGTTTTTTGAGGCGCATGAAGAAGTAAAGAAAGAAGCAGAAGAGCAAAAGCGCAATCCTCCAAAAACAAAATCTCTCAAGTCGCAGGCTCTTGACAATGTCTTCAACCAAATCGAATTGGAGAGACAGTCAGTTGAGCTAAGAGAATTCCTGATCTATCAAGTTGACCCAGCCTTGGGCGCAGTGTGGTCAAGGTTTGAAGAAGAGTATGCAAGACTCAATGAGGAGCAAGAAAAGGAAAGACTAGAACAGGAAGCAAAGGACAGGGTGGTGGCATGGCAACGAAGAAAAATGCTAAACCAACTACAAGACAGGGGACTAATAATAGCGGCAGTGATGATCGTTTTTATATACCTCCAGCTTCTATTCGTAGCAATCCACCAAATGAAAGTAGTGAGATGGGATTCATAATTGCATTTATCTCTATGGTGGTTGTTTTTGGTCTGCTTTTACCCATCATTGGCTCTATGTACTTGGATATTCTTGAAACGAAGAGAGAAACAAAGCTGCAACAAGAGCAAGTAAAACGACTGATAAATAAGGTGGAGAAAAAGGAATGATCCCAATTGTTGCGTCACTGCTTGGCACATTAGCCCAAAACGGCTTGGGTTTACTCTCCAGCGCAATACAGGCCAAAGGTAAAGAGGTGGTGGAGAACACGCTTGGGGTCAAGATTCCAGACGCACCTACCCCTGAAGATGTTAGCAAACTTAGACAGCTTCAGTTTGACCATGAAGAAAATTTATTGGCGCTTGGCATTGAAAAGGCAAAACTAGAGCTGGCCGAGCTTGATCTGTTGGCAAAGGCTGCTCAGTCTGATGCAGACAACATCACAGATCGCTGGCAGGCTGATATGTCTAGCGACTCTTGGCTATCCAAGAACATTCGGCCTATGTCTCTTATAGCCATCTTTTTAGGCTACTTCTTGTTTGCCATGATGTCTGCCTATGGATACAACGCAAATGAGTCCTACGTGACTCTGCTGGGCAACTGGGGTATGTTGATCATGGGCGCATACTTTGGCGGCAGAACAATTGAAAAACTTGCAGATATGAGGAAGAAATGAGCTTAAACACCGAACAGGCTGCATTCCTACTGGATATGTGTAAGCTGATCCAATACGCCACAGAGCAGGGCTTTGTGGTGACTGGTGGCGAGTTGGCTAGAACGCCCGAACAACAGGCTTTGCACTTTAAGGCGGGGCGTTCCAAAACCATGAACTCCATCCACTTAAAGCGTTGCGCCATCGATCTGAATTTTTTCAAGGATGGCAAGATCATTTGGGATAAGTCAACCATTGCGCCACTCGGCGCGTTTTGGGAAAGTCTGCATCCAAAGAATCGCTGGGGCGGTAACTTTAAGTCATTGGTGGACTGCCCACACTTTGAGAGAAACGTCTAATGGCGCTCAACCTTGGTCAGCAGATAACGACACCGGCGCAGCCAAACCTTGGTACGCCTACGCCTGCCTATGACCAAGGATTCTTTGGCACTTCATTTGGCGGCTTGAATGTCTACTTCACCAAGCTGACGGCCATCTTTGCGGCGTTGTTTGGTCAGCGTGGCGGCAAGTACATCAACAACCCATATGGCGCGTTTCAAGACGGCACAGATCAAGTGGCCGCCAATACAACAACGGCCTATGCCATCACCTTTGACACCACCGACTTCAGCAATGGCGTGACATTGTCGAATTCGTCAAGACTCAATGTATCTCAGGCTGGTTTATATAACTTGCAATTCAGTATCCAGTTTACAAATACCACCAATGCATCTCAAGATGTGGATGTTTGGTTTCGCAAGAACGGCACAAACATTGACAAATCAAACAGCAGATTTGGCTTTGCGCCAAGGAAAGGTGCTGGCGATCCATATCACACCATTGCCGCACTGAATTTCTTTGTCAGTTTGGCTGCCAATGACTATGTGCAGATCATGTGGCGGCCAACAGATGTCGGTGTCAGTATTGAACACTATGCAGCCAGCAGCTCACCGACTAGGCCAGTAGTGCCATCAGTCATTGCCACACTTTCTTTTGTGTCCAATCTGTCAACAGAAACAGCATAATTCAGCTATGGCACTCATCCCCTTAAAGATCCCACCAGGCGTGTACCGCAACGGCACTGAGTATCAGTCTGCTGGGCGATGGTTTGACGCCAACTTGGTACGCTGGTTTGAGAACACTCTCAGACCGATTGGCGGTTGGCGCAAGCGTTCCAGCAGTCAGATGACAGGATCATGCCGAGCTATATTGACTTGGCGCGACAACAGTGGAGATCGATGGATCGCTGCCGGTACTCATTCCAAGCTCTACGCCATGAACGAGGCTGGCACGCTCAAGGACATCACGCCAACAAGTTTTACAGTAGGCATAGCTGATGCCGCAATTAATACTGGCTATGGATACTCTACCTATGGCAGTTTTGCTTACGGCGTGGCGCGTCCTGATACTGGGACAGCGACACCAGCAACGACTTGGAGCTTAGACACTTGGGGCGAGTATCTGATTGCCTGCTCTGATGCCGATGGCAAGCTCTACGAGTGGCAGTTGGGATTTGCAACACCAACACTGGCAGCGGCGATCACCAACGCGCCAACAGGATGTCAGGCTGTGATGTCCACAGCCGAGCGTTTTGTCTTTGCCTTGGGTGCGTCCAGCAACCCTAGACTGGTAAAGTGGTGTGATCAGGAAAACAATACTGTATGGACGGCTGCCGCAACCAATCAGGCGGGTGATTTTGAATTGCAGACAGTTGGTTCATTGAAAGCAGGCAAAAAGGTACGCGGCATCAACTTGCTGTTTACTGATGTTGATGTCCACACCGCCACATTCGTGGGTTTGCCATACGTCTACTCATTTGAAAAGGCTGGATCAGGCTGTGGATTGATCTCCTCTCAGGCTGTAGCGGCCATCGACACTGCCGCCATGTGGATGTCTACATCAGGCTTTTGGTTGTTTGATGGATATGTCAAGCCTTTGCCTTGCGATGTGTCTGATTATGTATTTCAGAACATGAACTACAACCAAGTCAGCAAGGTGTACGCCGTACACAACAGCAAGTATGGTGAAGTGTGGTGGTTTTACCCATCCAGCGCCAGCAATGAAGTTGACTCCTATGTCATCTACAACTACCGCGAAAGCCACTGGAACATAGGCTCACTGTCTCGCACAGCAGGCACTGACCGAGGTGTCTATTTGCAGCCATTGATGGTGTCGTCTGATGGCTACATTTATGAGCATGAGGTTGGCTTTGACTATGACTCAGGATCTGTCTATGCCGAGTCAGGACCATACGAGATTGGCGTTGGTGAGAACATCATGTCAGTGCGTCAGGTGATCCCCGATGAGCAGACTTTGGGTGAGGTACAGATTAGTTTCAAGTCTAGGATGTACCCGACATCAACTGAGACAAGCCATGGTCCATATCCAGCGTCACAGCCTACCGATGTGCGGTTTGCTGGGCGTCAGGTAAAAGTCAAGTACACAGGCGCAGTTTTGGAAGATTGGCGCGTTGGCGTGAATCGATTTGATGCTGTTGCGATGGGTAAGCGTTGACAGACGAAGAGGATTTGGAGAGGCTGCGCCATCATGTGGAGGCGGCACTAGAATACTCTGGTGGAACACATGGAATTGAGGACATTGCAGAGGGACTCAAAAAAGGCAGATTTCAACTGTGGCCTGCTGATGACTCTGTAGTGGTGACTGAGATCATTGTCTACCCGCGACTCAAGAATTTGCACTTCTTTCTTGCTGGCGGCGACCTAGATGAACTCCGATTGATGCGACCTTTGATCGAGCAATGGGGTAAGAGCATGGGTTGCACGCGAGTGTCTTTAGCTGGCCGTCAGGGTTGGGCAAAGACATTCTTACGAGATGAGGGATACAAACCAAAGTGGTTTGTACTTAGCAAGGATTTGTAAATGGCATACGAAGATTTGATCGCGGGTACTGGATGGACGAATCTGCCGCCACCTAAATTTGGTGGTGGTCTTCTTGACGCGCCTACCAATCGTTATCAGCAGATCATGTCGCAGATGCAACAGACTGAGCAAGTGCCACAGGGTTTGCTTGATGCTACTGGTGGATATCGTCCTGAGATTTACAACATCACGCCAGAGCAGAGTCAAGCCATCACGAAGTTCAATTCCGCTTTAGAGCAAAGACTTGGCGGCGGTGGTGGTTCTAGTGCTGCTGCACAACAATCAGCAGCACAAGCGGCGTTTGCTCAGATGACGCCAGGCGAGCAAGCCGCAGTGCAGGCCATGACAATCCCAAATCTTGTGAATTTGATGATGCCATTGCCTGTAAAAGTTTTAATGAATGTATTGGGGGTTGATGCGCCTGGCACTACATCAAGCGGCGGCGTCAGCAAAAGCAGCGGCAGCCCAATGTCAGGCATCGCCAGCAAGGGTACTAAAGGACAAGTCGCCAACGCGGTGACAACTACTGGTCTTGCAATTGGCAATGCTGTTGGGGGTAATGTCGGCACTACTGCTGGCACTACTGGCGGTGGCTTGGCAGGCATGGGAAGTGGCGCAGCAGGAGTTGCCGCCACAGCAGCAGCCACAGGCAGTGGTATGGGTGGACTTGGTGGCGGTGGTAGCAGCGGAGGCGGTGGCGGTAGTAGCGGCGGCGGTGGATCAGGTATCGGCGGTATGGGTACAGGTGCAGCAGGCGCAGCCGCATCAGCAGCCGCTGGAGGCGGTGGAGGCGGCGGCGGTGGAGGCGGCGGCGGTTGCTGCTTCATCATGCTTGAAGCTCGCTATGGTGACGGCACTATGGATGCTGTTGTTCGCAGATACCGCGATGAGAAGATCACCGACCACAATAAGCGTGGCTATTACAAGTTGGCCGAGGTCTTTGTGCCTCTGATGCGCCAATCCAAGCTATTCAAGTTCATGGTGGCTAAGACCTTTGCAGATCCTCTTGTCTCTTATGGCAAGTGGCACTATGGGCAAAACAAGCATGGCTGGATATTCAAGCCAGTTGAGAGATTTTGGATGAAAGTGTTTAACACATTGGGCAGCGACACAAAGTTCATTCGTGAAAACGGCGAAACAGTTTAAGGGGTAAGAAATGAGTAAAGACAGCGGCGGTAGCCAAACAGCAACAACAAGCATTGATCCACAGATCAAAGAGCAGTACCTCAAGAATCTTGAGCAGGCAAAGAGCGTTGCTGGCGGCCTTGGAGTTCAGCAGTTTGCTGGTTTCAATCCTCTGTATCAGCAGGGTGAAGAGCAGCTTGTCAATCTTGGACTCAAGCCATTCACTGGCGCTGACATTCAAGAATTCATGAATCCTTATGAGCAGCAAGTCATCCAAGGAACATTGGGCGACATTGAGCAGTCACGCCAAATGGCTGCACTGCAAACTGCAAATCAGGCAAGCGCGGCCAAAGCGTTTGGCGGCTCGCGTTACGGCGTACAGCAATCACTGACAGACGCGGCGGCATTGCAGCAGGCCGCCAAGACAGCGGCGCAGATGCGTCAGGCTGGCTATGGTGCAGCCACACAAACTGCTTTGAATGCTCGCAACTTAGGATTGCAAGGGGCGCAGACAGTCATGGGTGCTGGCAGTGCTAGACAGCAACTTGAGCAGGCAAGACTTGATGCAGCTCGCAATATTGGCTTGCAAAAACTTGGCGTTGTTCAAAGCGCGTTAACTGGTCAGCCTGCCAATACTGGCGGTACAACTACTCAGCCAACATATCGAAATCAAGCTGCTGGCGCTTTAGGTGGCGCGGCTGCTGGATATCAATTAGGTGGGCCATATGGCGCTGTTGCTGGTGGTTTGATTGGGTTGCTTGGATGAACTACATAGACTACTTACTCAAACGCAATCAGGCAGGGCAGCCAGGCTTGCGTATGCCATCTCCTGATTATGGTGATGGACAAGGTATGCGTATGCCTACAGAGTCATATGGCGATGGGCTTGGCATCAAGCCACCAGCGTCATTTGGTGATGTCTCAAGCGCATCAACGCCACAGATGAATCCAATGATGGCTATGTCTTTGCTTGAAGAGGGACAGCCAAAAGTGCAAGAGATGCCAACAATGCAAATTCCTGCTGGAAGTAATCTAAGCTATGAAGAATTGTTGAAGATGTATGGTATTCAAGGACTACTTGGTTGAGGTAAAAAATGGCAACATTCGCAGACTTATATAACTCTATTGGCGGGGCTGACTATGGATCCAATATTCAGCCATCAACGCGCTCGCCAATGAATTTTGGTGGCTTGCTATTTGGCGGCATGGATGGTGGCCTCAATGAGTACCTGACAGAAGAGCAGCGCCAAGCGATGCAACGACAGGCGATGATGTCAGCGGCGGCTGCACTGCTTAAATCAAGCGGTAGAAGCACCACGCCAGTTTCTCTTGGTCAGGCACTTGGACAAGGCTTAGAGGCTGGCGCAGCAGGCTACCAGCAGGCACAGCAGGGTGCTTTGGCTCAGTTGCTCACCAAGCAGAAGCTGGATGAGGCTAAACGCGCACAGCAGGCTCAGTTGGCTTATCAAAATCTTTTAACTGGTCAGCCTACAGTTGGCGCGGAGATGACGCCAGAGCAGGCTATTTCAGCGCCTGGCATGGCGCTTGGTCCAACGCAAGAGCGTGCCGCCATGATTGGTCAGCCTGCGCCAAGCGTTGCACCTAGTGGAATGTCAAATTTGACACGCGAACAGCGCGTGATGCTGTCGGCTCTGCCTGCTGCACAGGGCATACCTGAGATGCTGAAGCTGACTCAGCCAAGCGATAAAGCAAAGCTGCTGGCTGAACTTAACATGAAGCCAACATTGGAAAACTTGCGTCTGCTTGATAAGCCAGAGGCTGATCCTGAGAAGATTAGATATTTAAAGGCATTGGATTTGCCAATCACTCTTGATAATTTTAGGAAACTTGATAAGCCAGAGGCTTTACCAAGTGAAATCCAAATTCTTCAAGCTACAAATACACCAGTAACATTTGAGAATGTTCAGTCATTGCGTAGATCATCTGCTACCAATGTAGCAGTCACACAAAATGCCGAGAAAAAAGGCGTTGAAATTGCCACCACACAGGCAATGAAAAACCTTGATGAATCTCGCATGATGGCCCAATCTGCCAATGCAACACTTTCAAATATTGATCGAATACTGCCTGCACTTGATACGGCAATTGTTGGACCAGCAGCAGATACAAGAACAACTCTGCTAAGAATTGGCAAGCAATTGAATATTGGTGGAGCTAATGCAGATCAGATTCTGAGAAATACCGCAACTGTTGTACAAGGACTTGCACAGCAAGAACTTGATGCCGCATCGCAGATGCGTGGACAAGGCGCATTGACTGAGGGCGAAAGAGCAATCTTGCGCCGAGCTGCTGGTGGAGATCAGAGTCTGACATCAGGAGAGTTGCAGCAAGGTCTTATGGCGGCACAGCGATCTGCAAGGGTAAGAATTTCGTCACATCAAGATTTGCTGAATAAGGCGACAACAGCTATCCCAAGTCTTTCCACCATTGCGCCAATGTATGAAGTGCAACCATATGGAACGCCACAGTTAAATCCATTCCAAAAAGCAATTGACGATGAAATGATCAAACGCCGCAGTTCAGGAGGAAAACGATGAGCGATGGACTAGGTCAGTTTAGTTACGAAGAGTTGGAGGCCATCCAAAAGGGTGACTTCTCCAAATTGTCAATGGAGAAACTTGAGGCATTAAAGCAAGTCGCTGGAGGCTTGCCAACTCAAGAGCAGGCTCCAATGCCAACAGCGCCAATTCCTGTCTCTATACAGCCGCCAGCTCCTACTCAGCGTCTGAGATCAATGGCGCAAGGTGCAACATTGACAGGTGCTGACGAGGCAGAAGCTTATCTGCGCTCAATGACTGGCGAAAACTACGAATCTGCACTTGCTGACATTAGGTCAAAGACAAAGGCTTATCAGCAGCAAGCACCATTAGAGTCACTTGGATATGAAGCTTTGGGCGGTTTGCTTGCAACTGGAGCCACCACAATGGCTACTGGTGGTACGGCTGCGCCAGCGACCATACCGCAAGCAGCAATGTCAATTGCGCCTGTTGTTAGAGGATTGATTGGGACATCTGCGCTTGGTGGCTTATATGGTGGCACAACAGGATTCTTATCTGGTGAGGGTGATGTATATGAGCGCCTATCAAAAGTACCAGGAGGAGTTACAACAGGCGCTATTGTTGCCCCAGCAGTAAAGGGTGCAATTACTGGTACTGGAATGCTTGTTGACAAGGTTACAGACTTTGCCCGCCGTCTTGTTGGTGGTCGTGGCGCAAAAGTAGTTGAGACTGAATTACAACGTTTGGCTGGAGACACTGGTCTCACCACAGATGAGATCATTGATCGCATTGCTCGCGGTGAGATCATGGCTGAGAATGCCACATTAGCGGCTGCTGTACGCGGTTTATATGCTCAAGGTGGCAAGGCATCAACCACACTGATGTCATCTCTTACTCGCAGACCCGAAGAGTTACGCACTTCAGTGCTGACAGATATGCAAAAGACATTGGCTGGTCAAGAGGGTAATGTCTTACAGCAATTTAAATTGAATGATAAGCAGTTGAAACAAATTGAGTCAGAGGCATACAAAGATGCTTTTGGAACTGGCGGCGTAATTGACTCAACATTGCTGCAAAGCGTGACTGATGCTTTAAAGCGATCTCCATCAGCAGTAAAAGATATTAACGATATCTACATTGCACAGACAGGTAAAAAACCATTCTTCTCATTTGATAAGAGTGGCAATATCAATTTCAATCGTACACCAACCTTGGAAGATGCTGAAGTGATTCGCCGTGGCATTCAGACATCAGTAGATCAGGCATATCAAACTGGCCGTGGAGGTGTTGGAGGCGCTCTTAAAGATGTTGAGCTTGCATTGCGTGATGCAATAGACACATCATCTAAAAAACTTGGTGATGCGCGTTTACAGGCTGCAGTAAGACGCACTGCAAAAGATGCGTTTGATGATGGCCGCAAGGTGTTTGGCAAATCTGCTGACGAGGTTTCAATACTTGTTGATGAGTTGTCGCAAAAGCCTGGCGCATTGTCAGCATTCCGAGCAGGCACAATGGATGCCATTCGCAATAAAATGACAACAGGCACACGCACATCAATGATGGCGAATCTGTCTAGTGAGAACTCTAAAGAGGGTTTGATATTGCGTACTATTTATCCTGCCGATGAGTTGCCTGGCATCCTGCAACGCATCAATACAGCAGCTCAGTCGCAAGCAGCTAAGAACTATATTCTTGGTGGTTCATCTACTACGCCAACCTTGTTGCAGGCTGCTCGAACAGGATCAAATATATCTGCCGAAGAGATCGCCAATGTGATGACAGCCAACCCAGTAACTATGGCTACATCAGCAGTTAATATTCTGAAAAAGGTTGCCTTTGAAAAGAATAAAAACTTAACTGATTCTCAGCGTGACATGGTTGCCAAGATACTTGTATCGGAAGACCCTGACTTGGTACGCCGAGCATTAGTTGATCAAAGTGCTTTTGCGTTAGTGCAGCAAAAGATCAATGACTTTGCGCGTTTTGCTGGTAAGACTGTGCCTTACAGTTTGACTGGTGTAACGGCAGGAAGACTGCCAGGCGCATTTCAGCAAGGACAATAAAGTCAATTCGCTGGTGTGTTACTGCCATAAAAAGCAGCCACCAGCGGATCGCGCTTAATCTTCCACTTCTTTGCTCTTTCCTTTGCCATGCGAAAAGCATGATCGTCTAAGGACTCTTTAGACCGCCAGCGTTTGAGTCTCTCTTGTGCCGTCAATGGTTTAGGCTTGACGGCATCAGAGCCTATCCCATAGCGGTACACGGCCACCAGCACATTACCTGATCTGCGCCATTCCTGTATGTGGACATCGCCATGTACGCGCAGCTTATTGATGATGATCTGAGCTGACCTCTCTGTGCAAAAAACCTTGGCGGCCACCTCTGGCGCGGTGCATCCAACGCGCTGTAAAAGGGAGACAATGCGGGGTAG
>Ga0315905_10005351_pt1 | contig 13081 bp, 12 predicted proteins | sample LakEriMetagenome_5_FD_203522 | JGI IMG/M metagenome (GOLD analysis project Ga0315905, IMG submission 203522) | Freshwater fungal communities from buoy surface, Lake Erie, Ohio, United States - Buoy 4 MA121 | ecosystem: Environmental > Aquatic > Freshwater > Lake | place: USA: Lake Erie, Ohio... | reverse complement strand
TAAATTATTATAATCAATTTTATTGTAATAAAAATAGTTATAATATTTTTATTAAGATACTATATCATCATAGAATATTTATTTTTGATAGGTCATCAATTTCTGCTGAGTAATCATTCGTGATCCGATCGACATCGTTTCCAGCTCCTGTAGCAACAACTTGGTTGCATAAGGAACATGAATATGTGCGAAACTCGTCGAGTTTCCACATCCACGACAAGACCAGATGCCCTTCTCTGGATTAACAACAGCAAGCAAGCCGCAGTCTTTGCAAGAGTAGCAAGAGAATTGATCTGAGCATTCCATGAGACGCTCTTTTGTAAATTCAGCCATACCATGCGCGACGACACAATCGCGTTCCATTTCCGATTATACCTTGCTCGATGAGGCATTTGCTCCTCATGTCATTGCTATTGAATGCTCGCATGATTACAGTATAGGAACTATTTTCATCTTTACATTCAACACCCTCACGGGTGGGTCTGGACTATATCTTAAGCAAATCTTGTATCACCAAGGATTCGCCCACAACCATTTAGTCTCTGCACCTGTTCCATAGCATAATGCCTTAGGACCTTGGCTCAGGATTGTCTCTGTTCTACCGTTATACCTATACCAACTAGTTTTCCCAGTTGCCATGACATGTTTTCACAATGTCATTTAGGAGGTAGACATAATTGTTTCGAGAGTTTCCCTGAATTTGATTGTGTTGCCTCTTCCTACGAGACTAGCATGATTTTTACACCACACTTTGGCAATTTTCTACCAAATCTTAGACCACCTTCACGTGCTCTTCCTTCTGCAGGTTGACGCGTGAGCATCACTAGCGGACCTGACGCACGAGAGTGCATCTTATCCGCCGAGCAATGTCTCAAACGCTGATAGTAACAAGGACCAATAAAGATCGATGTCTCCATCATACGACCAGTGTATCCATTATACATAATTTCATTACCATATGGCTCCATTCCATATTGATCTCTTAGCAGCCCTGCTAGATCATCTACCGTTGTTTCACCAAATGGTGTTCCATCGCCTTGGCATCCAGCCATGCATCCAATTTTGCTCATAAGCGTTTCCATCAGCTGAGCAATTGTCATACGTGATGGAATAGCATGAGGATTGATGATGATATCAGGAATAATACCTGAGGCGGTCTGGGGCATGTCTTCGGGGTTCAAAATCATACCCATTGTGCCTTTCTGCGTTTCTACCTTGCTCGACAGGCTATTTGTTTCCTGTGTCATCGCTACATGTGGAACTACCCACATACACCCTCTCGGGTGGGACTGGACTATATCTTAAGCCATTTGGAACTCTAAAGAGTTCCTTATAGCCCACAACCATTTAGTCTCTGCACCTTGATCCTCCCCGAATGGGGTAGGACCCTTGGCTCAGGATTGTCTCTAGTCTCATCATTATACCTATATCCTCTAGTTTTCCCAGAGGCCATAAGATCATTTCTGACCGAACTTAGGAGATGAACTTCCAACGAGAGTTTCCCTGAATTTGATTGTGTCGCAACGAAGTCTTACGACATTGTCACTAGCATGAGTTTTATCCCATACTACGGCTCGAATTTAACCGTGTCTTGAACTGAATTTATCACCGATCTCAGGAATACGATCCTGACGCATGCGAATCTTGACAAATGAGTATCCTTCGCCGTTTCTGTTTTTATAGATTTTATCCACGTAACCACTTTCATTATTTCTCGGCATTTTACTGACATCTCGCGATTTCTTTGCCCCAGCAGGTAGAACCGTTCCAGTCGGAACGCGCAATGGAACAACTTTACCGATCAAGATATCATCAGGTGTGACGTAGGTATCCTTTGGAATGAATCCATCATCGGCCACCTTTTCGTAATGTGCATTCTTCATATGTTTGGTCTCCGTCGAATCAGGTCGACAGAACTTCTCCTCTTCGCCAGAAGATTGGTTCTTTCGCTCTTCATCCTTGTAGGTGCGATAGAAGATCGAGCGAAAACGACCGCGATCCAGTGCCGCACGATTGATCATGTTGGAATCTTCCTGATTGTAACCAGTATAGGTCATAATTGCCACGATCACATTCTGACCCGCAGGCAATGACTCTGCTCCAAAGATGCGACTCATGTAGGAGGAGACCATGGGCTTTTCAGGGTAACACAGAACATGTGCCATTGCATCAAATCGTTGACGGAAGTTCAAGGAATAGATACCCATGGCCTGCTTGCCCATCGACGACTGGTATGCGTTTCTGGGAGACTGGTTATGATCTGGAAAGGGAATGTAGGAAGCCGTTGTGCCAAAGATGACAGATGGATGGATTTCACAATGGGTATAGGAAGCATCTTTCAAGCATGCAGCATAATCCATAGCAATATAAGCACCCTCTGTTTCACCTGCATCCAGATATTCCATCAAGTTCTTACCCGTCGGCGACTTCCACATCAGAAGTTGATTCCAATCCTTGATCTCCAAGAGTTGTTGAGCCAGTCTTCCTGTGCGATCCATCATCACTTCGCGAACAGCAGGTGCATAGTAAATCGGGCGAAGAATACGACCAGCCTCCGTGGTAATCCACAGCTCCTTGAACGCATTCTTCCATACAATTCCTGTATACAAATGGAGTTTGCCAGCTCGCTTCGCTTTACGCAATTGATCAACGACTTCTGTTGTATCCTCAATACGAAGAACACCAATCCATGATCCATTGAGAAAGACACGAGTGAATGCATGAAGTTGATCAATGGTAGCATCCTTTAATGAGATGAGTAGATCCATACTTTGAATAAAGGAATAGACGGTGATGGGGCTGCTAAAGATGCTGACAGTGGATGTAACCGACATGTTTTTAATAACACCTACACCATGGCCTTCTGGTGTTTCACAAGGACATACCAGTGCCCATTGCGAGCCATGTTGCTTACGAGGAGCAATCAACTTGCCCGTTTTCTCAATGGGGGTTGAGATACGTCGCAAGTGGGAAATGGTTGCAGAATAGTTCAGGCGATTAAGAACTTGTGAGACACCAACTTTATTGGGACCACCGATCTTTCCTGATCCGAAGTTGCCCGTCGCAAGGGACGACTTCAGACAGACATCCATGATGGTCGACTTGATGATTTTGTTAATGTTGTTGATGTTCACAATCTCTGACCAGTTACCTGTCGCTTTCCATGATCCACCATGAATCTCCTTTGACAGAGCGGCCTTCATGTCCTTGATCATACGATTATTGTAGGTTTTACGAAAGAGATCTGCTAGTAAGAAGCCAGGGATGTCGACGCGTTTATTGGGATAAGCATCACGATCATCGGTTGGCAAACGCTTACTGGAAGTCCAGAGAACCTTACGAGTCATATGAGCCAAGAAGCACGCTTTCTCATAGTTCATATCAGACCCTCCAATCTGTGGAAAGAGTTCTTCACCGATAATGTCAGCCACGTTTCCTTGTTTCTGAGATTTGACGGACCACGTATTGGTATGTTCAGAGAGCCACAACAATGCATCTTCCTGTGTGCGAACGGTCTGTGCTTCCAAGATGGATTCTGTGATGACAGGGTCATAGGTAGATTCCTCGTCAATTCCCAAAATCAATTCACAGATGTCACGATCGGGTAGAACGCCCAATGCACGAAACATGATAAATAGTGGAATATCTGTTTTAATGCGGGGGACGGTCACACGGATCATGGTAATGAGCTGATTCTTGGGATGATAGACAATCTTCACAGTGTTTGACTTGGGAACTTGATCGTTGTCTGGGCCAATGCATTTAATCTCAACGACTTCCATTTCTTTTGCACTACCGCGTCCATTGCGAAAGACGAAGGGGCGATTCTCGGACATGCGTTCCATGGAGATCATTGCGCGTTCACCACCTTGAATGATAAAGTATCCACCCATGTCTTCAGGGCATTCACCCATCGCGGAAGGATGAACGTGTCGTTGATCATGAAGCAAGCAGTATTTCGATCCAACCATGACGGGAATCTTTCCCAGATGAACATTGGGGAAGATACGAACATTGGATTCACGAATACTATTGCGAGTATGATCAATGAAGGTGGTGGTAACTTTAACATCGATATTGAGTGGCGCAGCGTAGGTTAAATTGCGTAGACGGGCATCATTTGGCATCATGGGATGGATGGCTCCGTTATTTTCAAAGATAGTTGGTTTGCGAATGGATATTTTTTCGAATTCCATGACGACTTCATATTCGTGTTGAATCTTTTTTCCCATTACAGCTGCTCCATCCACAGTATCTCCCATCAGCGCATTCGCGGCGGTAGTGGATAATCCAGTCGCTGTCGCAAGAGCAGAACGTGGGCCAGCCAGAGGGATTTCCGGTGAGCCACGTGACATGATAGGATTAGCCATGTGAATGATTTCAGGAATATCTACTTCAATGAATTGATTGAAGGACTCAATCTGATGACTAACGATTTGTTTTCCATCGGATTGTGCAAAATACTGTGACAGCACATGGCGGTAATCAGGAAACGGCGTAGTAGTCGTCTTCTGAGCCATAGTAGCGGTAGCAGTAGCAGCAGTAGCAGTCTTAGACATTCTTGTCAGATCGTGAATGGGTGATGAACGATTCTTGGCCTTAGAATTCATCATTTTCCCAAATCAATTTTTATTAATTTGGAGAAAGATGGACTTGAGTATTATAATATCTAACAAGTTTAAGTGGTGTTAATAGGCTATAAAGGTGAAATAACTTCTTCGCTATAGATAAAGAATGAGTGAACCTCACATTAAGCAAGTTGTTTTGACAGGAGGGGCAGCCGTTGAATTTACAGGTGGTTCCGTTAAAAAAGAACGCAGATCCACTCGCTCTAAAAAGGCACAAAATGGTGGTTCTACTACAGCAGCAGCATCATCATCCGTTCCTCCATTGGTTCCTTCAATGGTAACTACTCTACAACAAGGTGCTATGTTATCTGCTCCTACTCCTGTTGGTCCTCCTCCTCGTATCACGGGAGCTGATTTATCTCAAGTAGCACATCGTCTTCTTCCTCCTTCTACAAATCAATTAAGACCTATACAACAACCACATCAACAACAACAACAACAGCAACAACAACAAGCAGGTGGAGCAGACACAAAAATAATTAAAGTGGAATTGAAAAAGAAGCAACAAACAAAAAAGGTGCAACTCCAACCCAAGAAAGTGGATGCTCCTGTTAAGGGCACTCTTCATGGTGCAAAAAAGGCACAAACAAAGAAGGTTAGAAAGATCACGCTAGGTATCAAAGCACTTCATAAGAGAATGGATCGTGCCAAAAAGATGACAAGAAAGGCAAAAGAAATGCCCTTAGAAAAGCTCCGAGAACATCTTATTCAAAAGAAATTAATTAAACCCACTAGCAAAGCACCTGAATCTGTTTTGAGACAAATCGCAGCTGATGCACAAATTGTTGCGGGAAAGGCACTTTAGAACATTCCTCTTCATTTCTAGATAAACGGAAACAATGAATCGTGACGACCAATCTATCCATCGGTTATTATCGTCTCCTTCACCGCATATGATTGGAAGAATTGCTGGAATTGAATTAAAAGTTGCATATTTCGTATTAGAACATGCGCATAAAATCAGAGATCAAGATTTGTTAGAATTAGAGAATAATGCGGGTATCCATATTACATCTCAGGAATCTCTTAAGGAATATTCTACTCGCTTGATCGAAGCCTATGAGGCGTGCTCTGCAATTGGAACATGGGAAACTTCTGGAAAAGTATATGAAATAACAGGAGAGGGTCAGAACTTTGTTCAACGTCGAACGCCACATATTCCAAAGATAAGTGCATTGGCATTGGAGCCCTATTATTTATCCCCTATGGAACCATCATGGATGGAAGCATTGAAAGGGAAACGTGTTCTCATTCTCCATCCATTTATTCATACAATTCATAAACAGTTAGAGCATCTTAAGGAGCTTTATCCAAATCGGTCGTGGTTTGAGGGTTGCCAATTTCGTCTCGTTCGCCCTCCCTTTACTCTTGCAGGGAATCATAATAATAAAGACTGGAAGGAGCACTATGAAGAATGTATCACTACTCTTCGTAAAACCTATGAAGAAGAACCATTTGATATTGCACTTATTGGTGCAGGCGGATATGGTATGTTGTTATCCCATTTTCTTTACAGTGAATTTCGGGTTTCGACCGTCTATATTGGTGGTGCTCTCCAGATATTTTTTGGGGTGATTGGAAAGAGATGGTTTACGAATAAGAAAATAATGGAATTGGTGAACGATTCGTGGACGCGACCATTAATAGAGGATAAACCATCAGAATTCCAGAGGGTAGAACGCGGGTGTTACTGGTAATAATCCATAAATACTTAAAGAATTCAGGTGATTATTATATGAGTGACACACAACAAGTAACAAGCGACTAATAAATGTTTCAAGAATACATTTCTTTTTACAAGACATACACTCAAACATATGGCCCAAAGACCGCCATATTTTTGATGGTAGGATCCTTTTACGAATTATATGACATTCTTAATACCGAGACTGGTAAAACGGAATGCAACGTCCGTGAAATTGTGGATCATCTCGGTATCCAATTATCGAGCAAAAAAGGAGAATTTAAGGAAAATGAAGAGGGTCTTTTTGCCGGCTTTCCAGATTATGTTCTACATAAATGGGCTGGCCGTCTCACTTCCGCTGGATGGACCGTCGTGATCGTAGATCAACAGAAAGACATGCGAGGAAAAGTAAAAGAAAGAAAAGTATCACGAATCTTATCTCCTTCAACACACATTGAAAACACATCTGCAATTGAAACCCCATATGTTCTTACAATCTTCTTTGATCAAACCATTCAACAGCAACCACCTCAATTTGGTGCAGGACTATTGGATCTAACCACTGGAACAACGATGACCTATTCTGGTCACACTCAGGGTCGCCCCGATCTATGGACTGCTGATGAATTAGTTCAACTTATGAGTGTATTCCAACCAAAAGAAATATTATTGTATTGGCGATCTACGTATTCTCTGCCAAATGAACAAACCCTTTCCAGAGTTCTAGGAATCTCACCTGGCATTCCTATTCATCGCCGTCTTGTTGAAACGCTTGGTTCTTTTCGTCTGCCTCTGGCACGTTCCGAATATCTTCAAAAAATCTACAACATTCGATCCGTTCTTCCTCCTCCAACCTATTTGGGATTAAGAACCGAACACGAAGAAATTGCACTTGTCTATCTCCTCCAATTTGTGGAAGAACATTATCCAGCAATGCTTACCTCCTTTCATCGAAATGAACCATGGACACCTCAAAGCCATCTTATCTGCGGGAATCATGCCCTTACCCAACTCCAAATGACATCTACTGCCTCGCAATTGTCTGTTATTGGATTATTCGATAAATGCTTCACTCCAATGGGAAAACGAACCATTCGTAATCGGATTCTTCGGCCTTATACGATTGCCCAAGATATTCTCGGCAGACTCGCGGAAGTGCAAGATGTTATGGAATGGACGGATGATAAGCTAAAACAGCTGGATCGTCAACTTCGTTTCATGTATGATCTTCCTCGTCTGCATCGAAAATTACTATGTGGTATGATTCTACCCTCCGAAGTCGCAGGTCTCTTTCAAACGTATCGTGCAATGGACGCCATCCGCACCACTGTTACACCACAGACACGCCTCGTTGAACCATTTACAGATAAACAATGGTCATCTTATCTAGATATTTTCCGAACCCATTTTTCAGAAGAAAAGGCCAAACAAGCATCCGCCGATCTTACCATCTTTTCCTCTGAACAATATCCAGAAATCCATAAAATCGAAGAAGATATTCAGGCTCAATGGACTTCATTGGATCATCTAAAGAAAGAAATTGCGAAAAAAGGTGGTGTTACCGAAGAGCAAATTCGAGTGGAAGACCGTGAGAAAGAGCCAGTGGGTTTTAAGGCATCTACGATTACTCTTCAGCAATTGAAAAAGAATTTGAAGGAATTACCAGAAGGGACGCGTATCACAGAATTAAAATCGGGAGGATGGATCGATTGCACTGCTCTACAGAAAATAAATACATCCATTCAAAAACTGAGAGAAGTTCTTCAATATCGTGTTCGTGAATATCTTCTTCCAGCCTGTCATGCAATTTCAACTGAAGGACACGGACTATGGACAATGATGGAGGAATGGGTCTGTCATCTGGATCATACTCAATGTATCTCAAAAGTATCTCAAGAACAGGGCTGGACGTGTCCAGAGATTATTTCGGATCAAAAAGAGGCCTTTGTCGAATTGGAACAATTGCGCCATCCGCTTGTAGAAGCAAGTGCGACTCGTATATCCTATGTTAAACATAATGTCACGCTTGGAGGAGATCGTGCAAATGGCTGGTTGGTATATGGTATGAATGCAAGTGGTAAATCCACTTTAATGAAAGCCACTGGAATTTCCATCTTATTGGCCCAAGCAGGATGCTTTGTCCCCGCTAAGAACATGCGTCTGTCTCCATTTGACGCGATTTATACAAGAATTTTAAACCACGATAATCTTTTTGCGGGGTTGTCTTCATTTGCAGTGGAGATGTCCGAGTTGAGAGATATTTTGAGATATGCTACTCCAAAAACACTTGTTCTAGGTGATGAACTCTGTTCGGGGACGGAATCAATCTCTGCACAGGCACTGGTGGCAAGTGGAATTCAGTGGCTTTCTTCAAAGTCTGCCAAGTTTATTTTTGCCACACATTTGCATGATTTGCCAAAGTGGATTGACGCTGCATCTGGAGTAGAAGTCTGGCATCTTCATGTGGAGTATGACCCTCTTACGAAAAAACTGGTATATGATCGATCGCTTCGTCCAGGAACAGGTTCGACTCTCTATGGTTTAGAAGTTGCTCGTGCAATGGATTTGCCATTTGATTTTATTGAGAATGCTCTTAAAATACGTCATCGTATTATGGGATCTGTTACACAAACAGAGGCTGTATCCTCATCGTGGAATAAAGAAGTAGTTCGTCGCGTGTGTGAGTTATGTTCACATTCCATTCGGTCTGACTTGGAAGTTCATCATATTCAGCCACGATCGTCTGCGGATCATCATCAGAAATTGGCGGATGGAACCCATATGAATGAGAAACGTAATTTGATCGTAGTATGTCAATCATGTCATGATAAGATCCATGCATCGAAAGTAGATGTTGGTCCTATTCAAATGACATCCGATGGACCAAAAAGAGAGATTACTCTGAATCCAACCCAAAAGGAGGAGACATCAAAACCAGTGAAACGTAGTAAATGGACGGAAGAGGAATGGGAGTTAATTACAAAAACAGTGAAGAAATACTCGTCATTATCATTGAAAAGTATTCGTTCGCATTTGTCTTCAGAGGGTATTCAAGTCAGTGAATCGGTTCTTAGTTCGGTTCGTAAGACTTGTTAATGTAACAATTTAACGACGAAAACCGCCTCCTTGAACGGTTCCCATTCCAGCCGGACGAGAAGAGAGTGAGACGGGTGGTGCAGCAGAAACAGAAAGTGACTGGAGATCACGTTTAAATTCGGCAACAGCTGGGTTCTCGTTCTCATCCGAGCCCTGTAGAAGTTTCAGAAGGTGTTTACGATAGATCGTGTTCTCTTCGCTTAGAAGTTCAATATGTTTCCGGAGAGAATCCAGCTCACGACGAACAGCAACAATCTCTTGACGAACGGGGTTACCTGTTTGATAATTAAGACCAGCACTGTAGAGGACCGAAGTCATATCTGATATCGGAATAGGGTTATATTCGTTAAAATATAACGCACTTTCCGATTTTCTTTTTATCTTATGTCAATTGAAAATAAAATAGTTAAAAACAAGAATATAAAAATTGACGCCAAAATCCTTTCCAGAGAAACCCTAGAGTCAATCACCGTCCAATATGATTATTCCGATTCGTTGCATGAACTGTGGTAATATTCTTGCTGATAAATGGCTCTTTTACCAAGAGAAGGTGAAAGAACTTCGTGGTAATCAGTCATCCTCTTCTTCCACACTTTATATGGATGGCAAGTCCGTCCCAGACACTCCTGAGAATAAAGTGCTAAATGCACTTGGCCTTCGTCGATATTGTTGTAGAAAGCACATGCTGACTCATGTCGACTTGATTGATAAAATCTAATATGGATAAATAAGACCATAGCCCATAGACCCATAGACCATATACCATAGACCTTATACCAAATAATAAGGGATATAAAGATATTATTCAACCATAAAAGAAATGAGTGTTTTTTATAAATACAAGAGGCAAATTGAGCATGCTTTTCATTCCGCAGAGTTAGGAAAATCGCAAATAACGGAGGAGATTCTTGCCATGGAGGGAATGACAGGAAAGAAGACCCGTCATTTTTACAATCAGTTGTTGAATATGGAGGGTGCAAGATATTTGGAAATTGGAACATGGAAGGGTAGTTCATCCTGTTCGGCAATGTGTGGAAATTCCGCGAAGGTTCTGTGTATCGACAATTGGAGTGAATTTGGTGGTCCAAAAGACGACTTTCTAAGAAACTTTGAAAAATATAAGGGTAATAATGATGCAATGTTTATTGAAAGTGATTGTTTTGCGGTAGATACAAAGTATCTACCTATTTTTAATGTCTATATGTATGATGGAAATCACACTCATGATAGCCATTACCGTGCATTGATGCATTATATAAATAATTTGGACGATATTTTTATTTTTATTGTGGATGACTGGAATTGGGAAGATGTAAGAAATGGAACTTATGAGTCTATTAAAAAGTTGAATCTGGAGATAATGTATGAAAAGGAGATCCGTTTAACAGCTGATAATACACATACACCACTACCTATCGCATCAGAAACATGGTGGAACGGAATTTATGTGGCAATCTTAAAGAAACGATCGGATTAGAATGAATAACCAAATGATGTCAGATGAGATCATTCATCTATTGGACAAGATATCTGATCATGAGGCCTTATCCCGTTTTTTAGAGCCACATTTACCATTAATTAAGATGCGTGTATTAAATCATTTATATTTGGATCTGAGATATCATAAGGGTATGTATAGAGAATATATACCCGTATTGATTAATGAATCAAATTACGATTACCGATTGAAAGCATTATTGTGTAAATTTTTAGCAATGTTAGAGAAAACTCTGGAAAGAGAATAGAACGACACAATAGAATCATGGAATTTTTTATACCAGGATTATGCCTTTTTCTACTGACACTGTTTATTACATTTCAGATAGCTCCTAAGGCAACCCCCTTCATGGCGTCTATTCTTTCCATTATTTTCCTAGTATATGGTGTTTATCATCACCATAAATTATTTGCAGCTGAATACCGTTTAAGCACATGGCAAGAAGGATTAAAGGTTTATTCTCCGGCTATTATGATCTTTGCTGTTGTCCTGTTTATTCTTTATGGAATTCTTTCATTTTTTACTTCTGGTAAAGTCCCTGTCCCATCGCTTCCAAATGTATCACTTCCATCCGCAAATAGTATTAAAAATAGTATAAATAACTCAATGGAATCAATCGGAAATACTGTTACAAATAGTATGAATAATATGACATCATTGGGAAATGGTAACAAGAGTGGAAATAATAATGGAAGTTTATTTGGAAACAATCAAAATAAAAATAAGAAGAACGGCTCACGAAGTTTCTTAGAAACAGTATAGTAACTATACATAGTAGAAATGGCCCGTAAAACCAGAAAACAGACTGCAAAGAAACATCATCACGGTATTAAAACGATACCTGAATTACGGCAATCTTTTGATTATATTGATGAATTTGTGAGACAACGTGTTCATTCAGGTGTCTCAAAAGACCAGTTGGTTAAAGAAATACAGACGGAATGGTTCCGCGTGTTTGGAAAGCGTATCCAGAAAAAGAATGCTACGGCTTTTGCGGAACATATGATGCAACAAATGAAAGGCCGACGAGGGCTTCGAGCCATGACTCGAAAGAAACATGGAGGTATGGCACCTTTTCGAGGTAGCGATACAAATCCAGGAATGTATCTCTCTGCCGGTAAAATACCCACCTCTACAGGAAACTATCCATTGGCAGGCGGAGAGCCATCCGCTTATGGAGCGCTAACCAGATACGTTAGTGGTGGCTTTGCCGTTCCAGAGATTGGTGGTAAGTTGCCTGTTGATTATCCAAAACCACCCGCTGGATTAGGATCGAATGCGGTAGGACAACATACTCTTAATGGTGGAGGTCGCCGTCTCAATGGTAAAAAGAAGGGTGGATTTATTCTGGATTCTCTACGAAGTGCTATTACACAAATGGCTGCACGTCCAATTCCAAGTGATGCCCCTGCTAGTCATTTTCAAACCGCACAGAGTTCGTGGATGGGTCGTCCAATTGGAATCCCTTCGAATCCTCTTCAACATCCAATGGGTTATGGATTAAAAGACACTATGTTTCCTAAAATGGTAAATGTAAAGATTGACGTCTAATATGATAATCTCCATACATCTTTTTCAGATAAATAACAACATTCATGTGAAAAAGAAAGAAGATAAGAGTCTTTGATTCTACTAGGATAGAGATGGATCTAAATGGAGATACGGCTCGTGAATTGTCTCGGAAATTAATTGATACCTATTTCCGAACAGTTACATATCCCTATACACGTCACCATATTGATTCATATGACCAATTTGTCCAAGAAGATCTTGTTAATATTATACGATCACAAAATCCAATCGTTATTCTCAAAGATCTAATTGACGAAAAATCAAGCACCTACAAATATCGTGTAGAAATTTATATCGGCGGTGAAAGCGGTGACGAAATCGAAATCGGAACCCCGACCCTCTATCATCAACTTCAGGATGAGACACGTATTCTATTCCCTAACGAGGCTCGTTTGAGAAATTTGACATATTCTTCAACAGTATATGCTAATATTGTTGTTAAAATCCAGTTTGTAACATCGACGCGAGAAGTAAAGGACATTTCTTTGCCAAAAGACACCTTTGTTAAATGGCCCTTGTTTCGTCTTCCGATTATGTTGCACAGTCGATTCTGTATTCTTCACAATAAACCAAAAGAATTCCTACGAGAAGCAGGTGAATGCC
>Ga0315905_10005350_pt1 | contig 13082 bp, 5 predicted proteins | sample LakEriMetagenome_5_FD_203522 | JGI IMG/M metagenome (GOLD analysis project Ga0315905, IMG submission 203522) | Freshwater fungal communities from buoy surface, Lake Erie, Ohio, United States - Buoy 4 MA121 | ecosystem: Environmental > Aquatic > Freshwater > Lake | place: USA: Lake Erie, Ohio... | reverse complement strand
CTGGTTCGATTGCCACTCCCACAGTCAATATTGTACAACCTACCTGTGCAACAAATACAGGATCCGTTCAAGTAACATCGAGTATCAGTGGACTGACGTTTAGTATCAACGGAACTGATTATTCAAATACCTCCGGAATTTTTACAGGACTTACTCCAGCTATTTACAGCTTAACTGCAAAAAATGCCCAAGGTAGTGTGTCCGTCCCCGTTAGTATTACAATTCTTGCTTACAATGATACCGTACCATCCGCTCCTGAAGCTATTGCCGGTACAAAGAACATCAATCAGTGCGATACATTGCAGAGCTACTCAGTACCTGCTGTGAGCGGGTTAACTTACACTTGGTCGGTAACGGGTACGGGTAATCGCGTGTTCTCCGGACAAGGTAGCAACAGCGTTGTCATGGTGTTGAAATCTGCAGGTACATTATCCGTGGTTGCTAAGCGTTGTTCAACGAACGGACCTGCAACTACATTTGCTATATTGAAAGCTGTTCCAGCAGCACCAACGGTCCTTACTGCGAACAGTTTGAATGTTTGTTTGTATACTGAGTCTGCGTTCTCCTTCACCGGCGTACGTGATACTTTCCGTACGCAGCGTGTAGCAGGCGCAACAGGTTATATTTTTGAAACGCCTGCTGGTTCTTCCGTTCAACGTTTGAACGATACGACCATTACGGTATTGTTTGCTGATACGATGACCGTAAGTGCTGGATCACCTAAGTTTGTTAAGGTATACAGCACTTCAAGTTGCGATACCAGTTTGGCGAAGTCTGTAACACTTACGCGTTCAGTAGTTGCAGCTCCTACAGCAATCACAATCACACCTATTGCAACGAGTGTGTGCGGAGCAAGAACGTATCGTTACACTGCTCCTGTTTTACCTGCCGGTGCTTTTGGATATGTATGGACATTGGAAGGAAGTATGAGCGAATATGCCAATATCGATTCCGGTGATCTTAATAGCCGCATAATGGTGGTTAGCTATTCATCGAACGCTGCAGCGCTAGCTGGCGACAGTATCAAACTTTATTTTGTAACTGGTTGTGGCAACAGTGTAATAAAATCTGCTAAGTTGTCCAATACAACCTTAAATCCTCCTGCAGCACCTGCAGGTATCACGATACAGGCTCTTCAGACAAATGTATGTGGAGCACGTATTTACCGTTACATTGCGCCAACACTTCCATTGGCTAGTGTTACTGTTGGCGCAGCAACCGGTCATGTGTGGTCATTTGTAGGCACTTTGTCAGGAACCATGAGCATTGATTCTGGTAGTTTGACTTCCCGAATTTTGGTAGTTCGTTACACTTCGAATGCTGCTGCTTTGGCAGGTGATAGCGTACGCATATTGTACACTTCAGATTGCGGAAATAGTCCTCGTAAAACAGCGAAGTTATCTAACACTGCCTTGAATCCACCTGCTGCACCTACTGCGATTACCATTCAATCAGTTCAAACGAATGTTTGCGGCGCACGTATCTACCGCTACATTGCACCGGCACTTCCTGCTGCAAGTACCACAGCCGGAGCTGCTACGGGATATTTATGGTCATTTGTTGGAACAATATCCGGGACGATGACAATTGATTCAGGCAGTTTGACTTCTCGTATCGTTCGCGTTCGTTACACATCGAATTCAGCAGCGGGAGCAGGAGACAGTGCTCGTGTATTATATACATCAGATTGTGGCAACAGTCCTCGTAAGACGGCGAAGTTGTCCAACCTGTTGTTGAATGTACCAACTACGCCTGCGACTGTTACCATACAATTGGTATCTGATGTTTGCGGAGCTCGCAAGTATCGTTACATTGCGCCGAATCTTCCTGTAGCAACAGCTACTGCGGGAGCAGCTTCGGGTTATTTGTGGACCATGCCAACGGGGACGGTAGGATCTACGGGTGTACTAGATTCAGGTTCATTGAGCAGTCAGCGACTGGTCATTGCATACAGTTCAAATGCAGCTTCAGGCACTGACAGTATCCGCGTTCGTTATACTTCAGGATGTGGCAACAGCAATATCAAGGCACAGAAGTTGTCGAACGTTGCGAAGGTTTGTGCATCATTCGCACGTTCTGTTGCTGAATTGAAGCCAAGCGCAACTTTTCCAATCATTTCGGTTTATCCGAATCCAAACCGAGGTCAGTTCATTGTGGAAATGACCGCTTTACCTTTAATGGAAGGTAAAGCCAACATTGATCTGATGGACATACATGGTAAAGTGATCGCAACTTATCCTGCCGTGGTTCGACAGGGTAAAATACAAGAGAACATTGTACAAGTTGGCTTAAGAAGTGGCATGTACCTGATTCGTGTGCATGTTGGAAATTTAAATAGGGTAGTACGTTTTCAAATCAATCATTAAACAAATAGAAAAATAAATCAAACTTCATCATAAGTTCACTTCGCTAAAGATTTATCAAAACAAATTGAAGAAAAATAGACTAAAACAATCAGTATGAAAAAGTATGCAGTCCTTTCGATTCTTTGCTCGCTCTTAATGACGAGTGTAGTATGGGCACAGCCTTCCACACCAGCTACCACTCCTCCAACACGTAATGCGTCTGACGTGATTTCTTTATATAGCAACGCATACAGCAATATCTCTGGTATTGATTGGAATCCCAACTGGGGACAGTCTACCGTGGTAACCGATATTTTGGTGCTTGGAAATACAACCAAACGATACACCAGCCTTAACTACCAAGGTGTTCAGTTTACAAGTGCGGTGAACGCATCCTCTATGGGGAATCTTCACGTCGACATCTGGACATCCAATTGCACAGCTTTTGATTTGTTTTTAATAAATACCAGTCCTGTGTTGTTTGAGAAAAAATATACCATTCGTCCAACGCTGAGCGGATGGAATAGTATTGATATACCATTGACAAGTTTCGCAGGCGTTGCATTGAGCAATATCTCTCAGATGAAATTTGTCGGCACCCCTTCAGGTAGCAGTGTGGTATATCTGGATAATATTTATTTCTGGAAATCATCTAATGTTCCAACAATAACAGGATTCAGCATTCCGGAAAAATTTGTCGGTGACGCACCATTCACCATTACTACGCCAACCAGCAACAGTACCGGTGCATTCACTTATACAAGCAGTAATACATCCGTTGCTACCGTCAGTGGTAGTACAGTGACAATATTGGCACCTGGAACTTCAACCATTACCGCCAACCAAGCTGCCGCTGCACCATATGCAGCAGGTTCTGCAACCACTACTTTACTAGTAAGCTATCCTCCTCCTGCAACCGCGGCTCCAACTCCTCCAACCAGAAATAGTGGAGATGTGGTTTCATTATTCAGTAATGCTTATACAGATATTGCCGGTATTAACTGGAATCCGTTTTGGGGACAATCAACCATATTATCCGATGTAGCAATTGCAACCAACGCAACCAAAAAATATACCAATTTCAACTATCAGGGTATTCAACTGGGCACACCAATCAATGTCTCGTCTATGTCCAAGTTGCATTTGGACGTATGGACGCCGAATTGTACCTCTTTTGATTTCTTCTTAATCAATACTTCACCGTCTACGGTAGAGCAGAAGATAACATTGACGCCTACACTATCCGGCTGGAACAGTTATGATATTAATTTGACCTCATTCGGATTGATTAATTTAAGTAACGTTTCGCAAATAAAAATGGTTGCTACTCCTTCCGGTTCGAGTGTGATTTACTTGGATAACTTGTATTTCTGGAAATCCGCTTCTTCACCCACCTTGAGTAATTTCAACGTGCCGGCAAAATTGGTAGGAGATTTGCCATTTACGCTGACAGCTCCAACCAGTAACAGCACAGGCGCATTTACTTATACCAGCAGTAATCCAACTGTCGCTACTGTTTCAGGAAATGTGGTTACAATTCTTGGCGCAGGTACTTCCACCATCACCGCTAATCAGGCTGCAGCAGGCTCTTTCGGAGCGGGCAGTATTTCTGCTCCATTGGTTGTTAGTTTTCCTCCTCCATTGACTGCAGCTCCAACGCCTCCTGCTCGTTTATCCTCGGATTATATTTCACTGTTCAGTGATGCTTACCTGAATATCAGTGGTGTAGATTTTAATCCGAATTGGGGACAAACAACGGTTGTTACAGATGTAACCATTGCAGGGAATGCAACTAAAAAATACTTGAATCTAAATTATCAGGGGATACAAACAACAAATCCAATCAACGTCTCTACCATGCAGTTCCTGCACATTGATGTTTGGACGCCTAACATGACTGCATTTGACCTTTACTTAATTAACACCATACCTGCCACCGTTGAGCAGAAAGTTCGATTGACTCCTACGTTATCCGGTTGGAATACATTCAACATTCCGATGACTCAGTTCAATACGATCGCATTGAATAATGTGTCTCAAATCAAATTTGAAGGATTACCTGCAGGAACCGGTACTTTCCATATGGATAATCTTTACTTCTGGAAAGCGAGCAACGCACCAACACTTTCAAACTTTTCAGTTGCTCCGAAGTTCTTTGGAGATGCTCCTTTTGTGCTGACACCTCCAACCAGTAACAGTGCAGGGGCATTCACTTATTCGAGCAGTAATACATCCGTTGCAACGATTTCTGGAAGCACGGTAACGATTGTTGGTATTGGAAGTAGTATCATTACTGCTAATCAAGCAGCAGCAGGATCTTATGGAACAGGAAGTATCGCAGCTACTTTAGTGGTAACAACTGCACCACCGCCTACCGCAGCACCTAATCCACCCACTCGTAATCCTGCGGATGTAAAATCATTCTTCAGTGATGCATATACGAATGTGGATGGCACAATTTGGTTTCCAAATTGGGGACAAACAACCGTTGTTTCAGATATTCAAGTTGCTGGAAACAATACCAAGAAATATGAAACCATGAATTACCAGGGGGTTGAATTGGCGAGCACTGTTGACATTCGTAACATGACCAAGTTGCATATTGATATCTACACTAAAAATTGTAATGCACTCGATTTGTATTTAGTAAATATTTCACCTGCAACCGTAGAAGAAAAAATTACACTCTTCCCAAGTTTTACAGGATGGAACAGCTTTGATATCGATCTTGCACAATTTGATACGGTAAATAAAGCAGCGATTGCGCAATTCAAAATGGTGGCTTTACCTTTTGGTACTACTTCATTCTTTATGGACAATATGTATTTCTGGAAGCCTGCCGGAACACTTCCTGTAACGCTGATGCAATTCACTGCAAACCGGTTGAATGAAAAGGTTCAATTGGATTGGAAGACGGCACAGGAAGTAAATAGTCGTGGATTTTATCTGGAGCGCAGTAATGATGGAAGAACCTGGAATACATTAGGCTTCATCGCATCTAAAGGAAATACCGCTGTAGGTTTCAATTATCAATTCATTGATCAAAAACCAATGAATGGATTGAATTTATATCGTCTGAAGCAAGTAGATCTTGACGGACAATATGCCTATTCTGCGATCGCTTCCATCAGAATGGGATCCATAAAAAATGCAATGGCCAGCGTTTATCCTAATCCGGTGAAAGGAACCATGTTCCTAAAAATAAATGTACCTTCTTCAATTACTAAAATTGAACTGATCAATGCAGCCGGACAAGTTGTATACAGAACACAACGGTCAGGGTTAAACGCAGATGCATCTGTTCAAATTCCGGTTGCATCCTTTAAGTCTGGTGTCTATGGACTCCGCATCACACAGGATAGTGATGTTCAAACAGAACGTATTCTAATTACTCAATAATCCATACCAAAACATAACCCTTCAAACAATTATTAAAACAATCAAGATGAAATCAACCCTTGGATTATGGATAGCGTTGTTCTTGCTGTCCTGTTCATTCCAATCGACTTTCGCTCAGCAATTGCTTTCCGGGAAAGTCAGGAACAAAACCACCGGCGACGTGCTTGTTGGTGCAACTGTAAAATGGAAAGACAATCCGGCTGCCGTTACTACGGATGCCACCGGAAATTTTTCCATAAACAAACCTGCAAAATCCGGCACACTGGAAATCAGTTATACGGGTTTGAAAACGCAAGTTATTTCCGTTAAGTCTAACCAAACTTTTCTGGATGTTGTGTTGGAGGAACCCATAGGAAATGAAGTGGTAGTGGTTGGTTATGGTGCAAAGAAAAGAAGAGATCTAAGCACTTCAGTGTCATCGATTGGCTCCAAAGAAATCAATGCAACTCCCGTAGCCGATGCAGCACAGGCATTGCAAGGAAGAGTTTCCGGGGTTACCATCGTTCAAAATAGTGGTGCGCCCGGTGGTACAGGTGGTACGCGTATCCGAATTCGTGGTATTTCATCAGTAACCGGAACCAATAACCCATTGATTGTGGTGGATGGATATCCATTACCAGATCAGAGTGCAGACAATGTGTTGAATTCTTTTGGAACAGGGGATATCGAATCTATTGATGTATTGAAAGATGCTGCAGCTGCTTCAATTTATGGACAACGTGCATCCAACGGTGTTATCATGATTACAACCAAGCGTGGAAGACCTGGTAAAACCAGTTTAAACGTGGATATATATCGTGGAATTCAACAGGCATGGCAATTGCCAACGATGCTGAACGCACGTCAATACTCTATTCTAAATACTGAAGCCAGGGTTGCCAGCGGGTTGTCTCCAATTCCAAAATTACAGGACTACAATGCCATCGAAACCCAATATGGTAAGGGAACCAATTGGATGGATGAAATTTTTAGAAGTGCAGCTATGCAAAGTGTGAATCTGACTGCTACTGGTGGTTCAGATAAAGCACAATATCTTTTTTCTGCCGGATATTTTTTACAAGATGGAATTATCTATAAAACAGATGTGGAAAGATTCAATCTTCGTTTCAACGGTGACGTTAAGGTGAGTGATAAAATCAAAATCGGGAATTCTATTTCCATGAACAAATTCACAGAACATGGAACCGATACCTATTCACCTTTCAATAGTGTTATTTTGCTTGGTTTGATGGCACCTCCTACGGTGAAGCCACGCAATGAAGATGGAACTTATGCAGGAGGTAATGGTAGCGTAGATGGTTTCAGTGAACCCAATCCGATTTACCAATTGGAAGTTCCAAAGAATGAGTACAGAAAGTATAGAATCAACGGAAATGTTTTTGCAGAGATCAATCTTTTGAAATCACTTCGCTTCAAAGCTTTGTTTGGTGCTGATTTCAATTATCAGGAAATCGATAATTTTTCACCGGCTACTCCAGCTTCGGGTGGAAATGTGTATAATCTGACGAACTATTCTGTACAAAAAGGATTGTATCCGGATTACCTCGCTGAATACACACTGACCTACGATTACACATTCAAAGAGAAGCACAAGTTCAACGCAGTCGCGGGTTATACTTTCCAGGAAAATCGCTTTGATTATGTAGTTGCAGGAAGAGGCGGAAACTTTACGCAAAATATTCCTGTTTTGAACAATCAGGTATTCTTGCCAACCGATGTTGCTCAAACTTACAATAGCGCAGAAGCAGGAATCAACAGAAGAGCGCTCTCTTATTTTGGACGAGTGAATTATGATTTTGATGGTAGAGGTTTCTTTGGTTTCTCCATTCGTCGTGATGGTACTTCCAACTTTGCACCCGGAAACAAATATGCAAATTTCCCATCTGTTTCAGCAGCATGGAGATTGTCGCAAGAGCCGTTTTTGAAAAATCAAAAATGGATTGATGAGTTGAAAGTGCGAGCAAGTTTTGGATATACAGGTAATCCGGATGTAGCGCCGAATGCTTATATCCAAAGCATCAATCAATCTTTTCAATACACATTTGGTTCATCCTCAGGTTCGGGAGGAATTGTACCGGGTGCAGCTCCAAGCCGCACCTTCAATCCTAATATTCGCTGGGAGAAAAATGAGCAGTTGAATGCCGGATTTGACTTGACCGCATTTTCAAATCGTTTGAATTTAAGTGTGGATGTTTATCAGCGTAAATCGATCGACCTGATTCTTTATGTAGCTCCGCCGTTGGTGTCAGGAACTTATGAATCAGTACCGTTCAATACAGGAACTATGCGTAATCGTGGAATCGATGTTACCGCTTCCGGACAAATCCTCCGCAAAAATGGAATCAACTGGAATGCAACTGCAGTCGTTGGTACTTATCAAAACAAAGTAGTTTCCATGGGATTGTCTGCGCCTATTGACAATGGCTTCACCCGAATCACCGGTGGTAGCAAGCGTGTGCAAGCGGGTTCACCTGTTGATTTCTTCTATGGATTTGTTACGGATGGTATTTTCCAATCGTATGATGAAATCAGACAACATGCATCTCAGGCACCAGGTGTTGATCCAACAACCAGTACTGCTCCCGGTGACATTCGATTCAAAGATTTGAACAATGATGGAATCATCAACGATAAAGACAGAACCAATATCGGAAACTTCAATCCAACATTCACTTACGGTTTGACCAACACGGTTACTTATCGCAATTTCGAATTGACTTGTTTTATTCAGGGTTCTCAGGGAAATAAAGTGTTGAATTTTACACGTTGGTACACGGAAGGTGGTGTGAGCAATGGCAATTATTCCAACGCAGTGATTGATCGCTGGAATGGACCGGGTACTAGCAATAGCATGCCACGCTTGGCGTTGAACGACCCGAATGGTAACAACAGGGTTTCAGATCGTTTTGTGGAAGACGGATCTTATGTTCGTTTAAAAAATATTCGTCTGGCTTACTCCATGCCTTCAGATTGGGCCAAATACTTGTCACTTAAAAAGGCACAGGTTTATGTAAGCGCGCAAAATCTGGTTACACTCACCAACTACACCGGTATGGATCCTGAAGTAGGAGGAGGGGTAGACATCGGTTTCTATCCTCAGGCAAAAACCTATTTGATAGGCGTAACCATCGATTTGTAATTCAAAAAATAATTCAACATGAAACTTATTCTAAATAAAACAACCATTGTACTCTGTGCAGCATCTTTGCTGTTTACACAGTGCAGAAAAAATATTCTGGAAGTAGAACCTACTATTCCAATCAGCACGCTTGACGATTACTATCAATCAGAGGCAAATGCTGTTAAAGCTGTGAATGCCGCATACACGCCGCTCTCCGCAATCTACAACGGGGCTGCATGGCATATTGGTGACATCATGAGTGATGATGCTGATTTGGGCGGCGGTGGCGGTGGCGATGGCGATGAAACCGCCGAATTGGATAATTTCACGGTAACTTCCTTTAACCCAATCGTCAACCTGATGTGGGCGCAATGCTACTTTGGAATTTTACGAACCAATCTTGTTGTAGAGAAAGTGCCGCAAATTCCGGTGATGTCTGCGGAGATTCGTAAGCGCTCCATTGGAGAAGCCAAGTTTTTAAGAGCACTCTATTACTATCATCTGGTTCGTGTATTTGGAGATGTTCCCTTGTATACAAATGTCATTGATGTTGAACAGGCCGCATTCATCGCACGTTCACCCAAAGCACTGGTATATGAGCAAATCATCAATGATCTGAAAGCTGCTGATTCATTACTGCCTGCCAGATATTCAGGGAATGATTTGGGCAGAGCAAGTGCTGGTGCTGCCAAAGGTTTATTGGCATCTGTTTATCTGACCATTGGAGATAAGAACAACGCTGCCATCACTGCAAAAGCGGTTATCGATAACCGTGATGTTTATGGATATGATCTGTGGGCTGATTATGCGGATAACTTCAAACTCGAAAACGAAAACGGTAAAGAATCATTGTTCGAAGTTCAATACCGCAGTGGAGGTGGACAGTTCAGTGATTATGGAGCAGGTCAAAAATTGAATTGCTTTTTCGCCCCACGCTTCCAGGACATTGTACAAAGCAGAGGTTATGGTTGGAATGTTCCTACAAAAGATTTTGCAGACAGCTATGAAAAATCAGGTTCTTCTTATACAACGATTACGGATAAACGCCGTCAGCGTTCTATGTGGATTCCGGGTGATACCTATGAAACATATACACAACCAGCACAACTGGTGGGGTCGCCAATTGGTTTAAATATCAAAAAATATTTTGTTCCAATTGAAAATACTCTTGGAGACAATGGTGGTTGGACTTGCGCGCTCAACGTTCCCATTATGCGTTACGCAGAAGTATTGTTGGTATATGCAGAAGCGGCTGGTCCGGCATTAGGAAAAACATACATCGATCAGGTAAGAAACAGAGCAGGTTTGGATCCTTTGCCCGCAGGTATGACAGACGATCAATTTTTGGAAGCGATCTATAAAGAGCGCAGACACGAGTTCGCGTTTGAAATGCATCGTTGGTATGACTTGCTTCGTCATCCCAATCCAAATTATTTCATTGATGTGATGCGTGCGCATGGTAAAACCAACATTCAGCCAAAGCATCGATATATGCCAATTCCACAAGCAGAGCGCGACAAGAATTCCAATTTGACCCAGAATGAAGGGTATTAATCAAATAAAAATAAATTTAAAATGAAAAATAATATCTTTCAATCACTCACTGTTGGACTGGCATTGTCGGTGTTAGGTTTGGCATCCTGCAAGAAATCTGACCTGGAATTATCCGGCGGACCATCTACTGCCGGATTCAGTTTTACGCAGTCTGCGGCATCCGATACCTTGCCTTATCCATATGTTATCACCTTCAACAACGAAAGCGAAGGGGAATTTTTGTATCAATGGAATTTTGGGGACAATACCGCTTTATCATCCGAAAAAAATCCAATACACACTTACAAAGTGGGAGGTTCATTCAATGTAACACTCACGACAGTTGGAACAAATGGTAATAATTCTCTTACCAAAGTGGTTGCTGTTTCAGATGCATGCTCTAATGATTTCTTCAATAAACTGACGAATTGCACCTATGGTGAATGGACATGGAGTAATGACGGAGATGCGATTCGAATACTCGCTCCCGATGAAACTTCTGTTTATTTTGCTGGAGCCCCTGCGAATTGCCAAGTAGATGATGTGTATCGTTTTGGTGCAGATGGCACCTTCTTGTATGATGCGAATGGACAAACCTTTGATGTGCAGGCAGGATATTCATGTCAGGCGCCAAAGGCAAATAGCAGCTCATACAAAGTAGTGGCAAAGCCTGGAGAACGTCCTGTTATTTTACTAGCAGGATTAACAGCTGGTGTTGGTCGTCCATTTATCGGTACAACAGATGTGGTAGAAGCTGATAAATACACCGTGATGAGTTATACTTCAAACACCATTGTACTTCGTTCTATCATTGAAGGGTCGGGTGGTGTAATTTTAGAGGTGAAGTTGCGTAAGAATGAACCATTGACTTTGGCAGAAGTCAAAAATATTTTGACAGGAGGAAGCAGCAGAGGATGGAAATTGGATCCGGCTCCCGGTGCCAATGCTATTACTGTTGGAACTGAAGGAAATCCAGCTGAATACTATGGAGGTGGACCCTTGGAACCGAATTGCCAAATAGATGATATCTATACTTTCACCAGCACTGATTTGTTGTCTTATAACGCCAATGGTTCAACTTTCAATGGTGGTAATATCAGTCCAAACTACAATTGTGGTTCTGACCGTTCATACAGTAACCTCAATTATACCTTTGGTCCCGTTACAGGTGGTGCAGCAGGATTGGCTTTGATTACGATTCCACAAGCGCCCCCGGCAACCTTTATTGGAACTACAGACGTACCTACGGAAAATCAATATCGCATTATCGATATCACCCCCAATCGTTTGATATTACGCGCCGGAAACGGTTCCGGAGTGGTTTTCCAATTCAGATTCATTCCACAATAATTGTAAAAATTTATAAATAAAAATACTATGAAATTTTATTATATCTCATGTATCAGTCTGATGACCATAATCGGTTGCACAGAGAAAAAAGAAATTCCGGTGGTAACGCCTGCGGCTCCGGTTGCAGATTTGAACTGGCAGTTTGAATCTACCCCTATGTGGCAAGATGAGTTTGATGGCAATGGTGCGCCGGATGCATCTAAGTGGACTTTTGAAACCGGTGGCAGCGGATGGGGAAACAATGAACTGCAATATTACACTGCAGGAAACAATTCCAAAATTGAAGACGGCAACCTGGTGATTACTGCAAAAAAAGAATTGGTTTCAGGAAAAGCATACACCTCTTCGCGCATGATCACCCGTGGCAAGGGGGATTTTTTATACGGAAGATTTGATATACGCGCGAAACTTCCTCGTGGTAGAGGCACATGGCCTGCCATTTGGATGCTTTCGAGTGATAACGCTTTCGGACCATGGCCATCCTCCGGAGAAATCGATATTATGGAGCATGTAGGATTCGATCAAAATAAAGTACACAGCAGTGTTCATACCTCTGCATTCAATGGGCTAAGAGGAAACCAAAAATCTGCCTCAAAAGTTATTCCGGGTGTATCAGATGAGTTTCATAATTATCGTGTAGACTGGACGCCATATTCTGTTCGTGGATATATTGACGATGTACAATATTTTGAATACACCAATGAGAACAGTGGATTCACAACCTGGCCTTTTAATAAACGCTTTTTTATGTTGCTGAATATAGCCGTTGGTGGAAACTGGGGTGGCGCGCAAGGTGTGGATGATAACATTTTCCCTCAATCCATGACCGTTGATTATGTGCGTGTGTACAAAATGATTGAGCAATAAAATATCCTACAGTTTGCTGAAGATTCACGGAAGGCAATCTTGACCAAATCATAAATAATGAATTATTTTCGAGTTAATATATCCTTGATATTATTTTGTATTGCTTCAGTTTTCGCTGAGCCGATCAATGCACAGACGCATTCAAAATTCAACAGACTGATTTGGTCTGATGAATTCGATTGCCAGGGCAATCTGCCTGATACCAACAAATGGAATTACAATCATGGAAATGGTTGTCCTTCCCTTTGTGGTTGGGGTAATGATGAGCGTCAATTTTATACCACATCTCGTCCTGAAAACGCTCAGATTCGTGATGGCCGATTGATCATTAAAGCCAATAAAGAGCAATTTGAAAATCATGCCTACACATCTGCGCGATTAACTTCCAGATACAAGGGAGACTGGACCTATGGTCGCATCGAGATTCGTGCAAAATTACCAACCGGTCGGGGTATCTGGCCCGCCAT
>Ga0315905_10005349_pt1 | contig 13082 bp, 21 predicted proteins | sample LakEriMetagenome_5_FD_203522 | JGI IMG/M metagenome (GOLD analysis project Ga0315905, IMG submission 203522) | Freshwater fungal communities from buoy surface, Lake Erie, Ohio, United States - Buoy 4 MA121 | ecosystem: Environmental > Aquatic > Freshwater > Lake | place: USA: Lake Erie, Ohio... | reverse complement strand
AAGGTTTAGATATTGCACAAAAAGGAGCAAAAGCAGGAGGACCAGCAGCACCATTTTTAATGCCTATATTTTATGCTTCACAAGTTGCAGCAGTTTTAGGTGCAGCATCAAGAGCAAAGTCTGTTTTAGAGTCAGGTAATGTAGATAGTGGATCAGGTGGAACTAGTATTTCAATACCACAACCACAAGCACCACAATTTAATGTAGTTGCATCAAGTGGTATAAATCAAATAGCACAAGTAGTTAATCAAAGCCAACAACCAATCAAGGCCTATGTTGTGTCATCCGAAATAAGTTCACAACAATCTTTGGACAGAAATAAGATGATAAGTGCAAGTTTAGGATAATGAAAATGTAACAAAATATAAAATATACGTTTATACTTTATGAAAATAATAGAACTAATTATTTCTAATGATGAAGATGGAATTGAAGCCATAAGTTTGGTGGATAGACCTGCGATTGAATCTAACTTTATTACGTTGGCTAAAGAATACGAAATGAATTTAGCTGAAGTAGATAAGGAAAAGAAAATATTAATGGGACCAGCATTAATTCCTAATAAAATGATTTTCCGTAAAGATGGAGAATCTAAATATCAAGTATTTTTTAGTGAAAGTACTGTTGAGCAAGCAAGCCAAATGTATTTACAAAATGGCAATCAGTCAAATGCTACTTTACAACATAAAACTAAAATAGAGGGAATGTCATTAGTTGAGTCTTGGCTAATCACAGATCCTGATATGGATAAATCTAAATCCTATGGGTTTAATTTACCTAAAGGTACTTGGATGGTGTCAATGAAAGCAGACAATGAGCAGATTTGGGCAAAGGCAAAAAGTGGAGAGATAAAAGGATTTTCAATTGAGGGATATTTTGCTGATAAATTAAGTTTGGAACTATTGCCTGAAATTAAAGATGAAGAATTAGTAAGTCAAATTTTAAACATATTAGAAAATGAGTAAAGATAAAACATCAAGTCCAAGAGGTGGTAATAGAGGATGCTTATGTGCAGATGGTACATATAGCATTGAATGTTGCGATGGCGAATTACATTCACAAAATGTAGGTTCATTAGTGCAATCAGTAGCATCAACAATAGTAAATACAAATCAAGAAAGAATATTAATCACAACAAGCAACTAAAATGAGCATAGAAAGCAAAGTATTTGAAAAATTATTTACTACTGATAAAGTAGAATTAGAATCACAAAAAGTAGAATTAGAATCAAAGAAATACGAGTTTGTTTTACTTGATACTGCTTTAAAAGTTGCTAATACATTAGAAAAAATGGCAGAAATGATTAAGCAAGATGGAGATAAACAAAATGAATACAGAGAAAAAGTATCACGTCAAGGCGAGACTATAATGAATCAATGGCAAAATGGTCAAGATATAATTCAACAAATTTCAATTGGCGCTAAACAATTAGGTATACCTTTAAATTCTATTAAAGAAGTTAAAAGAATTACTGATATACAAGATCTTATTTTAACTTACCGCAAACGTTACAGTTTTTAAAAGAGTTTAAATTAAATAAATATATGGAATACAAAAGCACAAAAAATCGAGTTAAAGCAGTTTTAGGCTTTCAGGTTAATTTGGCGCAGATGAAGTTAGAAGATGGAGTTACCATTATCGAAGCTGAAGAGTTTGCACCAGAGTTTTCTGTTGGTATAGTTACTGCCGATGGTGTTGTACCTATGCCAATAGGTGAGTACACATTAGAAGATGGAATGGTTTTGGTAGTTGCAGTTGAAGGTATTATAGCTGAAGTTAAAGAGGCTACAACCGAAGAAGAAACAGCACCAGAAGTAGAAGTTGAAGTGGAGGCTAAAGCATCACCACAGGCACCTGCACCACAAGCAAAACGAGTGGTTGAATCAGTTAGCAAGGAAACTTTCTTTGCAGAAATTGAAAAATTAAAAACGGAATTATCTTTACAGATTAATGAAGTTAAAGCTGAAAATGAGTCTTTGAAATTAGAAAAAGAAGCATTAGAAGTTAAATTAAATTCTCAAGAGGAAGGTGCTGAACCAATTGTTCAGAATCCAGAAGCAGAGGAAAAAGTGCAAGGATTTTCTTTTGGTCAAAACAGACCAGAAACAATCCAAGATAAAGTTTATGATAAAATGTTCAACTAATTAAATTAAATAAAAAATGCCGACTACAACAAGTATTACCACAACCTATGCTGGGGAGTATGCAAATAAAATTATTGCTGCTTCTTTGCTTTCTTCACCTACCATTGATCGTGGTGGTATTGAAGTAAAACCAAATGTACGTTTTAAGCAAGTTATTAAAAGAGTTGGCACAGATGCCATCTTGAAAAATGCTACTTGTGATTTTGATGCTACATCAACAGTTACTTTGACTGAAAAGATTTTACAACCAGAAGAATTCCAAGTTAACTTACAATTGTGTAAAAAAGATTTTGCATCTGATTGGTTATCTGTAGAGCAAGGATTCTCTGCTTTCAAAACTTTGCCTAAGTCTTTTGCTGACTTTTTAGTTGCTCATGTTGCTGCTAAAGTTGCTGCTAAGAACGAAACTAATATCTGGGAAGGTGTTACTGCTAACGCAGGTGAGTTTGATGGTATTTCTACATTATTGGCTGCAGATGCTTCATTGCCTTCAGGTCAAGAAATTGCTGGTGCTGCCGTTTCTTCTTCAACTATCATTGCTGAATTAGGAAAAATTGCAGATGCTATTCCTTCTTCTTTATACACTAAAGATGATCTTTACATCTATGTTTCTCAAGCAATGGCTCGTGCTTATATCCGTTCTTTGGGTGGGTTTGGTGCATCTGGCTTAGGTGCTAATGGTACTAACGCAATGGGAACACAATGGTACAACAATGGTTCTCTTACTTTTGATGGTATCAAGATATTTGTTGCAGATGGTCTTGCTTCTACAAAAGCAATCGCTGCTCAAAAATCTAACTTGTATTTTGGAACAGGATTAATTTCTGATTTGACTGAAGTTAAGGTTATTGATATGGCTGACATTGATGGATCACAAAATGTTCGCATTATTATGAGAATGACTGCAGGTGTACAATACGGATTTGCTTCTGATATTGTTACTTACGGTATTACAAATGCTGCTAACTAAAATAAATAGCACCTCATTAATTTGGGGTGCTTATTTTTAACTTTTAAATTCAATCAATATGCCTGGATGCGATATATCATTAGGGAGATTAGAGCCTTGTAAAACAAGTGTTGGTGGATTAAGAGCAGTTTATTTTATGATTGAAGGAGATGCTACTGGAGTTACTTATGATGTAACAAATACAGATGCAATTACTGCTATTGCAGGAACTCCAATCGGATTTAAATACGATTTGAAAGGTACAAGTTCTTTTGAGCAAACAATCAATTCAAGTCGTGAAAATGGAACTACTTTTTTTACGCAAACTTTAAATTTAAACTTAAAGCAATTAACGATTAAAGACCATAGGCAAATTAAATTACTTGCTTTTGGTAGACCTCAAGCAATCGTTGAAGACAACAATGGAAACCTTTTCTATTGTGGATTAAAAAATGGTCTTGATGTTACAGGTGGTACAATAGTTACAGGTGCAGCGATGGGCGATATGTCTGGCTACACTTTGACAATCGTAGGTGAAGAACCAGTACCTGCAAATTTTATTACAACTACTTTGACTGCTGCTGGTGTAACGGTTACATCTGGAGTTTAAGAATTTTTGTTTGTTTGGGTTGAAATTGGGAGGCTTTTGCCTCCTTTTTTCGTTAAAAAGAAAACAAAATCAATTTTTAGCGTTTATACATTATGATCGTATTAAAATCATCTGCAAGCAATCAGGAAGTATCTTTTATTCCAACAAGAATAGATGATGCTAATTATGTATTTATAAAAAATGAAACTACAAACGTAGAAACATCATTTAAAATAAATTGCAAAAAGAAAAGTTTTTTTAGCACATTTAAGATGGTATTTGATTTAGAAGAGGGACATTTTTATTCTTTTAAAATTAAGTATTATGGAGTTATAGATAATGTTTTAGATTATCATTTAGTAAGCAACATGAAGGTTTTTTGTACTAATCAATTACCAGATAGTTATTCGGTTAATAATAATGAGTATGTTAATCGTTCAGAAAATATAATATTCTATGAATAAGAAAGATCATTTAAATTCACATTTTATTCAATTAGAAGCATACTCACAACCAAAAATTGTTGAGTCAAAGCGAGATAATTGGGTCGAATTTGGAGAAGACAATAACTTTTTTCAATTCTTAATTGACAGATACAATGGATCTACGACAAATAATGCAGTAATTAATAACATTTGCAAATTAATTTATGGTCGTGGTTTAGATGCAACTGATGCAAGTAAAAAACCTAATGAATATGCACAAGCAATTATGCTATTTAGAAAGGATGTGCTTAAAAAAGGAATTGCAGATTTAAAACTATTGGGTCAATATGCTTATCAGTTAATTTACAACAAGCAAAAGACTGAAATTATTAGAGTTGAACATATTCCAGTGCAACTTTTAAGAGCAGAAAAATGCAATAGCAAAGGAGAAATTGAAGCCTATTATTATTCTGATAATTGGGAAGATACAAAGAAATTTGTGCCTAAACGTATTCCTGCTTTTGGATTTGGTAATAAGACATTGGAAATTCTTTATGTTGGTAATTATACAGTAGGTCAAAAATATTATAGCAATGTTGACTATGTTGGCTGTATTCCTTATGCAAAATTAGAAGAAGAAATAGCGGATTATTTAATTAACGATGTGCAAAACGGATTTAGTCCTACAAGCATTGTTAACTTTAATAATGGTATTCCAGATGAGGAAAAAAGAGAATTAATTTCAAGACAAGTTACCAAAACACTTACAGGATCAAAAGGTAAAAAAGTAGTTGTATCATTTAACAATGATGAAACAAAGAAAACAACCATTGATTCAGTACCATTAAATGAAGCACCAAAGCATTACGAATATTTATCAGAGGAATCCAAATCAAAGATATTATTAGGTCATGGTGTTGTAAGTGGTTTGCAATTTGGTATTCCAAGTGCAAGTGGATTTAGTTCTAATGCTGATGAATTAAAAAACGCTATTACCTTATTTGATAACATGGTTATTAGATATTTTCAAGATACTTTTTTAGATGGATTAGATAAGATTTTAGCTTACAACAAAATTAGTTTAAATCTATATTTTAAGACTTTGCAACCATTGGAGTTTATTGATTTAAATCCTAATGTAAGTAAAGAAGAAGCAACAGAAAAAACAGGTGTTGCTTTATCATCTCATATTGATGAATTAAATGTTGAAGAATTTGGCGAAGACATTGATTTAGATGAATGGGAATTAATTGATTCAAGAGCAGTTGATGTTAATACAGAGGAGCAGTTGGATGCAGAATTAGAGGCATTAAACAATCCTAAAAAATCATTAATGTCAAAGATTTACGAATTTGTAAGCACTGGTGTTGCAAGACCTAATATTGGTTCAGATCAAGATGGTAAATTGTTTCAGTCAAGATATAGATACACAGGAGAAATAACAGAAAAGAGTAGATTATTTTGCAAGAAAATGATTGCTGCAAATAAGTTATATCGTAAAGAAGATATAATGCGAATGAGTGAGAAACCTGTTAATGAAGGATTCGGCCCCAAAGGTGCAGATACATACGACATATTTTTATACAAAGGCGGAGGAGCCTGCCATCATTATTGGATGAGAGAAACTTATAAAAGATTTATTGATCCAAGAAGAAAAGGAGCAAAGGAAGTTACACCAGCAGAAGCGAGAAAGCAAGGTGAAATATTAGCAACTCCATTTAATAAATCAGATGGCAAGAATTATAAAAAAGATAGTAAATTGGTTTACACTAAACCTATTAATATGCCAAATAAAGGATTTTTACCAAAATAAGATATGGCAACTGCGTTATTTATAAGTCGTGATGAATTAATAAAATATACTGCGTTAAATGGCAACATTGATACAGACAACTTTTTGCAGTGGGTTAAATTAGCACAAGACATTCACATCCAAAGTTATTTAGGTACTGATTTATTTAATAAAATTAACAATGATATAGTGGCAAACACTTTAGCAGGTAACTATTTAATGCTTGTTAATGTGTACATAAAACCTATGTTAATTCATTGGTCAATGGTTGAATTTTTACCTTTTGCAGCTTACACAATTGCAAACAAAGGAGTCTATAAACATGGTAGTGAAAATAGTTCAAATGTTGAAAAATCGGAAATAGATTTTTTAGTAGAAAAAGAAAGATCTATTGCACAATCTTACACAAGAAGGTTTATAGATTACATGAGTTTTAACAACAATCTTTATCCAGAATATAACACAAATAGCAATGCCGATGTATTCCCAAGCAAAGAAAGTGATTTTGTTGGCTGGGTCTTATAAGCCAAAAGCCGAAAATGTTAAGAAATTAAAAGTGTATTTAAAAAAAATAGAAAATGAGTCTTAATTTCAGCCATATAAAAGCAGATACATTTGATCAAGTCAACTTTGAGTTAAAGGTCAATAATGTTGCTAAAGATTTAACAGGTGCAATTATAAGGATGCAATTAAGAACTAATGCAGATAATACAACTCCTGCTTTATCATTAACATCTGTTGGAAGTGCAGGCATCACAATTACATCACCTTTAAGTGGCTTATTTAGAATTAATGCTCAAATAATTGATATTCCTGTTTATGATTATGAGTACGATATAGAAATTAGATTTGCTGATAATACGGTTAAGACATACATTTCAGGAATATTTTCAATAACCCAAGAAATTACACGATAATGGCGAATGATATTATAGGTATAGTAGTTACGGATAATTCGGATAATGTTCAGATTAATGCAACTCCTAATTTAGTTTCTATTAATGTTACAAATACAAGTGGTAATATTATTGGATACAATTATTATTTAGCAAGTACATTTGGTGCTTTACCTGCCATTGGTGAAAATACTGTCTTATATGTTGTTAATACCACAAGTCTAATGTATCGTTGGAATGGTAGTGCTTATGTTCAGATTAATAGCATAAGCTCAATAAATTGGGGTAATATAAATGGAACATTAAGCAATCAAACTGATCTACAAAATGCTTTAAATGCCAAAGCACCATTAGCATCACCAACTTTTACAGGAACGGTAAGTGGAATTACCAAAGCAATGGTTGGATTAGGAAACGTAGATAATACTACGGATTTACTGAAACCTATTAGTACTGCGACACAAACTGCACTAAATTTAAAGTATGATGCTACTAACCCAGCTGGTTACACTACTAATGTAGGAACGGTTACAAGTGTAGGAGCATTAACATTAAGCACAAGTGGAACTGATGTTTCCAGTACGGTAGCAAATGGAACGACAACTCCTGCAATTACCTTAAATATACCTACTGCATCAGCGACAAATAGAGGGGCATTAAGTTCAAATGATTGGACTACGTTTAATAACAAGGCAAATGCATTAAGTGGTACAACAAATTATGTTCCTAAGTTTACATCTGGAAGTTCTATAGGAAATAGTTTAATTTTTGATAATGGTACTAATGTTGGGATAGGAGTTACAAACCCAGCTAACTTACTTTCTGTTAATGGTACTGTAGGTGCAACCGCATTTACTGATGGTTATATTACTATGAGTGCTGCTCAAATTAATAGAGCAGATGCTCCTGTAGAATTACAATATAATGCAACAGCTGGCGTAAGAATATTTGGAAATACTAGTAATCTTATAACATTTTTTCCAAATGGAAACGTTGTTATTGGTCAGAGTCCTGATGCAGGATACAAATTAGATGTGACAGGTACTGCAAGGGTGAGTGGTATTTTAACATTTGGAAGTACTATCTCTAACGGCACATTTGCCTACACATTACCAAGTGCTTCAGGAACACTTGCTTTGACATCTGCTTTAAGTAACTACCTTCCATTAACGGGAGGTACATTAACGGGTGCATTAACTGGTACAAATGCTACGTTTAGTGGGGCGGTTACCAATCAAGTAACAAATATATCATCAGATGGTGCTGGAGTAGTTTTGCAAGGTTATATAGATAATTTTTTAAGAATAGCAGTTAGAGGAAGTGGCTATAATAATGGAGGAAGGGGAGGATTACTTGCATCTACGGGGGATTTTAGTTCTACATTAGTCGTCTCAGGAGCCGCCACATTTTCAAGTAGTGTAACTGCATCATCATTAATAAAATCAGGTGGAACATCAGTCCAATATTTAATGGCTGATGGTAGTGTATCAACTTTAACTAATCCAATCACGGGTACTGGTACAACTAACTACGTTCCCAAGTTTACAAGTGGTAGTGCGATTGGTAATAGTTTAATTTATGATAATGGAACTAATGTATTAATAGGCACAACTACAGATTCGGGGTATAAGTTAGATGTAAATGGTACAGGTAGGTTTAGTGGGAATTTAAGCGGCACAAATGCTACGTTTAGTGGTAATGTTGGTATAGGTTCTCCACCAACGCAAGCGGCTCAATTTGATTTATTTGGAAGTGACCAAGCAAGTTTGCTAACATATTCAGGTTTTGGGAATAGACAAGGAAGTGATTTTTTAATTAACTCATACAGATTACCTGGCGGAAATCTTTTTCAAAGGGTTTCAGACATAGTTTCATTGGGTGATGATACTAATAATAGAGAGAGTATTTTTAGATTTATTACAACAAATACAAGCAATTCAACCGCAACAAGATTAACAATTTCAGGTAGTGAAATAATTGCTTCAGTTTTATCTACGTTTGTGGGAGGTGCTACTTTAAAAGGTGTATGTAAAATATTTTCAGATACAACAAGTGCAGGAGTAGTTTTGCAAGGCTATACTGGCGGACTAAGAATCGCAGTAAATGGTTCTTCAGAAACAGGCGGAACAAGAGGTGATTTATTAGCATCGGCGGGGGATTTTAGTTCTACATTAAATGTCACAGGAGCCGCCACATTTTCAAGTAGTGTTACTGCTACATCGTATAATTTATCTGCGCTTAACACAGCACCAGCTTCTGCAACTGCTACAGGAACTCTTGGACAAATAAGAATAGATGATTCATTTATTTATGTTTGCACAGCTACAAATACTTGGAAGCGAGCAGCAATAACAACTTGGGTATAAAATTTTTTAAATAAATAGAAACAAATAATATGTTCACATGCGGCTTACACCGCTTAACAAGTAAAACTTATGAAACTAATTAACGAAATATCAATCTGGTACAATGGTTATCAAAAGAAAGCAACAATTCTAAATGCTTATGTAGTCAACTTGATTCTAAATGAATCAGCAACTTTTTACTACGGATTATCTGCTCAAAATGAAGATGGTTCAATAGGAGCAACATTAACACAAGGTAATTTATCAATGACAGGAGAAGATTACGAAGATTGGATAATTGATAATGATGCTTGGGATTATATTGCAAAGTCTTTAAACCTTGTTGTTGTTGGTGATTATGTAGCACCTACAACACAATTTACTGAATTATAGTATATTTACATAATTTTTAACTAAACAACAAAAAAATGAAGATTGAATTAAATTTTGATTTATTGGATTTAGATGGTAATGCCATTCAAAATTCAAACGCAGGTAAAGTGGTTGCAAACGCATTAATTCAACAAGCAAAAGGTGATCCATTAAAATTTTGGGAATGGGCATTGTCATTAAATAAAGGAGAGTCATTAAATTTAGATTCTTCTGATTTTGAAATTTTTAGTTCATTTATTAAGGATAATGATTTTCCTATCATTGCTAAAGCACAAATCTTAAACGCATTAAAGAAATAATGGATCATTGGAATGAAGTAATCTTGCCTACATTAACTGCATTTTTTGCATCTGCAATTACATGGCTATTTGGTAGAAAAAAAGCACAAGTTGAAGTTGAAGCAGGTGAGATTACTAATGTCCAAGAGGCCATTAAAATTTGGCGAGAGATGGCAAACGACATGAAGCAAGAAGTTGCCGATCTAAAAATTAAGGTTGAAACCTTGACTACCGAAATTCATAATTTACGAACTGAAAACATAGAGTTAAGAAGCAAACTTGATGAAGATAAGCCAAAAAGGACTCGAATTATTAAAAAAATATGAGGGCATTAAATTAAAACCTTATTTATGTCCTGCTGGCATTGCCACGATTTCAATAGGATGCACATACTATGAAGATGGCACAAAGGTAAGATTAACAGACCCAGAGATTAGCCAAGCAAGGGCAACAGAAATATTCTTAAATGTCCTAAAACATTATGAAGCATCTGTTGACTCATTTACAAGAGATGACATCAATCAAAATCAATTTGATGCTTTAGTTTCTTTTGCCTATAACGTAGGCACAGGTGCATTAAAAAAAAGCACCTTACTTAAGAAAGTTAATGCCGATCCCAATGACAAATTAATAGAAAGCCAATTTTTGATTTGGAATAAAGTCAAAGGGGTTGAGGTCAAAGGCTTAACATTACGCAGACAAGCAGAATCCAAACTTTATTTCTCATGAACAAATTAGCATTCTTATTTCTATTTTTTGGTATTATATCTTGTAAAACAAGCAAGGTAGAAACGCAAAAAACGATCATAAAAATAGATACTTTTAGAACGGAAAAGATAATTCGTATTTATGATTCAGTCAAAGACACTTTAATTATTGAAAATCCGTGCGATTCTTCGGGTATTCTGACACGATTTTATAGTAAGATATCCATTCCACAAGGTCGCATAATTATAAGGTCTTACAATGGCAATATTAAAGCCACAATAGATATTGATTCAATCAAGAATGTTTACGAAAAACAATATCAATCAAGACTTAAAGATAATCAACATTTGACCTTTGAGAGAATAGTTAGGGAAGTTATTCCAATGTGGGCAATAATTACAATAATAGTACAAGGTGTTTTGATTATGGTTTGGGTCTACTTTAAATTTATCTATTAATGGAAAATGAAACTATTATTGAGGTTGAATACAAAAGAAGCAAGGCAAATGATCTTCTTGATACAATGATGGATGTCATGGAAAACATACAATATGTTGATGATGCTGGCTTTGCATTACGAATGAAGATATTAAATAACATAGATTTTTTGGTCGATGTGTTAATGACAGAATATGAACAAGGAAAATAAAATCACTAAAATTCGTGAACATTTTTTTTCAATCAATTTATCTAAAATCGATTTTTATAATTCTTTTTATGAAATGTATGGGTTTCAAAGACCTGATTCATTAAGAAAATTTATGATTCAAAATAATATATCTTCAAAGGATAGATCAAGTCAAGAAGCAAATAAAATTATTCCGCCAGTAGTTGTTAATTATAATCTTGAAACTTTAGACAATTTTGGAATAGAAGCGAGTTTAGGAGAAGAATATACATCGGCTAAATTACCAAGTCATTTAAAAAAGATTGGTATTATGTCTGATATACATTTTCCATACCATGATTTAGCAGCACTTACTTGTGCAATTAAACATTTAAAGGACCAGAAGATTGATTGTCTTTATCTCTTAGGCGATATTTTTGATTTTTATGCAATAAGCAGACATGAAAAAGATCCCGACAAAAGGGATTTTAAAAGAGAAGTAGAAATGAATAGGGAATTTCTGCAAAGATTAAGAGATATATTTAGGGACATTCCTATTTATTACAAATTAGGAAACCATGAGAATAGATACGCAAGAGCATTAAATAACGATGCAGAAGAATTTGCTCAATTACATGATCTTCAGTTTGATATATTCTTCAGGTTAGATAAGTTAAGTATTATAGTAATAGATGAATGGCGAGGTATGGAGATGGGAGATCTATTAGTATTGCATGGACATGAGTTATATGGTGGCGGTGGAGTTAATCCAAGTCAAAATTTATTTAACAAGACTATTTGTAATACTTTAATTGGTCACGTTCATAGGACTAGCAATACGCAAAAGAAAACAGGCTTTAAAGAATTTATTAATACTTATTCAATAGGATGCTTAACATTATTAAGTCCAAAGTATATGCCATTCTCAATGCACAATCATGGATTTGCAATTGTTGAAATAGATAATGGAAAAACTAAAGTTAAAAATATTCAAATAAAAGACGGAAAAATTGTTTAAGTTTGTACTTTCATAGTTAAATGGTTTAAGGGTTAATTATAATTTCCCTACTGATTTTATTGGTAGGGATTTTTTATGATCAATAAATAATTAAATAATTTTATATAAAGTTTTTTTATTTAAAATATTAGTTTTATATTTGTACAACAAAAACAAATAATAAACTTAAACCAATAAAAAAATGACAACTGACTTTAAATTAAAAGGAAAAATTACGGTAGCAATGCAATCTTATATATTAGATGGTGTATGGATACCTGATGTTTGTGGAATGATTAGAGATTTTAAAGAGCAATTAAATTCTCATTTAAAAATATCGAATGAAGTTATTATGACTTTAAAAACTAAAATTGAAGATTGTGATTTTCCAATAGATAATAAATATGAATTAGATAAATCTAAAAGGATAAGTGTAAATTATATTGAATATCCCGATTTAGCTTATCATAGATTAAATAGTAGGTCAATGACAAAAACATTTATTCACAAACTTAATTTAGAATTAAGAAATTTTAAAATGCAAATTAGAATTGAAGAATTTATTTTTACTATAGTTTAAATAAAACCCGAGCCGGAGCGGATTCTTCGGCAACTTTTAAACTAACAATCAAATGAAAAAAATCATTAAATTTTTTAAAGAATTTTACCAAGAAGATCCTGAAGGATTATTTGGTAGCATTGCAATCTTTATTTTTAGTTACATTCTTTATTGTCACATCATCCCAATAATCACAGGCCATGCAAACTATTAAAGTTAAATTTAAGGATGATGCTGGGTATTATTTTTATACCTTTTCGTATGAAGATATCGATGACCTTTGGAGAAAAATTGCCAAAGAGGAAAGAGTTTACAAATCAAAATTCGTAGAAATAAATCAAGACTAAAATGAAAAACCTAATTAAATCATTATCCAATTTTCAGAATGAATGTCCAGTC
>Ga0315905_10005348_pt1 | contig 13084 bp, 6 predicted proteins | sample LakEriMetagenome_5_FD_203522 | JGI IMG/M metagenome (GOLD analysis project Ga0315905, IMG submission 203522) | Freshwater fungal communities from buoy surface, Lake Erie, Ohio, United States - Buoy 4 MA121 | ecosystem: Environmental > Aquatic > Freshwater > Lake | place: USA: Lake Erie, Ohio... | reverse complement strand
TTTCTTCAATGAGATTATCAATTTGATTTAATGAGGGTCTAACTTCAATGATCGGGTCTAATAATCCAGTAGGTCTAATTAATTGTTCAACAACTACTCCCTCTGATTTTTGTAATTCGTAATCGGCAGGAGTGGCAGAAACATATATTAGTTGATTTGTAATTTGTTCGAATTCTTCAAATTTTAATGGTCTATTATCGATAGCGGCTTGTAATCTGAATCCATAGTCAACTAAATTGATTTTACGCGCGCGATCACCTCCATACATCGCTTTAATTTGCGGTATAGTTACGTGACTTTCATCAATAATCATTAAATAATCATTTGGAAAGTAGTCTAGTAAACAGAACGGACGTGTACCTGGTTCTCTCTGATCAAAATAACGAGAATAATTTTCAATACCTGAACAATATCCCAATTCTCTGATCATTTCTAAGTCATAGGAAACACGTTCTTCCAATCTTTTTGCTTCTAAAATTTTACCTTCTTTTTTAAATGCTGCAACCTGAGTCACCATATCCTCTCCAATTTGGTCTAAGGCTTTATGTATGGTTTCAGGACTAGTAACAAATATATTCGCTGGATATAAGTTGATCTCTTCAAGTATTTCCATTTTTTTTGAGGAAACAGGATCAATGGAGTATATACCTTCAATTTCATCGCCCCAAAAATCAAATCGTATTGCGTAGTCAGCGTATGCTAAAAACACATCAATGGTGTCTCCTTTAACTCTAAATGTGCCGCGCTTAAAATCATCTATAGCTCTTGAGTAAAGGTTTTCAACTAAACGTAATAAGAATTTATTTCTAGAGTAATTTGTTCCTTTTTTTAAATGTAAAATGCTTTTTTCAAATTCACTTGGGTTTCCGATACCATAGAGACATGAAACAGATGAAATAACAATTACATCTTTTCTGCCTGAAAGAAGGGCAGAGGTTGCAGATAAACGAAGTTTTTCTAATTCCTCATTTATTGCTAAATCTTTTTCAATGTATGTATCTGTAACAGGAAGGTATGCTTCTGGTTGATAGTAATCGTAATAAGAAACAAAATATTCTACAGCATTATCTGGGAAAAATTGTTTGAATTCACCATATAATTGAGCTGCAAGTGTTTTATTATGTGAAAGTATTAATGTTGGTTTATTAATTTCTTTAATGACATTCGCAACTGTAAATGTTTTACCGCTACCTGTCACCCCTAAAAGTGTTTGAAAAGGGAGGTCTTTACGAACACCAGAAACAAGTTGTTTTATTGCTTCTGGTTGGTCACCAGTGGGCTGAAAATCTGAAACTAATTGAAAATCCATGATTATAAAAGTATGAAACTATATGTGAATAGTTTTAATACTTATTCTTTAATTTTAGAAATTGTTTTTCTAAAAATTCATAAGAAATAATTGCTGTGAGCATTGTTAATATAAAATTTTGAGGAAATTGCTGTATAAATAGATTACTACCTGGTCCATTTTTTAAAAACAATCCTTGATATACATATATACTATAAGAAATTTTTCCAATATATCTTATTGTTTTTAAGTTTAATATATTCGTTATTTTAGAATTTTGGTGATAGTATATCCACCCAATTAAACTAGAAATTCCTAAAGACATGATTATTGGAGAAAGAAATAAAAAGTATTTTATACAAAATATTGGATATAAATAAATTAAGACGCCAAAAACAAGAGAGTATTTAGATTTGAAAAAATTGGATATTAATACTTTTTCATAATTAATAGCTATTGCTGCCGTAGCACCTATTAAAATTGCTGCCGCCGATGGAATAAACCAACGGTCTGGTCTTCTAAATGTTATAAAGTATTCTGAACGAATTAAAAAAAGAAATATAACACAAATTGATACAAATATTGATATAAAAATAAATGTTTTTTTAATGTTTATTTGATTGATTATGAATGGCCAGATTAAATAAAATTGTTCTTCAACGGCTAACGACCAAGTATGAACCAATTCATCATGATAAAATTTTGTGGGGGCATAGTTATAGCAATATAGAAAGGCCATAAAAAATCCCTCCATCGTAAAATTCAATAGTCCAACAAATTTTAAAACTAAAATTGAAAAACTGAACATAATATATGGAGGTAATAGTCTTAGGAATCGTTTTATAAAAAATGTTTTAAAATTTATATTACCGGTATTTATTTTTTCTCTAATTAAAATGAAAGAAATTAGAAATCCACTTAGGTTGAAGAATACAAGGACACCGGTCTCTCCACTGAACAATAACCAGAATCGATTTCTAAAAAAATCACTTTCTGGTAAAAGTGAAAAAATACCTAAATGAGACAAAATAACAAAAGAAATTGAAATGGCTCTTAAACCATCAAAACCTTTAATATAATTCATTATTTATTTTGACCTCTTAATTCAGACAGGGTATAGAAGAATACCAAACCATAACCAATTGCTAACATTAAATGGAAAGGTACCATACCTAAGTCACCAAATAAAGCTCTGTTAATTGCAGTAAATCCAAACAATAACATAAGTAAACCTTCTGCTATTGTAAGTAGTGAAATACTTTTTTTATCGTATTTATTTCCTTTAAATTCATTTTTCTTAGCAACATTAAATTTTGGTGTGCGAACAAATGAACTTTTAATACCTAGATATCCTTCCAATACTGCAACAGTATTACTAAGTGATAATCCCATAGATACTACTAAAAATTGGACAAATCTCCCGAAGAATTTAAAGAAAGAAGCAAATTTATTTTCTGTTTTATCTCGATAAGATAACCAATAATAATACATAAGGAAAAGTGTACTCGTAATAAATAAAGAACCAAATTTGATAAATAAATTTAGATCACTGAAACTATCTTTTATGTGTAGTACGGGTAGACTAAGTAAGGATAATGTCAAAATAAATAAAAATACAGAAGAGTTAAATAAGTGTGATAAAGCATGAATTTTATCCCCAAGTTTCACATTTTCAGCTTTAATAATTCTCTTTCTCATTTTGATGAAACATTCAGCCCCACCTTTCATCCATCTATGTTGCTGGTTTTTCAACGCAGACATAGTAATAGGTAATTCTGCTGGAGAAATAACATTTTCCAAATATTTGAATTTCCATCCTTTAATTTGCGCTCTATAGCTTAAGTCTAAATCTTCTGTTAATGTATCATGTTCCCAACCACCGGCTGCTTCGATACATGTTTTTCTCCATATACCAGCTGTTCCATTGAAATTGATATAATGCCCAGAACTGTTTCTTCCTCCTTGTTCAATTGCGAAATGTCCATTCAAACCAAACGCTTGTAATTCAGTTAGAATGGAATAATCTTTATTTAAGTGTCCCCAACGCGTTTGAACTACTCCTATATTTGGATCTTGAAAGAAGGGTATAGTTTTTAATAAAAAGTCTTTATCAGGTACGAAGTCAGAATCAAAAATAGCGATGAATTCACCTTCAACTCGATCCATTGCAGCATCTAATGCCCCAGCTTTATATCCCGTTCTGTCAACTCGGTGTATGTGTTTTATATTTACTCCAGTTGCTGCAATTTCTGCTACTTTTTTAGCAATAACTTCTACAGTTTCATCTGTTGAATCATCTAATACTTGAATTTCAAGTTTATCTTTTGGGTAATTAAATGCAGCTGTTGTTTCTATAATTCGTTCAGCTACATATAATTCGTTGAACATCGGAAGTTGAATAGTCACTTTTGGTGCATTTGCTATGTCAAAATCAGGTGTTTTTTCGTTTGCTCTTTTGCCTTTTGTTTTTGCATAAGCAATGGATAGGGAAAGTTGTAAAACAGAATAAAAGAAAATTAACAATAAGCAAATACCATAAATGCTTAAAATAATTTTTGCTAATAAATGTGACCAATAATGTTCTTTCCCATTCCAATCACCCCAATTAAACATCCATGTAACTTTCAAAGAAACTGTAAATGGTCTTTTCTCATCGAAAGTATAATTATCAGCATGTTCTTCTTTTAATGTAAATGAATTTAGAGTTTTATTTTCATAATCTTTATCGGTTACATTAAGTACATAAGTACCAAATGGAACATTTTTAAAATTAAAAAAACCATCATCGTCAGTTTCAGTTTTTCTGATTTTTTTTGTTTTTACATTTTGAATTTGAATCTTTAGTTCTTCAATTTCTCTGCTTGTTTTTTGATCAACAATCTTACCTCTAACTAATTTGGATGATTGCCCGAATGAAATCGTTGCTATTAAAACAAATAATACTGAAAAAAATATTTTTGGCATAATTATTGTTGTTTTATTTCGTTTATTCCTATTCAATTTCTTTAACTTTTAGAAAAAGGGCAAATATAGATTTTATTAAGGTAATTTAAAAGGAAGAGAAGGTTTAGGTCTTTAAATAATCTTAATTTTATCAATCGAAATTTATGCTCGCCCATATGAATAGGCTATTATTCTTTTTTTTATGTCTTTTTTTATTTAGTAATAACTCTATAAGTCAACTAACTAAGCCACCAAAATTAGTAGTTGGAATAGTGGTAGATCAAATGTGTTATGACTATTTGTATCGTTTTCAATCTCGTTTTGGTAAAGATGGTTTTTTGAAATTAATGCAAAAAGGAGTGAATTGTCGAAACACTTATTTTAATTATATACCAACTTATACTGCTCCTGGCCACGCAAGTATTTATACAGGTACCACACCATCAAATCATAAGATAATTGCAAATGATTGGTTTAGTAGAAAAAGTAACAAACTTGTTTATTGTGTTGAGGATTCAATTAGTAAATCTCCATTCAATTTAAAAGCATTAACGATTACAGATCAATTAAAATTGACTTATCCCAATTCAAAAGTTTATTCAGTTTCATTAAAAGATAGAAGTGCAATACTACCTGGAGGTCATTTGTCTGATGGCAGTTATTGGTATGATGACAAAATAGGAGAGTTGGTAACAAATTCTTCTTGTAGTAAAAATAAAATTAATTGGTTTGCTGATTTTAACAATCAAAAATATGTAAAGAAAGCTATTGAAACGGGATGGGAACCATTGTTTAAAACGAGTACTTATGCTTCTTGGTACAAGGATTCTTCTGATTATGAACAATCTGTTTTTAAGTCTAATGCCTTTCCTTATAATTTTAAAGGTGATTTTTTTGAAAAAGAACAAAATAAATTGTTTACTTATTTACCTGCAGCAAATTCAATGCTTACGGATTTTTCAATTGAATTAATTAAAAAACAAGGTTTAGGATCCGATGAAACACCTGATTTTTTGAGTTTAAGTTATTCATCTACTGATATTCTAGGTCATGCATTTGGGCCTTATTCTCACGAGGTCGAAGATATGTATATCCGTTTGGATAAGGATTTAGCTAGATTGATATCATATTTAGAGAAAAATCTTGGTAAAGATAATTTCGTATTGTTTTTGACGGCGGATCATGCAGTTTTACCTGTGCCTCAAATGCTTGTTGATATGAAGCTGCCAGGTGGATATTTTTATGTAAATGCTTTAGAAACAAAATTAAAGGAAGAAGTTTTAAACTACTTTAAATGTGATTTTGTTCAAAAAATAATAAATAACAACATTTATTTTGATAGAGATTTAATACAGAAAAACGGTATTGATTATAACATTGCACTTCAGTTTATCAAACAAAAGGTGGAGAAGTGGGATCATGTTTTTTCCGTATATACTTCAGACGAAATAAAGAATGGGTTGGTTGAAGATAATTATTGGAGCAAAATGATTACTAATGGTTTTGATAAAGACTTAAGTGGCGATGTTATTTATATTTTAAACCCTGGATTTTTGTCTAAAAAGTCTGAATATGAAGCGGATAAAAAAGGAACTTCTCATGGAAGTCCATTTGGCTATGATACCCAAGTGCCTTTGTTGTTTTATGGAAAAAACATAAAAGCTAAAGAAGTATATAAAAGAATAGATATTATTGATATTGTACCAACATTAGTTCCCATCCTTAATATTGCACAGCCTGCAACTACCACTGGTCAACCAATTTTGGAAATATTAGAAGATTAATCGATTTTCATTCTTATACGCCATTCTTTTGGATAAAGATTGTTAAATCTATTTCCTAAATGTTTAATAAAACCAAGTATTTGATTCTCATAACTGATAAGGGTATATCCTTTTTCACCTTCTAATGAGAATGTTTCGCCTTTTAGGTAATGAAGGGCTTGGTTTTTTGTAACATCAATTTTCGGTAAATCTTTGTTAATTAGGTTAGACCAAGGTAGAAATTCGTGTGGGATAAATCCTTTTCTTGAAATTTCACCAATTTCAGTTCCAAAGTGTATAATTTTTAGATTATTTTTCAGTATAAAAAAAAGTTCGACAAATTCTTTTTTGACACCAAAGATGTGGTCTTTAAATTGAAATGTTTCAATAAAATCAAGGTTTATAAACGGTGTGATTTGATTTGTTTCTTTGAGTTTTAGGATATTTTTATCTTGATTAATTTTGTGTTTTTTACTTGATAGGTCACTTAATTCTCCGTTTTTTTGAAGAACAGCTATAAAAAATCCTTCTGTATCTACTTTAGAAGGTAGGCCATAATTTCCGATATTATTTCTTCCTTTCGGTAAAAAGTCTGTATTTAAATTAATGATTTTGCCTCCTAATTCCTTAATGACCCACTCAATATTATCTTCATTTTCGTGTGAATTGAATGTACAAGTTGAATAGATTAAATACCCTCCATTTTTAAGAGAGTTCCAACAGTCAGCTACAATTCTTTTTTGTCTAGACGCACATAAATTTACATTCTCTGCAGACCATTCATTTCTTGATTTAGGGTCTTTACGAAACATACCTTCACCTGAACAAGGTGCATCAATGACTAAAACGTCGAAAAGTTGATCGAGTTTACCGAATTCTTTTGGATCGTTATTCGTGACAATGTTGTTATATGTTCCCCATTTGATAATATTTTCTTTCAGAATTTGGGCGCGCGATTGAATAACCTCGTTGCTCACTAATAATCCTTTGTTTTTTAGAAATGAAGCGATTAATGTGCTTTTTCCACCAGGTGCAGCACATAAGTCTAGTACAATAGGTTCTTCAGGTAGTGAGATATTTTTCAGAACATAATCTAAAAACATAGATCCCGTTTCTTGTGGGTAATAACATCCAGCATGAAATAATGGGTCTAACGTATAAATAGGTCTTTCATTTAAAAAAAAAGCATTTTCACACCAAGGAACTATTGTTTTAATCTCGAATGTTGGAGGTTGTTTGAAAGGATTGAAACGAACAGCAATTGGAGAGGTTGAATCTAATGAATCTAATAACTTTTTACCTTCTAAAAATGGATCGTTTAATACTGTTTCAATAAATTTTGGAGGAAAATTTTGTGACATAAATTAACGTTGAAATGGAATTCTTGCGCCAGCACTAACTCTTTGATCTGTAAATAGTTCTTTTTTATACATGTAATGACCAGTAATAGCAATCATTCCAGCATTATCTGTGCAATATTGAAATTCAGGTATATAAGTTTGCCATTGATGTTTCTCACCGAGTTCTATTAGTTTATTTCGTACTCCCGAATTAGCAGAAACACCCCCTGCAATAGCAATTTGGTTGATTTTTAAATCTTTGCTTGCTTTAGTAAGTTTTTTGAAAAGTATTTCAATAATCGTATGTTGCACGGAAGCACAGATATCATTCAAATTTTGCTGAACGAACCCTGGTTGTTCTTTCTCTTTTTGTTGTAAAAAATAAAGAATAGAAGTTTTTAAACCACTAAAACTATAGTTATATCCTTGAATTTGAGGTTTTGAAAATTCAAAAGCTATCGGATTTCCCTCTTTTGCATGTTTGTCAATTAATGGTCCGCCTGGGTATGGAAATCCAAGTAGTTTTGCTGTTTTATCAAAAGCTTCCCCTGCTGCGTCATCGATTGTTGTGCCAATTATCTCCATTTCAAGGTGATCTTTTACTAGAACAATTTGCGTATGTCCGCCTGAAATTGTAAGACAAAGAAAAGGAAATTTAGGAGTGTTATTTGATTGATTTGTAATAAAGTGAGCTAACACATGTCCATGCATATGATTAACATCTATTAACGGAATGTTTTTAGCTAATGCAAATGATTTTGCAAAAGATGTACCTACTACAAGTGAGCCAAGTAGTCCAGGACCTTTTGTAAAAGCCACGGCATCTATTTCATTGAGATTAATACCTGCTTTTTTAATAGCGGCATCAACAACTGGGATGATATTTTGTTGGTGTGCTCTTGAGGCTAACTCAGGAACAACACCTCCGTATTGGTTATGAATTTCTTGTCCAGCGACAACGTTTGATAAAATAGTTGTATCTTTGATAATTGCGGCAGAAGTATCATCGCAAGATGATTCAATGCCTAAGATGATGATCGATTTTTCTTTCAAGTCTTAAACAAAATAGATTCAATGTCAAAATTACTTAAATTATTAGGAAAAGTTGCCACTATCTCAGTAGAATGGTTCTTAGTTTTTTTTATTTGTTTTGCATTTCTAGTAAGGACAAGTCCTGTACAAACATATCTAGCACAAAAGGCTACAAGTTATTTTTCAAAAGAACTCAAAACAAAGGTTAGTATCGAAAGAGTATCCATTGTTTTTTTCAATAGAATTGTGTTGGATGGAGTTAATATAGAAGATAGGAAGGGAGGTAAAATTGCCTACATGAAATCTTTATATGTTACATTCCAAGGCATAAATCAATTAAAACATGAAATTCGATTAAAACGTGTCAAAATTGAAAATGGTGTTTTTCATTTAAATCAAGATAATCAAAAGGGCAACTTTAATTTTGATTTTATAGTTGATTATTTTAACACAACAACAACCCAACATTCACCTTCATACTTGTTTAAGATTGATCAACTTGCTCTGCAAGGGCTCGATTTAAAGTATGATGATTATAGAGTTAATCAGAAACATAATGAAATTGATTACGATCACATTCATTTAAAAAAATTATATCTTTTTGCTGATGATTTTTCATATAACAAAGGTGCTATAAAAGCAACTGTAAATCATTTGTCTTTACATGAAAAATGCGGATTACAGATTAAACGTTTTGCTGGATATGTAAGTGTTAATAATACTGGAATTAGAGTTAAAGAACTACGTACGAAAATTAATCGCTCAGAAGCTTATTTACCAAAATTTCATATGCTTTATTCAAAATGGGAAGATTTCTTAGCTTTTGATGATAAAGTACATTTTGATGCTATAGTAGAAAATAGTAAGATAAACATGAAAGATATCCGTTTTTTCGCTTCTGAATTAGAAGGTATGGATCAGGTTTGTAAGGTGAATGCATTGGTTTCAAAACCATTGAAAAACATGCAAATAGATGATCTTCATTTGGAATTTGGAGAAAATAGTGTCCTTGAAGGTAAAGTAATACTTCCTGATTTTAGAAACTTGAAACGGTTGGAATACAATGAGTTTTTTACTTATGCTAAAATTTCTACAAAAGACATTGAACAATTTAATTTTCCTATTATTACTGGAATCAAGCCAATTGAATTAAATGATTATATCTCTAAATTTAATTTTTTTGAATGCACAAATCTTAAAGTAGTTGGGACGAATCAAAACAGTGATGTTTTCGCAAATAAAATAAACACAAAAATAGGGGTGTTTAATCTTTCTGGAGGTCTAAATATTAAGCATAATTCAACTGAAGATAATTACAGATTTCAAACAATTAATAAAAATCAACAAAAAGTTAAAATAGATAGTTTTGACTTGGGTAAAATGTTTGATTTTAATACTGTAGGTAAACTTTCAGGTAAAGTAAACATGAAAGGAGGATTTGATTTTAGGGGGAATTTTTCTTTTGATGATATTAACGGTGATATAAATCAAGTATCGGTTAATAATTATAATTATAAATCTATCTTAATTGATAAATTTAGTTATCAGGATGATGAAATAACATCTAAATTTCAATCGACTGATCCAAATGCAGAATTTGATTTTGATGGGATAATTTCTTTGAAAAACAATTATAATTTTGATTTTAAATCGAATGTTAAAAAGTTTGATTTGTTTAAAACTCATTTTTCCAAAAATCTTCAGTCAAATTTTTCGGGAGATTTTGATTTGGATTTTTCGGGAATTAATTTAAATAATATTGAGGGTAAAGTAAAAGCTCTAAATGTAATATTTAGTAATAATTCAAAACAAATTAATATAGATCAATTTTTGGCTGAGTTGGATAGGTTTAAAACGAAAGATGTTTTAAATATTAAATCATCTATATTAGATTTAGATCTTGAGGGACATATTGATGTAGGGTTCATAAAAAATCAGTTTAATAATGTAATCAGTTCTGTTTTTCCTACTTTATTGAGTAAATCGAAAATTGAGGCAAAAGAAAAAAAATCAACACTTGAGTATGCTCTGAGAATAAATGATTCTAAATCTTTCTTTGATATGTTTGTTCCAGAAATGAAAGTTTCAAGAGGAACTAAATTAAAAGGTGAGATATCTGAAGATAACTTTGAATTTGTTATTAGTTCATCAAAATTTGAATATAAAGGAATTGAATTTAGGGATCTGAGACTTAAAAGTAATTTAATTGATGAAACATTAGAATCAGAATTAGAATCATCAAAGCTAATTTTAAGTGATACCATTAAACTCACTGATTTTGATTTTTATACAAAAGGACAAAATAATTTATTAAATTCTCATTTACAATGGTCATCAGGTAAAGAAGAGTCTGTTTTATCAATGAATGTTTCGATGGCTTCTAAATCAAGATTAGTAATTGAAATGTTACCTTCTTATTTTCATTTAAATAAAAATCGCTGGGATCTATATAATTCAGCTGAAGTAATTATTGATAAAAATTATATTAGGTTTGATAAACTAGAATTAAAACATAAAGATGAGCTTATTTCATTGGATGGTGTTTTATCTAATAATATTAATGAATACGCAAATCTCGTAGTCTCTAATTTTGAACTTGAAAATATTAGTTCTGTTTTTGGACTACCTAAAAAAATTAAAGGAAAATTTAATGCTGATATTCAGCTTTCTAATCCATTTGTTAAACTGGAAGCCTCTGGGGATGCATTGATTAATAATCTGGTAGTTAACAAAGAGAAAGTAGGTACCTTAGATTTATCAGGTAAGTGGATACCAAACTCTGAAGCTTTTCATTTAAAGGGAGACGTAATCTATAGAAATAACCCATCATTTAATTTTGCTGGTTATTATTATCCATTTAGAATCGATGATGATATGGACTTTGATTTACAGTTTAATGGTACAGATATTCAAATTGCTAATGCTTTTGTTGATGATGAGTTATTAAATGATATTCAAGGTAATTTATTTGGTGAAATGCATTTAGGTGGTGAGTTGTTTAATCCTGAATTAATAGGTGAAATTGATTTACAAGCAGGTAGAACAAAGGTTGAAATGTTAGGGGTATATATTGGTTTTGAAGGTAAATTAATATCAGACAAAGAAGGGTTTTATATAGATAATATGCCTGTGAAAGATCAAGAAGGAAAATCAGGATCTTTAGTTGCTACAATTTATCATACTAAATATAAAAACTGGAATTATGATATAAACATTGATTTTTCTGAGGATATTTTTAGTGTTCCAGGAATGAGAATTCCAATAAATAGATTTCTAATCTTAAATACAAATTATAAAGAGGGAGATATTTATTATGGAAAAGCTTATGGAAAAGGCAGTATAAACATTAATGGAACTGAAAGAAATTTATCCATTAATACAGATGTAGAAACAGAAGAAGGTACAAGTGTTAATTTCCCAATGTACGGACAATCATCGGTTCAAGAAGATAAATTTATTTCATTTGTGAAGAAAGGTCAAGAAACAAAGATTACTGATAAAAAGATAAGCTTTACAGGGGTTGATTTTAATTTAAATTTGAAGGTTAATCCTAGTTCAAAAATGCGTTTAATTTTCGATGAAAAGTTAGGTGATGAAATAACTGCTTTTGGTGAGGGTGATATTAATATAAAAATTGACCAAAATAATGAGGTTCAAATGAATGGTGTCTACAAGATTAAAAATCAGGCGGCACAAAAAAGTACTTATAATTTTGTATTAGGTCCAATTAAACAAGGGTTTATCATTGAAGATAATGGAACTATTAGCTGGAATGGAAATCCATATGTTGCTGTTTTAGATTTAACTACCTATTATAATGTTTATACAAGTTTAAACGAAATAGTACCTGTTTCAACTACTTCTGGAGCTAAAAGTTTTCAAGATATTAAATGTAATCTTAAGTTGACTGAGTCCATTGAAAAACCTAAATTGAATTTTGAATTAGAGTTAGCTAAAAATGCTACTGGTGTAACGGATGATGCTCGTGCTGCGTTAGAGCGTATAAATAAAACACCAGATGAGCTTAATAAACAATTTGTTTCGCTTTTATTATACAAGAAATTCCAACCACTTCTCTCTTCAAATAATACAGTAGGTTCGAATGCTGTAGCTGATTTAGTTGCTAATCAGCTTAATAGTTTACTTTCTGATTTGTCTAAAGATTATAAATTTAACGTCACTTACAATACTACTAATTTAAATACAGACCCAACACAAACCACAAACAATATGAATAAATTGGCTATGGGGGTGACCAAAGATTTTTTTGATGGTAAGCTTTTGGTTAATGGTACTTTTGGAAGAACATTTACAACAAGTCAAAGCATGCTTATTGGTAATGTTAGTGTTGAGTATAAATTAAATGAAGATGGTACTATACGTGTGATTGCATTTAATGAAACAAATGATTTTAATGTGAGTGCTCAATTAAATAGTAGAACCACTCAAGGTGGAGGTATTAATATTCAGGAAGAATTTTCTTCAATGAACGAGTTTGATTTATTTCAAAAGATGATGAATGTCTTTAGAACAGATAATCGTAAGAGAATTATAAAAAGAAAGAAAAAAGGAAGGGTTCCAGTAGTTAATCCTAATTCAAATTTATTACCTGAAAATCAACAGGCAAATTATTTTAAATGAAAAAAATTTTAATTGCTAATCGAGGTGAAATAGCACGTAGAATCATTAGAACATTAAAGAAGTTAAACATTACTTCT
>Ga0315905_10005347_pt1 | contig 13086 bp, 23 predicted proteins | sample LakEriMetagenome_5_FD_203522 | JGI IMG/M metagenome (GOLD analysis project Ga0315905, IMG submission 203522) | Freshwater fungal communities from buoy surface, Lake Erie, Ohio, United States - Buoy 4 MA121 | ecosystem: Environmental > Aquatic > Freshwater > Lake | place: USA: Lake Erie, Ohio... | reverse complement strand
AACGACAAGTGGATGGTTGGTTGTTTTGGTTTCTTAACTCTCTATTACATCGTTATCAGTCAGCAGTGGAGTCCTAAAAAACTTCTTGGCTATGTTCGATGGGATGTATTAGCATGGGTCGCCGCAGTTATCATGTTAGGAAACTATATGAAAACTTATGACACCGCATGGCAAACCATGTTGAAAAGCACAATGATGGATCCGCATACCTTTGTTGGTATGGTGATTATCAGTGCTATTGGTCTCATAGCCAGTTTCTTAATGGGTAGTTCAGGTAAGTTTATTGCGATTGCTGTATTGATGTCTCAGGTCTTCGGACATGAGTATTTCTTATGGTTCTTTGCCATTGACTTTGCTGGTTACTTGTTAAGTCCTACTCACAAATGTGTGGTGATCGGTAACCGTTATTTTGGAACACCGTTTGGTACCTACTATAAAGCGTTAGGGGCCTGGGGTGGACTAATGCTATTAACGGCAGGCTTGATTACTTTTGTAATCTAACAAAAGGCTACTTCGGTAGCCTTTTTCTTTGACTTTTTATTCTAACGAGTGTATAATAGTTGTATGAATACAGACATTATGATTGACCTAGAGACACTAGATGTTCTCCCCACAGCAACTATTTTAACCATTGGAGCAGTTAAGTTTGATCCCTTTGGTGACGACATAAACGAAAAGAAAGCTGAAAAGTTTTATGTTCGTGTAGATGTTGATAGTTGCGATGCACTCGGTGGCACAGTTAGCCAAAGTACATTAGAGTGGTGGGCTCAACAAGAAAAGGCCGCACAAGACGAAGCCTTTGATCCCAACAACCGTATTTCAATCACGGATGCCATGGCACAACTTTACAAGTTTTGTTGGGGTGCCAAGCGTGTATGGAGTCACGGTGCAGGCTTTGATGTTCCTATTTGCGAACACTATTATCGCAAAACAGGCAAAGCCATTCCTTGGCAGTTTTGGGAATCACGATGCACTCGAACATTGTTTGACATTGGAATTAATCCCAATCGTCCTCCTGTGCTAAAACATCATGCTCTTGAAGATGCATGGAATCAATCAGTAGGTGTTCAAAATGTACTGCGGGCACTCCGCACTACCACTAAGTATGACGGCGGATTAATTGTGCCGTTTGCAAACCAAAGGTAATATATGGATAGTCAAACTAAAGAAGTAATGGACATTCTACAAGAAGAATGTGCTGAAGTAATTCAAGCGGTAAGCAAGATCAGCCGCTTTGGACTTGATAATCTCAAGCCAGGAAAACCCAAAACTAACAGGGAACATTTGGAAGAAGAGCTAGGCGACCTGTATGCCATGATCGAAATCCTGCAAGAACTAGATGTAGTTAGCTGGGCTAATATTGAACAAGCTGCCGCAGCCAAGCGTGAAAAACTAAAAATTTGGTCAAATATCTTTAAAACAGAGAATATTTGATATAAATAAAATTGTAGATTGTACCAATAGGGCAGTTTACAGAGCATAGTGCTCAAAAATTAGATCTTACTTTATAAGGAGATGACATCATGTCAAAGATCATCGGTATTGACCTCGGCACCACCAACTCATGTGTGGCAATCGTCGAAAACGGAAACCCCAAAGTTATTGAAAATTCAGAAGGTGCTAGAACTACACCTAGTATTGTTGCCTATGCCAACGAAGAAATTCTTGTAGGTGCCAGCGCCAAGCGTCAATCAGTTACTAATCCCAAGAATACAATTTATGCTGCCAAGCGCCTGATTGGCCGTAAGTTCAGCGAAAAGGCAGTTCAGAAAGATATTGATCTAATGCCTTACGAAATCGTGGAAGCCAAGAATGGTGATGCATGGGTTCGCGCACAGGGCAAGGAATTAGCTCCACCACAAATTTCAGCAGAAGTTCTTCGCAAGATGAAGAAGACTGCTGAGGACTATTTAGGATATGAAGTTACCCAAGCAGTTATCACAGTACCTGCGTACTTTAACGACAGTCAAAGACAAGCAACTAAAGATGCTGGCCAAATTGCAGGCCTGGAAGTACTGCGTATTATTAACGAGCCTACTGCGGCAGCTCTTGCTTATGGCGTTGATAAAGCTGATAGTAGAGACAGGAAAATTGCTGTTTACGATCTTGGTGGCGGTACATTCGATGTATCAATCATTGAAATTGCGAATGTGGAAGGCGATAAACAGATCGAAGTACTAAGCACCAACGGAGATACATTCCTAGGTGGTGAAGACTTTGACCAACGCATCATGGATTTCTTGGTTGACGAGTTTAAGAAAGAAAATGCCTTCGACCTAAAACAAGATGTTTTGGCACTCCAGCGTTTGAAAGAAGCTGCTGAAAAAGCCAAGATTGAATTGTCTAGTTCTGCACAAACATCTGTCAATTTGCCATACATTACAGCAGATGCCAGCGGACCCAAGCACATGAATGTTACTATCAGTCGTAGTAAACTAGAACAACTAGTCGACGAGTTGATTCAACGATCAATTGAGCCTTGCCGCACAGCTATGAAAGATGCAGGTGTTACAGCCGAAGACATCGACGAAGTTATTCTTGTCGGTGGTATGACTCGTATGCCTAAGGTGCAAGAAGCAGTTGAGAAACTGTTTGGCAAAGCACCACGCAAGGATGTTAACCCAGACGAAGCAGTTGCCGCCGGTGCTGCTATTCAAGGTGCTGTTCTAGGTGGCGACCGTACTGATGTATTGTTGTTGGATGTTACTCCACTATCATTAGGCATTGAAACACTAGGTGGTGTGATGAGCAAGATCATACAGAAGAACACCACTATTCCTACCAAGGGACAACAGACATTCTCAACAGCAGAAGATAATCAGCCAGCAGTTGATATCAAGGTGTTCCAAGGTGAACGTGAACTTGTACAACACAACAAGTTGCTAGGTGAATTCAAATTGGATGGTATACAGGCACAGCGCCGTGGTCAGCCACAGATTGAAGTTACTTTTGATATCGATGCCAACGGTATCATGCACATTGCTGCCAAGGATAAAACCACAGGCAAGGAAAACAAGATCACTATTAAATCAGACAGCGGTCTAAGCAAAGCAGAAATTGAACGCATGATTCAAGAAGCCGAAATCAATGCAGACGCCGACAAGAAGGCTCGAGCTTTAATTGATGCTCGCAATTCAGCTGAAGCACAAGTACACGAAGTTCGCAAGGATCTTGCCGATCACGGTGACAAGATTACTGAAGAACAGAAAACAGAAATTGAGACAGTGATCAAAGCAGTTGAAGAAGCCACTAAAGGCGAAGACGCTGAAAAGATCACAGAAGAGCTCAACAAAGTATATCCGGCAATGAAAGCATTGTTGGATGCCAAGACTGCCGCAGAACAGGCTGCTCAACAACCAGCAGCTGAAGCCAAAGCAGACGACAATGTGGTCAACGCTACTTTCACAGAGAATAAGGCCTAATTGTCAAATAGGGGGCACTTTCGAGGCCCTCATTGTTCTTACTTTACAAGGAGACTATTATGAACAATCAACAATTAACTAGACTAGACTCGCTCAGCAGAGCCTTAATCGGATTTGATACCATGTTCGATCAAATGGAACGCAGATTTGCAAACCAAGTATCTACCAACTACCCACCATTTAATATTCTTAAATGGAACGAAGATCAATACGAAATTCAAATCGCAATCACAGGTTTTGAGAAAGAAGAAATCAGAGTAGAAGTTGAGCAAAATCAACTGACTGTATATGGTGAATCTAAAGAAATGTCTTTGGGCGATGCCATGTATATTCATCGCGGACTTGCTACACGAGACTTTGAAAGAACCTTTACTCTAGCAGAGCACATGGAAGTAAAAGGTGCTGTAACTAAGAATGGTATGTTGAGAATTCAAATTTTCCGCAACATTCCAGAATCAGCCAAACCAAAGATCATCGATATCGTGGAAGTTAAGTAAAAAACAGGGGGAAGGAAACTTCCCCCTCTATGGAGGAAATATGGGCACCGAAATTCAAACAGAAGAAAAAATAGCAGTATCATTACAGCCTCCTAGTCTCTGGAAGGTTATTTTCCTCAACGACGATTCAACTCCTATGGAATTTGTAATCGAACTGTTGACTGGAATTTTTAAACACACAGAAGCTTCAGCTAAAGAAGTTACTCTAGAAATACATAACACAGGCAGCGGCATCGCTGGCGTTTATGTACATGAAATTGCAGAACATCTAGGCATCGAAGCTACTAGAGCATCTAGAACCAATGGCTTTCAACTTCAAATTAATATTGAACAAGAATGACCTTTAATGATATCAAAATCTTATGGCATCTTTCGTCGGGTGCCAAAAGATTTGGATATTGGATAATGATAAGGAATCACAGTCCTAAAAAAGGACAAGCTGCTAGAAAAGGAATCATAGCATTTTTTCAAGCAGGACTAGGACCCATGGGAGTTCGCTGGCAGTATCAAAAATGCAGTAGCGGAGACTATATTCTTAAATTAGACGATGAAAGAGATTTCCTATTTTTCTTGCTTAAGATAAAATAGAATTAAATACACATATTATGAGCCTACGAGAAATCACACACGATCTACACCAAGACGCAGAGCGCACCATCTTTGCTAAAAAGCTGGTCACTGGATCTTTTACCAAAGAAGAATATGCCAATTATCTTTGGCAAATGGTGCTGGTATACAACGGCATTGAAGTTGCCTGTAAAAGTCAGGGCATGTTGGTCAATCTTCCCGACATAGAAAGAACACATAAGATATACCAAGATTGTATTGAATTGGTCGGACCCCATCATGTCTTGACTTGGTTGCCAGTAACCATTGACTACTACCAATATCTGCTGGCCTTGAATTATAATGCAGAACGCAGACATCTTGTCAAGGCACATTTGTATTGTAGACACATGGGTGATTTGTTTGGTGGACAAATTATAAAAAAAGTTGCTCCGGGGCAAGGACGTTTTTACGATTTTAAAAATCCCACAGAGTTAAAAGCTGCCATTCGCGCAGAGCTTACGGACGACCTAGGAGATGAGGCTCGTGTAGCTTTTGATTGGGCTATCAAAATTATGAAAGCATTGACCCGAGAAGGTGCGGAATGAGCCAAGTCTGGGACACGCTGATTGAGGTGCAAAACTTATTCATTGATCAGTTTACAAAAACAGGTACAGAACAGTTTGAACCGGGTATGGACCGCTTCAATCAACCAGGTTGGATTAATCGTGTGTGGGCCAGCAAAGTCTATCGTAGAGCACACGTTGATGTAGTTGATGCTCGTGAAACTAAGGGTCTATGGATGATGCACTGTTGCATCTTCCCTCATATACACAACGATGCTCCTATCTTTGGATTTGATGTTATTGCTGGCCGTAACAAGATCACGGGCTGTTTCTATGACTATTCGTCAGCAGGCAATAAAGAACACGATATGATGGAGTGGTTTGCAAGCGAAGCTAATAAATTAGAATGGAATCGAACCCGTAAACTGCCAGACTGGGCAGAGCGTATTTTTAGCCCTAGTATGATTGCTGCCGGTAATGTTAGTAACCAAGAAGAACTTGATCAGATTATCGCCATGGCCAAAGAGGGTATACAGCACTATCTAAGCACAGTGGGTGAAACCAACAACACTGCTAACAATACTACACAAGCACAGAACTATTACTGCGAAAATCAAAAGCAAAACCCGCATACTCCCAAAGTTATGGTCAGTTTGGGACTAAGTGAAGAAGATGTCAAGGTGTTTATACAGGACTGTCTGTTCCCTGAAATTAGCTAAATATTTGCTATGAGAGCATTTGAATTCCTTTTAGAAAAAAATCAAGAACCGGTAGAAAAAGCTACTGATGCCAGTGCAGTACCCGGAGATCCCACCACAGATCCGCTGTACAGTTTAAAACTTGCGATAGCGCATAAAATTAAAGATCTTCCTCCAAGCGATGATACCAAATATAGTTTGCAGGAAATAGAAGACATCATTGATTCGATGGAGTTAGGCGGAAGGAAAAAAGCAACACTTTCCAAGTTTGATGAAAAAGATGCGGAAGGTCTGTTAGTATGGAAAGATACAGATGTACAAGCAGCTAAAGAACTGCTGGCAAAATATATTGTTGGACTTGAAGCTCCTGTTGAGTATAAAAGATCCATGATAGAGCAATGGAAAAATGGCGGATTAATTGATGTTGATCTCTTGCTTGCAACTGGTCAGCCTGATCAAGAAACAAAACCTAAACAACATTCAATAAGAGAAATTGTAAAAGGTTACGGTACAAATCGTGCGGTTGAAGAATTTGCAAACGATCTAATGCAGGTAGGTGGTCAGGGCAAAGGTAAAGGCGAGTTTATGCTTAAAGTGTTGAGCCCTAAAATAAGGAACCCTGCTGGTGGTAAGGGAGACATTGAAGTAATTGGCTACGGAACTGTTGAAGTTAAAACCACAGATTTGGGTGCAGGAAGATTTACAGACCGTCAGGTTAAGCCAGGTAAACATTACCAAGCCGCAGTTAACGATTTCTTTGATACATTTAAACAATATTTAGAACCGACAGATAACGCTATTACAACAGAGCCGGCAGAACCAGCAGCTCCTGAAGAAACTGATCGTTTACAAAAACTAGCCGGAGTCAAGCCCTCCCAAGCAACTAAGCCTAATACAAAACAGCCCCCGGTTGAAGAAGCCAAAGAAAAGAAACCTAAAAAATTATCTTCTGATTCAGGCATAAACATCGAACAACTACACAATTTACACAATAGTCTCCCGGCAGAGGTGCGTGGCGATTTTGTTACTAAATTAACTGCGGTACTCGATCAAGTGTTTGTTTCTAAAGAAACACATCACTATAGCGGAGCGGTTGTTAATGCAATAACTTCGCAAGGCGGTGTTGCAAAAGCTAAACAATTATATGGTGTTGGCGTACTTAATAATTACATGGCACAAAAAACCGATAAAGGAATTTTGTACATAAATCTAAAAGCTGATCCCCCTACTTTTACATTCTTTACTGATAATGCCAGCCTAAATGCTGCAAATATGCGTATAAATATTGAAACAGCTTACCCTGTAAGCAACGATATACAATTAGTGTACCCAAAAACCACTATAGTTAGCACCGCTCAGGCGCAACCGAATCTTAAAGCCAGTCAAGAATAACAGAGTTTCATTAAATAGCTATATAAATAGCTGACATGGCCAAAAACTACAGCTAATTTTGGTTATATGTTTGGCAGGCAAGCAGGCCAATCAAGAGAAACATACCCTAAGATATTTGTTCCCGGACATAACAAATAAACAACTCCTGCTAAATATATATACCGGGAGCGAATCGGTGAAATTCTAATAGCTGTTTATCTACCAATGTATATTTTAGGCTCAGATTCTGCTTGGCGCTGTCGTTCAGTTTTAGGGAACAATTCGTTGCCGTACTGTGGATATTTTTGTTGTCTATCATACGCAACCCACATGAACACCCCAGCCATAACAAATATTATAAACATAATTGCAATACCTATCATACATTCTTCTCTAATTTGTTTCATGCGAGTTGCACGTCTGCGATCTTGAACAGCCTGTCGTTGCATTTGTTGAGTAATAAGCACTTTTTGTTCCTTACCCATCTGTTTCATCATTTCTTCAACTTCAGTGTATAACGCACCTAGTTCTGTTGGACTTTGATACACCATTAGTTCACGCAACTCAACTTCCATTTGTTGTAATTGTTTACGCATTAACACACGTTGTAACGCACGTTTGCCTAAGCTGTCATCGCCTGTGTAAACTTCGGTCTTGGCCCTGCGTTCTTCCTCCTCAAACACCGCTATACATTTGTAAAAGTTATCGTAATATGCGCCAAGGTGGTTGCCAATTTCTGTATAAATGCCAGTGTGCTCGTCTGCATTGGCCTGCTTGTTCAATGTAATAACACGATTCTTTTCTTCTATGTAGGCATTTTTCTGTGCTACTGTAGGAGGCTTTTCGGGAGGATGCAGTTTTTGAAACTGTGCATCAAGATCTTTGAGTACATCCTTGACATCACCTGCCGCGCCTTTGATATCTTTGTAAAGTTTACATCCAGCCTTGACTGCGGAGACTGCCGCGTTAGCCAGGGCAAACAGCGTTAGGGGATCCATCTGTTCTCCCGCTTTCTCCATTCCAAACAAACCACTCTGCGATTATACACATCTCCTGACCATGTCCATCGCACACACTCCCACTCAGGCCATTTTTTAACATCTGGTTCCTTGGCTAGTGCTAATACTAAGATCCATTCAAACATAGTGAGTTAATACCTATCTTTGTCATTGTACCAGTCTTTGAACATAACACCAAACACCATTACTAAAGGTATCATGCATAAAAAGAATATCATATCGTTGGTTGTGATGATTATGTTAAAGTACATGGTTTATCCTCCGCCTACGGCTTTGTCTCGTTCTTCTCGTTCTTTTTTATCACGTTCTTTTTGTTGCTGTCGTATAACTAGTAGTCTCTGAGCAACTTTTTGTTCATAGATTCTTTTTTCTTCCATGGCACCGTATATCCCAATACCACCCATGACAATTGCAAATAAAATGACTGCACCTGCAATAAAATACATGGCAAATATAAACTGATCTGCCATTTTCTTCTTGTGTGCTAGTTGACGTTCTTCTTCTGCACGTTGTGCGTCAGCTCGTGCCTTGAACAGTCTAGTGCGCTCAGCAATCATTTGTTCCCAAATCTGTGGCTTGCCCAATTGCCAAAGAATCATGTCTTTAAGTTCACGCTCAGCTTGCCTCAGAGCATCACTGTGCATGGCAATTTGCAGTGCCTCATGCCCTAATTCAGCATCAGTTTTGCCCAGTAGAGTGGCCTTGGCTTTTATCTTGGTTCTTTCACGATGTATGGCATCCGATGATTCAAAGAACTTGCTGAATTGCCCTGCAAGACTGTTGATGTCTTTGCCCAGTGCGATGGCTTGTTTGATATAACCTACAGCAGATTGAGCGGCTGTGAATGCAAGTCCTATTGTGATTGGGTCCACACCACTAGCCCCTTTAGAACCAGAGGAATAGGCCGTTGAGACTCAGTAATATACCAACACCTGCAACGACAAAGCTACTCCAGAACATGCCCATGCTAACTGCAAGAATGCTGGCTGATAACACCACAATGGCCAACTGATAAGCTGTTGACGCATAACCAATCCATGGGCTGGACTTTTTGGCTTCATCACGCTCGTGTTCCATGGCTCGAGCTTGGTCGGCTATGGTTTTCTTGTCCAAGTCCATGCGCACTTTCTCAGACATGAATTCTGTTTTGAGTTTTGTGTCGTCTATGGTCTTGGCAGCAATCTCGTAGCTGACACCACGACTGGCTTTGGCTTGATACTGTGCCCAAGCATTGTTGGCACCTAGGGTATTGTTTAATACTGTACTGGATAATTTTCCTCCGTACCATGCGTTGACAGCCAACAACAGAGCAAATATGCTAATAACCATACCTGCTCGATCTTTGATTCGTGCTTCACGCTCGCTACGTGAGCCAACTGAAGGCTTAGGCGCATCCAGATCTTTTGGAGATTTGATAACCAATCCCAATATTGAGGCTAATAGTGCCATCGATTCGCTCCCGGCTTAATTTATACGTGTATTTAACAGACTTGACAAAATTCAAAAGTGACTGTATAATATACATATATTATCCGGAGTATTCTATGAAAATCAAACTGGTATCAGATCTGCATTTAGAATTCAGTGACATCAACATCCAAAACAACGAAGGTTGTGATGTGCTGATTCTTGGCGGCGATATCTGTATAGCACAGGACTTGCATGATCATCCAGAACCCAACAACACTAGTGATCAGGCTGCGATTGCGGCAGGCACAGGTTTGGGTCGTAGACAAGCGTCTGCTCAAAGATATCGTGATTTCTTCAAGCGTTGCAGTTTCCAGTTTCCACATGTTATCTACATCATGGGCAATCACGAATTCTACAACGGCAAGTTTTATGCGGGCATTGACTATATGCGTGAAGAACTTGCCAAGTATCCTAACATCTATATGTTGGAACAGGATACCAAAGTTATTGATGATGTGACTTTTGTTGGTGCTACACTTTGGACTGACATGAACAAGGGTGATCCGTTGACCATGCATGCCATTGAAGGTATGATGAACGACTTCCGTATCATTAAAAACGACCAGCGTAACTATGCTCCTATGAGTTCTCGTGATGTAGCAGGTCGCCATGCTAGAACATTGCAGTACTTTAGAAGTGTGCTGGCTGAACAGCATGATCGCAAGTTTGTTGTGGTTGGGCATCACTCACCTAGTTTCCAAAGTTCTCATCCAATGTATGCTAACGAAACACTAATGAATGGTGGCTATCACAGCGACTTGAGTGAGTTTATCATGGATCACCCACAGGTCAAACTGTGGACACATGGACACACTCATCATCCGTTTGATTATGTCATTGGAGAGACTCGCATTGTGTGTAACCCTCGTGGCTATGAAAACGATGGCTACAGTGAACGAACTGGTTGGAATCCCAACATTGTGTTGGAAGTCTAATGTACGCCTACTCAGAAGAATGGAAACAGTTTAAGCCACCTGATGATGTCCTAGAACGATGTCATCAGGTGCTTATTACAGACAACGATGCCGAAGCCGCAGGAGAGCCATTTTGGAAGATCAAGAAATGGTGTCTAGCACATTGCCACAGTTACATTTGGTTTGACATTACAGATGTCAGCGATGCCAGTGGATTATGGGATGAAATTGCATCCTACTGGTTCCATGATGAAAAGGATGCAGTAATGTTTACACTAAAATACAAGAGTGGAAAATGAACGAACGAATTCGACTACTGGCTGAGCAAGTGGCAAAGGAGTCTGAACTTTACTGTGCAGTTCCCATCGACATGAACAAAGAATCTTATCAGTTTTTTGCACAAGTGTTTGCTGAGTTGATTGTAGAAGAATGTGCTGGCATCGTAGATAATTATGGTCGATGGATCCTGTATGATAAACTTGCCGTAAAAATTAAAAAACATTTTGGAGTCAAAGAATGAAACTATCAGCAGACGGAGTAGAAGGCCATTTAATATATACAGCCATGGGCAAGTACATGTTCCGTGTGTACACAGATGAAGGTGAGTTTACCGATTATGATTTACATCACAGTGATTTGTGTGTTACAATAACAGACAAGGATGCTACATTCTATTCGGATGCGTTTAGCAACAGATTGGATCATAGTCCAGCAACCCTAGGAGTAGAAAATGAGTAATGAAGAACTAATCAAAGCCCTGCGTGGTGTTCAACATGTTGTGATCAATGTGTGCTACGGTGGCTTTGGTCTCAGCGAACGAGCTGTTCGTGAATATAAAGCTATGGCAGGCATCACCGACGATAAGTGGTACGATCGCCTTGCACCTAGAGACGATCCCTACCTGATCAAAATCGTTCGTGATCTAGGCATGGCTGCTAACGGAGACCACGCTAATCTTAAGATTGTAGAAATTCCTCCAGATGTTGAATGGGAGGTTGAGGAATATGATGGCAACGAATGGGTGGCTGAAAAACATAGGACCTGGAAGTGACAGTAACACTGCCAAGTATAGGAGAAGTTCTTGCCACTAGAGCAAGAGCTGTGTTTCCTTATCGTATCAATTTTCAAACTGTGCGATTAAACAGTGTTGAAGAAATGAAGAATTGGTGCCATGACAACTGTAAAAGTCTCTGGCGTTGTGAATCCTATCACGCACTGTATTTTCAATTTGAAGATGACCATGATGCCACTATGTTTATGCTTCGTTGGGGTTCTGCAGAAGGCAATGAATTAAAATGAATGTTGTTGTAAAATCCAATTGGAAATTGTTGCCCTTGGCTCTAAGAGATCAGCGATTTAGATCTCTAACTACTGCAACTGTAGACGGAGAACTGTGGCATACTGTGCAATGCAAGCTAGAGGTCAGTGACTGGGTTAGATCACAACCAGGCAAGGATAAAATGTGGTTTCAGAATATAGACGAACACTTGATAACCAACACAAATACTTTTGATGTTCATCCCACTGTCTATACCATGATGTGCCTAAAATGGACCTAACAAGAAAATGAAAAAAACTACTGTACATCATTGGCGATTTGAGGATGGTAAGACCTGTCCTAATCCCGGCAGTCAGTGGGAAAGTGAGCCTCCACCTAGAGGTTGGTACTGTTGGGTCTATCCCAAAGACGATTCTGCATTTGAAGAGTGGATGGCAAGAATGTGTCCTACAGCAGATTGTACAAGGCGATTCAATAGCGGTGATCCTATGACCACAGTATTCATCACAGATGATACAGAAGCAACTGTGTTTCATCTAATGTGGGGCAATCAGTGAACATAGAACAAGAAATCCTAGCCATTGCCGGCAAGCGTATGGCTGATCAAATTGACATAGATGTGCTTAAAAGTCTTGGCGTTTACAAGAATGTAGAACTAGTCCGCAGCTCGGGCACGGTCTACGGTCTACACTATTATACCGTTGAGCCTAGAAATCTAGAATGGCAGGACAGTCGTGCCATGTGGGAAGACATGATGCTGTGGTGCCAAGGTCAATTTGGTGAGACTAGCAGTCTATGGAACGAAACTAAAAATCTAGTACAAGAACCTCATCAGCGTTGGTACGCTAATGATCGCAAGTTTTGGTTCCGTGACGAAGCAGACTTATTGATGTTTGTATTGAGGTGGTCATGAACTCATCTCAGAGACGACGCGGCCTTAGAGAATTTAGAAAATTAGAACACAGTGTTCTAATCGATGGTAAAGCACACCAGGCTGCTGGTGCTTGGTGTCTAACACAGTTTGGTAAACGATGGGAAGCTATACACGGCGCTGACGGCGTTTGGACAATGTTTTGGGCTGGCTCTAATAACCACGACAAGTACATATTTCATTTTGTTGAAGAACAAGATAAACTAATGTTTATATTAAAGTGGTCATAATGGCTGTAGCAAAAATCAAAGGGTATCAATTTGAACCCGCTCAAGGTTATCTAGGTCGTGGACCTAGAAAAGATACATATAGGTATATGATAATCAACGATCAAGTAGAGGAAGTAAGAGAAATAGTAGTACACGAGTTCACC
>Ga0315905_10005346_pt1 | contig 13086 bp, 11 predicted proteins | sample LakEriMetagenome_5_FD_203522 | JGI IMG/M metagenome (GOLD analysis project Ga0315905, IMG submission 203522) | Freshwater fungal communities from buoy surface, Lake Erie, Ohio, United States - Buoy 4 MA121 | ecosystem: Environmental > Aquatic > Freshwater > Lake | place: USA: Lake Erie, Ohio... | reverse complement strand
TTGGTCGAAGTCCATGGCACGGATGCGGACCTGCCAGTCGTCGAAATCGGGCGTGAGCAGGACGACGAAGTTATACGAACGCATGTCGCCGAGCAGGCGGATGAAGCAGCGCTCGTTGAACTTCACGAGCTCCTTGGCGATGCGGATGGGGCGGAGATCCGGGCGGTTGAGCCAGCGTTCGATAAACGCGTCGCCGGGGAGCCCGATGATGTGCTCCTCGATGAGCGTGGTACCGTGGGTGATGTAGTTGATGCGGTTCGGGGAGAGCAGGTGTTCGAGCTCGAGGCCGTAGATGCGTGAGGCATCGGCTTTTTTGACGTAGAAATAGTCCTGATTGTCGTTGTAGGCGTTGACGATCCGGATGCGGAACGGGGTGGAGTTTCCAAACGTGCAGAAGTCGATGCGATCGACGTAGAGGTGCTTCATCACGGAGAGGTCGCCGTCGACTTTCAGGAGGGCGTAGACCTGCTTCAGCGCGTCGTTGAGTTCGCGCATCTCGGTGGAGTCGTAGATGACGGTTTCCCAAAGTGTGGGCCGCCCCTTTTCGTCGGTCAGAGCAATGCCCTCGCGAAAGCTGCGGAGGCGTTCGTAGGTGACGGAGAGATCGCGTTCGCGTTTGTAGCGCCGGAGGTAACCGAGGAGATCGGGGCCGATGGGGAACGAAGGTTTCTTTCGCGTCACAATGGTCGCCATGGGGAGAGGTTCAGCCGCGGCGGAACGCGAGGCAATGCTGGGGGCGTCGCGCCTTTGGGCTTTTGCGGCGCGGGTGGAAGCGGAGTCCATCGCGCTCATGACGAGACGGGTTTGGCTGCGATGGCTGATGCTGGTACCGTTCGCGCTGCCGGCCCGGGCGCGCGGGCGGGCGATCGCGCGGTAGAATTTCGATCCGGCAAAGCTGGGCGCGGCGCTTTCGGCCGAGACCAACCGGGTGCGGCCGGGGTGGATGATTCGGTGAAAGGTAACACCGCATCCTCGGTGATAAATGGCAGTTTTGGGTCGCTCGTTTCAGGTCGACACGTTGGCCGATGAAGGCGTCGCCCGCATTGTAGCTACGGAGTCGATCTGCCGCGTGGCCGCAGACAAGATCACTTTGCTGCGCGTTTCTCGGGATATCCCCACGGCAGAGGGCCTTGGCGCGGAGGTGCGGCGAAGCGGCGGCGGAGAATCGTGAGCGCTTGGGCTTGAAACTCCGGTCCGTACTGAAAGATGGCGCCCTCGGCCTTGAGCTGGCGCTGTAGATCTACGATCTGGACGTCTTGCACCGGCGCGTGGTCGCGGATTGCCAACTGCGCGGCGATGCCCGCGGCATGTCCGAGCATCATGTATTGGGGCTCCATGCGCATCGAAGAATAGGCCGCGTGGGTGGCCGAGAAGCAAACCGGCACCAGCAAGTTGGTGACCTCCTCGCGCTGGGGTGTGAGAACGCGATAAGCGATGTGGTACGGGTTCACGGATGCTGAGACCTGGAAGTCGCCCTCGTTTTCGACAAATCCGCGGTCGTTGACGAAGCGTTGCACGTTGTGCGAGTCCGCGCCGTAGCTGCCCATGGCGATGGCGTCGGGCTTTACGAGGTCGGTTTGCAGGTCTTTTTGCGTGGCGACGAATGGCCCGACCATGCGGCGCGCCTCGCGGATATATAATTGGTGGGGCCAGTGGCCGGTATCGACGAACTCATCCTTCGGCAGTCCCCACTCGCGCATCTGCGCCTGGAGTTCCGTCGGCACGCGGGGATCGTTGGCCAAGAACCAGTAGAAGCCCTTTTGGTAGTCCTCGTGGTCTCGCCAGATGCGGGCGCGGGTGGAGTAGTCGCCGTCCGGATAATCGTAGTTCTTGCCGATGTAGTCGCTGGAGAAGCCGCCCCGGTTATTCCAATCGGCTTTGCCGTTGGGGATGACGCGGAGGAGGTTGACCTCGTTGATGTCGAGCGGTCGGCCCAGGTAAGGGGTCATCTTCGTGAGGTAGATAGCCAGCAATTCGTAGCGCTTGACGTCGTAGTTGTCGGGCTTGGGCCAAGGGATCCGGTTGGCCGCAACATTGGTGGCGACGACGCGGAAGTTGTACGCCTGAATCCGCCGGTCGGCGGCGCCGGGTTCTCCGCGCGGCGCTCCGGAGACTTCCGGCAGGAGCGTGCCGTCCGCGGCGCGCGCCGGGATCTCCACGGCAAACTGGTGGCTGGGGGTGAGGGCGCGCACGCCGGCGAGGCTCTCGCCGTACTGCGCGGTGCTTTCGCGGCCGGTGGTATAGCTGACCTTTGATTGCGCCATCAGGTCGCCTTCATACGAGGTATCCACGAAAATTTTCCCCTGAAAGCGGGTGCCGTTCTCGGTGGTGATTTCGATGATCCGGGTCCCTTCTTTTCGCACTCCAGTTTTCTCGCGAAGGCGGTGGCGCTCGAGCAGGGTGACGCCGGCCTCTTTCAGCATCTCGCGGAAGATGGCTTCGGCGACCTTGGGTTCGGGCATCCAGGCGAGTTCCTGATGATGGCGGTTGAGGCCGTAGTGGCGGCCGGCGCGAAAATAGAATTCGAGGGCGAGCCCGCCGATCACTTCCCGCTTACCGACGTCAGTGCCGGAGAGTCCGCCGCTGACGAGTCCGCCGACATGGTCGCGCGGCTCAAGCAGAACGGTTTTGAGCCCTTGGCGCGCGCCCGCCACGGCGGTTGTAACGCCGGCGGCGCTACCGCCGTAAATCACCAGGTCGTAGTTTTGCTGCGCAAAGGCCGACGCGGCAGCTAGGGAAAAAACGAACCGAATTTTGCTGATCATAGTTGTGGCTAAAAAACTCGGTTTTTTGGGGAATGGATGCAGGGGGGCGACATTGATTCCAACCGCTATTGATCATGAAACGCCAGATTGGAGCGCCGCGATTTACTCGATCGGCGAGCCAGCCCGGGATGAGGCCGACGGCGGCAGCCGGAGTGAACCAAGGCCGGATCGGAAAGCCCGCCCCGCCTTGATCGCCCGAGCACGTTCGGGCGTCGGGCTTACGGTACGACGACGGACGCGTCTTCGATGATGAGCGGGTATTTGTAGCCGCTGCCGAAATCGCGGTCGAGGCCGAGCTTGCCGGTCACGAGCACGAGGTCGCCGACTTTGACCGTGGCGGCGGTGGTGACGGTGAGGTCGTTGGTGCCGGGGGCGCCGGAGCCGTCTTGGATGTGCAGCCAGTTTTTGCCGAGAATCTGGGCATTGTATTTCACGACGCGCGCGCGGATGGCGACGGGTTTGCCGGCGAACTTCGTTTTGCCGGTGATGACTTCGGCGACGGTTTGGCCGTTTTCGGCGCGCTTGATCCCGGTGAGATCGGGCGCGGTCTTGGCCGGCATCGTCGGGCGGCCGGATGGTAGGGTCGTCGTCGTGGGCGCGGGGACCGGGTTGGGGTTGGAAGGGGCGGCGGGGGCGCCGTTGACCGAAATGTTGCCGGTGAAATAGACGACGTCGAAGGTGCGGTTGAGGGTTTTGCTCTGGTAGTTTTGCATCGGCATCGCGTCAGCGATTGCGACGGTGTCCCCGACTTTCACGGCGAACTGCGGCGCGGCGGCCCAGGATTTTTTCGCGCCGGTGTCGATGAGCACGTAGGTGTAGCTGGCGGCGTTCATGGTCTCGACGACTTTGCCGGAAATCGCGCCGGCGGCGGCGTCAGGGGCGGCTTGGATCGGGGCGACGGCGAGCGCGAGCAGAAGGGTGAGGCGGCAAAGCATGGGCTGAGGTTTCATGAAAAGCAGTCAAGCGACGGGTGGTCGTTCAGCAAGATAGGCGAAACGAAAAGTGAGCGGGGTGCGGCTCAGCGTTTGGCGGCATCTTTTTCGGGACCGAAGCGGGTGCCGAAGAAATCGCCGGGTTTCCAGGCGGGGGCGACGGGGTCGTCGGCGACGGCGCGGATAAACTCGGCGGTGAGCACGGCGAAAGTCCCGGCGGACGGCCAGTGGATCGGGCGGGTGAGGTCGTCGCTGGGTTTGTGGTAGTGGGTTTTGCGGAAATCGGCTTCGAGGGCGGCGAGGTCTTGTTTGGGGTCGAGGCCGAGCTGGCCGGCTTTCATGAAGAGGGCGGGAACGCCGGCGCGGATGAAGGGATATTGGTCGCTGCGGACGAAGACGACCTCGTCGGGCGTGGGGTCGGGGCTGAGCGTGAAATTGAGTTTGGCGGCGACGGCGGTGAGGGAATTGCCGAGGGACGTGTGTTCGGCGCCGATGCCGATGACGTCGCGCGTTGGGGCGAGGATGACGGGCATATCGAAGTTGAGGTTGGCGGCGAAACGACGGACGCGTGCGGGCGGATGTCTTACGAGATGCGTCGCACCGAGGAGACCTTTCTCCTCGGCGGTGAGTGCGGCGAAAAGCAGGGGGCGTTGCAGGCGCGGGCCGGTGACGAGTTGCTCGGCGGCGTCGATGAGGGCGGCGGTGCCGAGGGCGTTGTCGAGGGCGCCGTTGTAGATCGAGTCGCCGTTGATCGGCGGGCCGATGCCGAGGTGGTCGAGATGCGCGGTGACGACGATGGGCTCGCCGGCGAGGGCGGGGTCGGTGCCGGGGAGCCAGCCGAGGACGTTGGCGCTGGTGATGTCGGTGACCGTGGCGCGGCCGCCGAGGGTGAGTTCGACGTTGAGGGCGAAGGCTTGGGGCTCGCTGCGTTCGGAGGCGGCGAAGACGGCGTCGACTTGGCGGGAGGCGTGTTGGAAGAGGGTGGCGGCGGCGGCGCGGCTCACGGAGGCGGTGGCGCGGAGCTCGGGGTAGGCTTCGTGAAGGGAGCCGTCGGGGTTGATCAGGCGCATCGAGGCGAAGCGCGCGGCGTTGACGGTGAAGGCCCACGGGGCGCGTTTCTCCTCGGCGGGGGTGAGGATGGAAACGATGCCGACGGCGCCGCGGCGGACGAGCTCGGCGGTTTTCTCGCGGGAGTAGTGGGCCTTGGCGGTGGCGGGCAGGCTTTTGGGCGAGCCGGCGAGGACGACGGCGATCTTGCCGCGCACGTCGATGCCGGCGGCGAAATCGGAGTAGTTGAACTCGGGGGCGTGAATCGCGAAGCCGACGAAGACGGCGGGAGCGGTGAGCTCGCTCGCGGCGATGCCGGCGGCTGGGCGGGCGATCATATCGTTGATCGGGGCGAGGGTGACGTCGGGGCTGCCGGCGCGGCGGATGACGAATTTTCCCGCGTCGATATCGAGGCGTGATTGGCGGAGCGCGAGGGGCTGTTGGTAGCCGGATGCGCCGACGGGCTCGAGGCCGAGGCGCATGAACTGGGCGGCGACGTAGTTCATCGCGAGGCCATGGCCGCGGGTGCCGGTGTCGCGGCCCTCGAGGAGATCGTCGGCGAGGAAGGTGACGTGGGCGCGGACGCGGCGCTCGGCGAGGGTGGCGGGTTCGCCGGCGCGCGCGGAGTCGGCAAAGAGCGAGAAGGCGGCAACGGTGGTGAGCGCAAATAGGCGGAGGCGAAGGCAAGAAATCATTGGAAGATCGAGGGAATGGAGGGAGCGCCGGAGCGGAACGGCAGAAAAAGGAAGCGCGACCGCGGAAGAATGGTTCGACGGAGCTGATCGCCGAAGTCAATTTTGGAACCATGAAACCCGTCATGCTCGTCTCCGATTATTCCGCGTTTCTGACCGAGGTAAAGGGGCGCATCCAGTCGGCGCGGCTGAGCGCGGGGCGGGCGGTGAACCGGGAGTTGGTGATGCTGTATTGGGAGCTTGGGCGCGGGATCGTGGAGAAGCAGGCGGCGGTGGGCTGGGGTGAATCGGTGGTGGAGCGGCTGTCGGCGGATTTACGGGCGGAGTTTCCGGATATGCGGGGTTTTTCGGGGCGAAATATTTGGGATATGCGCCGCTTTTTCGAAACTTACAGCTCGGAGTCATTTCTGCGGCAGGTTGTCGCAGAACTTTCAGTTGAGCAGCGGAAGGGTATGGTCGAAGGAAAGTTGTTTGTGAATGTGGCTGCCGACGAATCCGGGGTTTTTCCAATTCTGCGACAGCTTGTCGCAGAAATTCCTTGGGGGCATCATCTGCTCATCCTGAACGCACTAACCGAGCCTGCGCCGCGCCTCTATTACCTGAAGGCCACGGCGAAGTTTGGGTGGAGCCGGGCGGTGTTGCTCAACCAGATCAAGGCGCAGGCTTACGAGCGGGCGAAGGCGGAGAAGAAGACACACAATTTCGCGGCGGCGTTGCCGGAGCATTTCGCGGAGCAGGCTGATGAGATGCTCAAAAGCCGCTACAATCTGGAGTTTCTCGGCATCGCGCGGCCGATGAAAGAGCGCGAACTCGATGAGCGGTTGATCGGGCGGTTGCAGCAGTTTATCTTGGAGCTCGGCTACGGGTTTTGCTTCGTCGGCCGGTAATACCGGCTCGCGCTGGGAGCGAAGGAATACTTCGTGGACCTACTTTTTTATCATCGCTTCCTGAAGGCGCTCGTCGCGTTCGATTTGAAGGTAGTCGCGTTCGAGCCGGAGTTTGCGGGGAAGATGGATTTTTATCTGAACTTGCTGAACGAAAAGGAACGCGCGCCGGATGACCGGCCGTCGATCGGGATCATTTTGTGCGCGGAGAAGGACGACGTGGAGGTGGAGTTCGCGCTGAAATCGAAAGGGAATCCCATCGGCGTCGCGGAGTATCGGATGCAGTCGAAGCTGCCGGCGGAATTTAAGGGGAAGTTGCCGACGGCGAAGCAACTGGCGGACGTGGTGCGGGAGATTCTGCCGGGAGCGGCGAGGCCGCGGGGGTGAGGGGCGGCGCGGGCCGGGCCCCACGGGGAACGAAACCCGGTTACGCGGCGAGCAGGCGCTCGCAGAGGGCGATGAGGCGGGCGCGGAGAGGTTCGCCGCGGGTGGCGAAGGCGCGTTGGTGGGTTTCGTAGTCGGCGCGGCCGGTGGGGGTCTCAATCGCGATGGGCGGGTAGCCGAGGGCCGCGAGGTCGTAGGGGCTGGCGCGCATGTCGACTTCGCGGATGGCGCAGGCAAGTTCGAAGCAGTCGGCGACGAGCTCGCTGGGGGTGAAGGGCGCGAGTTTAAACGACCATTTGTAGAGATCCATGCCGGCGTGGAGGCAGCCGCGTTGCTCATGCTGCGGCGTGGTCTCGCGGGTGGGCTGGAGGCGGTTGAGCGGGCGGGCGGGCGGGGTGAAAAAACGGAAGGCGTCGAAGTGCGTGCAGGTGATGGGCGCGGCTTCGACGATGCGGGCGAGGGCGTCGGGCGGGTAGCGGAGCGGGTAGGCGTTGTGGCGGATCTCGTCGGGGGTTTGGCGATACACCATGGCCCACTCGTGCAGGCCGAAGCAGCCGAAGAAGGCGGGGCGCGTCTGCATCGTTTGGAGGAGATCGCGGAGCCAGGTCACGGACGTGCGGCGATGAACCGGGAGCGCGGCGGGGTCGAGAGTGACGGCGGGGGAACCGTCGGGCAGGGTGATCTCGCGATACTCGGGCCAGCGGAGGAAGGCGCGGGCGGCTTCGCCGGTGAGCGCGACGTCGGGGCCGGGATGCCAGCGTTTCAGCCATGCGGCGCGGTAGGCGTAGTAGCTGAAAAGAAAATCGTGAACGGGATGTTTTTCGCCGCGCGAGGCACGGGTTTGATGCGGGTCGGTCCACACGCGCACGCGGGTTTCGTGGGCCGACTGGCGGGCGAGCCAGACGAGCTCGGGGAGAACCGTGGGAGCACTGAGTTTGCCGAGCTGCACGAGGAACTCAGTGGCGGGCAGGAGTGCGGGCGCGAGAGATGTAGGCATCAACACTCAGTCCGTCGGGCAAGGCGCCGCGACCACGCCATTTTTTGAAGACGTCGCCGCGCGCGGATTTTTTACCCGCACGCGAGGGCGCTGCGTTCGGGGATTGTTTGCGGGTGGCGGCGGTCATGGTGCGAAAGTAGAAACTCGAAGGCTCGGGGCAAGCGGGGTGTGGATCGCGAGATCGCGCCGAAGAGATGCCGATGGGATGAAGACGTCCGCGGCGAGTGACGCGGTGGCAGGCTTTTGACAGAAAGATTTTGGACAGGAAAATCCTCTCCCGTTCGCGCATGGGGTTGATCGTCTTGGAATCGAGGCATCGGAACTGCGGGCGGGAGAAGGTCGGTCTCGTCACCTCGCCTGCTTTCCCGATCAGGCCGTAGGCATCGGGGAGCTCGGGTTTGGGATCAGAACGTGCGTTCGATGGACTGGCCGGGGTTGAGCGGGCGCCAGGCGGCGCCGAACTCGCGGAGGGCGAGGCGCACGCGGACGAGGTCGTCGGGCGTGAGCGGGGGCGGCGGGGTGCGCGCGCGGCGGCAGGCGGCGGAAAACTTTGCGATGAAGCCGGCGGGGTCGCTGCCGCCGCCCCATTGCTCGGCTTCGAGGCAGGCGATGAGTGCTTCGATTTGGCGGATGCGTGGGGGCGGGGCGGGCGATTTCTTGACCGGGTGAAAGCGGACGGTGGTGTCGGCGAGGCTCGCGCCGACGGCGATTTGGCCGAAGAAGGCGTCGGTCCAGGCGAGGGTTTTTTCGACGACGAAGTGAAAGGCGTCGTGCGGGAGGATAGCCTGTTTGGGCATTGCGGCGGCCGTGCCGGTGCCGTCGGGTCGCTCGCAGACGAGTGAGTCGGCGGGTGCGGTGACGGAGCCTTTGGTGAAGCGGACGAGCATGGGAGGGAGAAGGGAAGCGGGCGAAGCGGATTACTTCTTGGCCGCGAGGTCGAAGGCGTAGTGCTCGCGGAGAAATGGGGTGAGGACGTCGACGGTGAGGCGGGCGAAGCGGGCGCGGTTCTCGGGCGTATCGCGCACGCCGATGCGGTAGGTTTCGATTTGCAGGCCGTCGACTTTCGGCGTGTCGGGGGCGGCGGCGTAGGTGCGGACGATGTAGCCGCCGGCGAAAAACGGATTCGCACCGGGCTGGGGTTCCTGGGGGCTGGGGATGGCGCGGAGGCCGGCGGCTTGGTAAAGCGCGCCGAGGCTGCGCGGGCCACGGATGAGCGCGGACGGAGCGAGTGCGGGGCCGGAGCGGGCGTGCAGATCGCGCAGGGAGCTGAGCGCGATCAGGCCGGAGGCGTCGAAGGTGGCGTCTGGGCGGTTGAGTTGAGCGGAGTCGAGGGCGTAGCCGAGTTCGAGGCGGGCGATGGGGTGGGAGTGGCCGTGGAGGTCGATGAGGAACGCGAAGCCGTGACGGGCGACGGTGGCGTCGAGCGCGGCGCGGATAGCGGCGTGAAATTCGCGCCAGGCGGCTTCGGCGGAGGGGTCGCCTTGGGCGGCTTCCTTGATTTCACGATTGGGGTCGAGCTTTGAGCGGTGGAGATGGCTGGCGACCAAAGCGGGGTGGCGGCCGGTGCGAGCGAAGAGTTCGGCGGCGAGGGCGCGGGCGAGTTCGAGAGAATTGAGGTCGGCGCCGAGGACGCCTTCCTTGCGGTTGGCGATGGAGTCGGGTTTGAGGGCGCCGCCGTGCGGGGCGGTCAGGACAATTGGCAAATCGCCGCGGACCGATTCGATGTAGCGGTCGGCGGTGAACGTAGCTTGGCCGGGCGCGGGCGCAGCGTGAGCGCCGAGGAAGGCGACGGCGAAGATGGCGACGATCAGGCGGAAGGAACGCATGAAATCAAAGGGAGCGAACCAGCAAGCGGCGCACGCCCTCGATGGGCGCGGCGGTGATGGGTGAAAGGGGCAGGGAGGTGCGGGGGGGGAGGGCGGCGCGCACGGTGGCGTGCGTGAGCAACGCGCCGCTGAGACCGGTGGGGATTTCGGCGAGCGGGGTGGTGGGGAAAAGTTTGGCGGCGACGTGATGGGCGAGATCGAGGAGTTCGGTGGCGGACTCGACGACGACCTGATGGGCGGTGTGATCGCCCTCGGTGGCGAGTTGAAGCACGGCGGGCGCGAGGGCGGCGATGACGCGGTTGGGCTCGGCGTGGGCGTAAAAAAAGCGGGTGATCGCGCGGGCATCGGCGGCGTTACCGAGCTGCGTGTGGTCGCGCACGGTGGAGCTGAGGCGTGAGGCGGGGAGCCAGCCTTGGAGCTCGAGCAGGGCGCGGGCGATGGCTCGGCGGCCAAGTTCGTAGCCGCTGCCGGGGTCGCCGAAACGCCAGCCGGTGCCCCCGGCGTAGTGGACGGTGCCGTCGGGCGCGCGGGCGGCGACGAAGGAGCCGGTGCCGGCGTGGAGCACGAGGCCGGGAGCACCGTCGGTGGCGAGTTCGAGCGTGGGCAGCGAATCGGGGGCGGCGGTGACGCGGCCGAAGCCGTTGAGTGAGGCGGCGAATTCCTGCCAGAACGTCGGCGCGCCGGACATGAAGAGCTGAGTCGTTTGGATTTTCGATTTTGGATTCTCGATTTTGGATTCGGACAACAGGGCGGTGAGGGCGGCGGTCACGATGGCGCGGGCGGCTTCGGTGCCGGCGACGTTGGGGTTGCAGCCGGGGGCGAGGTGGTGCGCGACGATCGTACCGGCCTCGTCGATGAGGATGCATTCGGTTTTGGTGCCGCCGCCGTCGACGCCGATTCTGAAAGAGGAGTTGCCCACGGAACACACGGAATACACGGAAGCAGGCGGCGCGAAATTATTTTTCAAGGTCGGGCAATTGAAGGGGAAACGGCCTTGCGACGGCGGGCGGGGGCGGGAGCATGGGCGGCATGATTCTTGGAATCGACCACTTGAACATCGTCGTCGCCGACATGGCGCGGTCGTTGGAGTTTTACTGCGACGTGCTCGGCTGCACGAAAACGAAGGAGGCTCACCTCGAGGGCGAGTGGATCGAAAAGATCGTGGGGCTGCGCGGGGTGAAGGCGCATGCGGTGTTTGTCGAGCTGCCGGGCGGCGGGCCGCGGATCGAGTTGCTGCACTACCACGCGCCGGAAGGCGTGGTGCTCCCGGAAAACTCCCAGGCCAATACCCGCGGGTTGCGGCACTTTGCGCTGCGGGTGGACGATATTTTTGCGGTGACCGCGAAGTTGCGCGCCGCGGGCATCGAGGTGTGGGGCGAGCCGACGGCGGTGCCGGGTGGCGTGGTGAAATTCGATACCGGCGCGGGCGGGAAGACGTTGGTTTACTTCCTCGACCCCGACGGGGTCATCGTGGAGTTGGCGGAGTATCGGTGAGGGTGATGGCGCGTTGAGGTTAACGCGCCCAACCTCACGCTTCCCAGCGGCCGTAGATGCCGCAGGGGAGGATCTTGCCGTCGCGCTGGATCGGGAGGCCCACTTCGCCGGCGGTGATGTTGCCGCCGCGACCGGACATGAGCTCGGTGAGGAGATTCGCCACGACGGTCGGGGAAAGACGGGCGGTGTAGGCGTTGATCAGGAAGAAGAGCGGCGAGGGCGTGAGCAGCGCGCGGCACTCGGTGAGCAGCGGCCAGAGGTGTTCTTCGAGCTTCCACATCTCGCCGGTGGCGCCGCGGCCGTAGGTGGGCGGGTCCATGATGATGGCGTCGTAAAATTTGCCGCGCTTCTGCTCGCGGCGGACGAACTTGAGGCAGTCGTCGGCGATGTAGCGGATGGGCGCATCGACGAGGCCGGAGAGCACGGCGTTTTCCTTGCACCATTTCACCATGCCCTCGGCGGCGTCGATGTGGGTGACGCTCGCGCCGGCTTTGGCGGCGGCGCAGGTGGCGGCGCCGGTGTAGCCGAAGAGGTTGAGGACGTTGACCGGCCGGCCGGCGGTGCGGGCGGTTTTGATCTTGGCGGAGAACCACTCCCAGTTGACGGCTTGCTCGGGGAAGAGACCGGTGTGCTTGAAAGAGGTCGGGTGGATCTTAAACGTCAGCCCGAGCGAATCGTAGGCGAGCTTCCAGTGATCGGGGAGAGATTTGCGGTATTCCCATTTGCCGCCGCCCTGTTCGCTGCGGTGGTAGAAGCCATCCCAGCCGTCCCATTTCGCGCCGGGCGCGCCCGGGGTCGCGATGCTGCCGGCAGAACCGTGGCGTGGCCAAATGATCTGGGGATCGGGCCGGACGAGATTGTAGGCGCCCCAGCGCTCCTGTTTCAGGCCGTCGCCACAGTCGAGGAGTTGGTAGTCGCGCCAGCGGTCGGCGACGATGAGGGAAGGGCGTTGGACGGGGGCGGGCATGCGTAGAGCGTTGAGCGGAGGCAAAGCGGCGAGTCGGGCAGTGTCGAGCCGCGTTGCCGTGACGCCTCCGTAAAATTACCCTGCGCGGTAGGCTCGAGATTGACAGATTTCGAGTAGCTGGCGATCTCTATGAATCCCATGAACTTATCTAAACTCCTGCGGTCCGCCTCGGCGGCCATGTTGATTGCGCTTTCGGGCGCGATGCTTTCGGCCGATACGGTCGAGACGAAAGACGGTTCCCGCCTCGTCGGGACGGTGACCAAGATCGACGGCGGCAATGTCACATTGCTGACGTCCTATGCCGGCGCGATCACGATCAAGCAGAGCGACGTCGTTTCGATCACGACGGACAGCGCGGTGGCGGTGCGGCTTGCGAGCGGCACGCGGATCGATGGCAAAGTGTCCACGGAGGGCGGCGCGGTGAAGATCGCGGGCGCCGATGGCGTGATCTCCACGTCGGTGGACAAAGTCGCGGCGAGCTGGGCGGCCGGCGGCAAAGATCCGGCCATCGCCGCGCTCGAGCGGGGCTGGGCCTACGAGGCGGCGGTCGATGTGTCGGGCAAGAGCGGCAACAAGAGCCAGCTGGCCACGGCGTTCGCGTTTCGCGCGACCCTCGCGGGAGCGCAGGACACGCTGCAGTTCTACACCGGTTATGACCGCCAGGTTTCGGACGGCGACAAATCGGCCGACCAATTCAAGGTCGGCGTGGACTACGCGAACAACTTCGCGAGCCACAAATCCTGGTATGTGCGCAACGAAGGCGGCTTCGACCGGATCAAGGACATCGAACTCTACGACGTGGCGGCGGCCGGTTTGGGCTACGATCTGATTAAAGACGCGAAGCAGACGCTGACGGGCCGGGCGGGTTTGTCGTTCCGCTATGCCGGTTACAAAAACCCCCGCTCCGAAGATGTGAAGGCGGCCGGTTTGGACTTCGGCCTCAACCATCGCCTGCAATTGGAAAACTCGATTTTGATCAACCGTCTGTCCTTCGTTCCGACGTTTGAAGATTTCGGCGTCTACGTGGTCACCCATGAGAGCTTGTTGGAACTCCCGATCGCGAGCACGCAGTGGAAGCTCCGGGTCGGCGTCGCCAAC
>Ga0315905_10005345_pt1 | contig 13087 bp, 13 predicted proteins | sample LakEriMetagenome_5_FD_203522 | JGI IMG/M metagenome (GOLD analysis project Ga0315905, IMG submission 203522) | Freshwater fungal communities from buoy surface, Lake Erie, Ohio, United States - Buoy 4 MA121 | ecosystem: Environmental > Aquatic > Freshwater > Lake | place: USA: Lake Erie, Ohio... | reverse complement strand
AAACTCCTGAAAGAATGCGCACTATGACAACTTCAACTGCTTACTTTGCAACCGGTTGCTTCTGGGGCGCTGAGCGACGCTTCTGGAATTTAGCGGGAGTAGTGAATACAAGCGTCGGATATATGGGAGGTAGCACTCAAAACCCAAGTTACGAGGAGGTTTGCACCGGGCGCACCGGGCATGCCGAAATGGTGCAAGTGGATTTTGATCCCAATGTAATTAAATATCAGCGACTATTGGAAGAGTTTTGGACGATGCATGATCCAACTTCACTAAATGCCCAAGGCGGGGATATCGGTACGCAATATCGCAGTTCGATTTACACAACCACATCTGAACAGATGGAGCAAGCGCTTGCTTCTTGTGAAATTTATCAGCGTGCACTATCTGAATTAGGCATCGGTGAAATTGTCACAGATATCTTGAGCGCTGATGGCGTTACATATTACGCGGCTGAGGAGTACCATCAAAAATATTTAGCGAAAAACCCAAACGGTTACGATTGTCATTCAAGTACAGGCGTGGCTTATCCGCAGGAGAAATCAGAGTCGGTGGCCAATTGAGCAAGAAGATTGAGATTAATGAGGAAGAACTTAAAGCGAAGCTAGATCCGCTTTCATATGAAGTTCTGCGCAATGGTGCAACCGAGCGGCCATTTACTGGTGAATACACTGATTCCGAAACGGTCGGAATTTATAGGTGTAAAGCCTGCAATTCTGAACTCTTCCGCTCAGAGAGTAAGTTCCACTCTGGCTGTGGCTGGCCATCTTTTTACGCACCAACGGCAGATGATGCAGTTACGCTAATTGAAGATCGATCACTTGCCCCTCGAGTCCGCACGGAAGTTCGTTGCGCTAGTTGCGATTCGCATTTAGGGCACGTCTTCGAAGGGGAAGGTTTTCATGTCCCAACCGATCAACGTTGGTGCATAAATTCAGTCTCCATGATCTTAGAAGAAAAATAATTTTTTGCCCTTTGTCACCTTGCAAGTTAAAGGGCCAATGGCGTAGTTTTAGATTCCATCTCTCGCTCATTTGCATACGCATCGCAAGAGCGCTTTAAGAAGTCTGGATACTTAATTGGCTCAAGATAAAAATTACGATGCGATAGTCGTTGGTGGCGGTCACAACGGCTTGGTTGCCGCTTCCTATTTGGCTCGTGCCGGAAAAAAGGTCGTACTTTTAGAAGCAGAAGCTGAACTCGGTGGAGCAACGACGAGCGTGCGTCCATTCCCAGAATTTGATGCGCGTCTCTCTCGTTATTCATATCTGGTTTCGCTCTTGCCGGACCAAATAGTTGCTGATTTAGGAATCAATTTTAAAACTCTGGAACGTTCGATTGCTTCATACACACCATACTCAAATAAGAGCAGTGGTTCAGCTGGTGGGCTCCTTATTTCACAGAACTGGGACGAGCGCACGGCGCAAAGTTTTCAAGAGTTAACCGGATCAGAGACAGAAGGCGTTGCTTGGCAGAACTTTTACGGTGAGATTGCCGAACTTGCGAGGAGAATCGCACCATCTGTGCTGCAACCTCTAAAATCCGCGGAAAAATTAAAAGAAGAAATAGGTCTGCCACAGACTTGGAACTATTTAATGGAGCGTCCAATCGGAGAAATTATCCGAGAACGCTTTAGTGATGACCTCGTCCGGGGAGTAGTACTGACAGATGGGTTAATCGGTACTTTTGTATCAGCCGATGACTTACAAGCAAACCGTTGCTTTCTCTATCACTTGATTGGAAATGGAACCGGACAATGGCGTGTGCCGCAAGGCGGTATGGGTGCGCTAGTAACTGAGTTAAAGCGAGTTGCGCTAGCTGCCGGTGTTGAGATTTTACTTAACTCACGTGTATCTGAAATAGAAAGCGATGCCAGTGGGGTTTCTGTTAAGACGAGTTCAGGTGAGAAATTTGTGGCTCGCGATTTACTGTTTGCGGGTGCGCCTCAAACTTTGGCACAGATTCGCGGAGAGAGTAAACCAAAATCTCTTGAAGGATCGCAGATGAAGATAAATATGTTGTTATCTCGCTTACCAAGACTCAAATCTGGAATGGATCCACGATTAGCCTTTGCCGGAACCTTCCACGTAAACGAGAGTTACTCCCAATTAGAATCGGCATACCAAAGGGCTAAATCAGGGAGTATTCCAAGTGATTTACCACTTGAGTTGTACTGCCACACTTTGACCGATCCAACTATTCTCTCGCCAGAGCTGAACGCTAAGGGTTATCAAACACTGACGCTATTTGGTTTACACACTCCTGCAGCGCTATTTGATAAAACTCCAGAAGATACAAAGGCAGAGGCCAAGAAAGCGGCAATCGAAAGTTTAAATCAATATTTAATTGATCCGATCGAATCTGTTTTAGCAGTTTGCCAAGATGGATCACTAGCGATTGAAGCAAAATCTCCACTAGATCTCGAAAGCGATATCGGACTACCGCGAGGCAATATTTTCCATCGTGATCTAGATTTTCCATTCCTTGATGGTTCAGGCGCAGATTTAATTTGGGGATCAGAGACAAGCGATAAACATATCTACCTGGCAGGCGCAGGTTCACGACGAGGTGGCGGGGTTAGCGGAATTGCCGGCCATAATGCGGCGATGGCAGTACTCGCCAACGATTAGGCTTAGGTCATGGATTCCAAGCAACCACATCTGCGCCCCGAAACTATTGCGATCACTGCGGGTCGTCCAGAAGTTGGCGCAGATAGCGCATTAAATCCACCGATCTCACTTAACTCAACATATGTTGCAGGTGGTCCGATTGGTTACGGTCGCTACGGAAATGAAACTTGGACTGCATTGGAAGTTGCCATCTCTGCCCTCGAGGGTGGCAAGTCCCTTTCTTACTCATCAGGAATGGCAGCAATTAGTGCAGTGTTTTCTACCCTTCCTGTTGGAGCCAAAGTTGTTGCCTCCGATCAAGGCTATTCGGGAATTATGACTTTGCTTGGAACCTTAACTGCGGCAAAGAAAATTAGCGCTAAATTTGTGAAAATTACGGACACCGCTGAGGTTATTGCAGCGCTGGACGGTGCGGATTTGTTATGGCTCGAATCACCAACTAATCCCTCACTGAATATCGCAGATTTACCAACGCTTATTAAGGAAGCGAAGTCACGAAATATTCTCGTTACGGTAGATAACACCTTTGCCACCGCGCTTATCCAGCAACCACTTGCAATGGGTGCAGATATCGTAATGAATTCAGTAAGCAAGTATTTAGCGGGTCACAGTGATGTTTTACTCGGTTCACTTTCTACAAATGATCCACTGCAGTACAAAGCGCTAGAAGAAGCTCGTAAATTTAATGGTTCAATACCTGGACCATTTGAAGCTTGGCTTGCGCTACGTGGCATACGCACTTTCCCATTGCGTTTTCAGCGCGCCAGTGAGAATGCGCTAGAACTTGCCAAACGACTAAGCCAGCACCCGTTAGTTACTCGAGTGCGTTATCCCGGTCTACCAACAGATCCAGAACACGCCAAGGCGAAGGCCTTTATGAAGGGTTTCGGGGCGATCGTCTCCTTTGAGTTTGCCGGAGATGTCGCCGCAACAGATAAAGTTTGTGAATCTTCCAAGATAGTCACCTACTCAACCAGTCTGGGTGGCGTTGAATCTCTCTGGGAACGCCGCCGCCGCTGGCCGCTTGAGAGCGCGAGTGTTCCGGAATCGCTAATTCGACTTTCGGTCGGGTGTGAAGATGTTGATGACCTTTGGGCAGATATCAATGCGGCGTTGCTCGCTGCTAAAAAGTGAAAACTTTTCCAATAAGCGGTATTTTTGTCCTATGAAATTGGTCCGCCGCTTCCTTGCAGTTTTTGCGCTGCTTGCTGTGGCATTTCAGGCGGTTGGAAGTTTTCTATCTTGGGCACAGCGTCAAGATGATGCTCCCGCTGATGCCTGGATTGATGAAGACGAAGATGAACTTGAGGATGCCTAAGTGTCGCAAGAGGGTTACATACCAGGCACTTGCAATTTAGGAGCTGGTGAAGTTAGTCGCCGTCGAATGGTCGCGGCAATTGGTTTTGTTCTTTCACTCTCTGCGCTCACCGCGCTTGTAACAACTAACGCTTCACGAGAAACTCGATTCGGAATATTTATTCCCTTATTTGTTATGTCCATTGGTTGGGTTCAATCCCGAAAGAAGTTTTGTCTAGCCTATGGATTTGCCGGCACATTTAACTTTGGAAAATTGGGAGAGATTTCCCGAGTTGCAGATCCAGCAGATAGGGCGGCAGATCGCCGAACAGCTCTGCTGATTTTCGGGCAGAGCGCTCTTTATGCCGCAGCGCTAACTTTGCTTGTAGTACTGCTACCCATTTAACGGCTAGGAACCCATTCATCACTTGCCGATCGCTTTTACATCAATCGACTATTTTTTAGGTGTTGGTGACTTCTTTGTTTGCGGGCTCTTACTTATTAAAGTGCTAGGCGCTTTTCCTGGTTGAGTAGGTGCTACAGGTGGCGAACCCAGGGCTTCGATCGCAGCATCTCGATCGAGAGTAGCAGCGATAACCGCGCTCTGCCTCGCGTTCATAATTTGCCGTTTTTGGATTTGAGTTTGCTTCTTAGTTTTAGCTGATTGAGCATCAGCCAACGCTTTATCAATTGCCTCTTTATAGATTCGATTTATCTCGCGTCGTTGATCTTCATAAATTTTAAGGCTTTTATTAAATTCATCAAATGCAATCTTGTAGGCGGCTTTTAAATCTACGCTCTTTTGATTGGTGGGCGCAGGAGACTTGCTGTCGGCAAAGGCAGATGAAATAGAAATTAATGGTGAAATAAGTAGCGCTGTCGTAACAACAGCAACTCGTCTAATTCGCATTTCGATCCCCCTTTTCCTTGGGTAAAGTATCTGCCAAGACTTTGTGAAAGTTCGGTGAAAACACCTTTTAGTTGCATTTTAATAGCCTGCACCTTGGCTATTTACCTGAAGGCATGCGAGGCTACTGCCATGGCCGAACTCATACTTGTCGTAGATGACGAAGCCGGAGTTCGTGAACTATTAGGGGATGCGCTCCGTATCGCTGGCTTTGAAACAGCGACTGCCCAAGACGGTATGTCAGCCTTGACGGCAATCCGCAATAAGAAACCCGATTTGCTGATTATTGATATAAATATGCCGCTGATGGATGGCTTTGAGTTGGTCGAAAGACTTCGCTCAATGGGAGATAACACTCCAGCGCTTATGTTGAGCGCTCGTGCGGATCGTATAGATATAACTCGGGGACTGACTCTTGGCGCAGATGACTATGTAACAAAACCGTTTGGCCTGGAAGAACTTCTATTGCGAGTTAAAGCGATTCTTAGGCGTTCGCAAATTTCAGAAAATGTATCTACGGAATTGCGCTGCGGGCCTATTCTTGTGATCGAATCTAGCCATACTGTTAAGTTCAATGAAGAGATAATTGATTTATCACCCACCGAATTTAGGCTCCTGCAAGTCTTAGTCGAGAACAAGAATCGCGTTCTGAGTAAGAGTCTACTTCTGGATGAAGTGTGGGGCATTACCTTTGAATCTGAAAGCACAGTTGCTGATACTTACATTTCATACCTTCGAAAGAAATTACATAAGGACGGCTTTGAAGGGATTAAAACAGTTCGCGGCGTTGGCTTTGTAATTCAGGAGCCTAAATAGTTATGAAGAAATCCAGTAGCAGGTATGCAGCGGTCTCAATTTTTGTCACCACAGTTCTCTCGAGTCTAATTGGTGGCTTTGCAACAATTGATGCTAGAAATTCTGATTTACAACAAATTGACCAATCAATAAACCTCGTAGTCGAACGTGTTAACGCTTATCCAGCAGAGGCGATTAGCGCAGCAATTTTCACCATTGATGAGGAGAGCTTGGATTTAACCTTGGTTCTATTCACAAAGGAGGGGGATGAAACGGTCATTAACGAATCCCACTTAATTTACCCTGGGATCGATTCAATAGCGGTGGTTAAGAAAGCACTCTCATCCCCAATCTCTATTGAGAATAAGAACTCGTTCCGACTCAGAACTATAGAAATAGCCGGGGGCGACTATCTAATAGTTGCCGCAGATTTGGGTAAGTTGGATGTTAATTTAAAATCCAATTTAAAGAATCTAATTGGCTTCACCATCGCAGCCAACGCCTTCGCAATCCTTATCTCAATTCTCTTACTGCGACGCCATAATCGCAGTTTAGATACGCAGGCGCTGCAAAGAATGCAGAGATTCTTGGGTGATGCATCGCACGAACTTCGTACACCCCTGACCGTAATCAAGGGCTATAGCGAGATGCTCAGCAAAGGTCAGATGAGTGATGTGGTTGATAGGGCACGTGCTTATTCACGTGTTAATTCAGAGATCGAACGTATGGAGAATTTGATCCACGATTTACTGTTACTTGCCGAACTCGGAGAGAGTCGTCCCACTACTTTCGAAGAAATTGAACTTACCGAGCTGGTTCAATCTCATGTTAATGACTTCGAACTCTTCAATAAAGGGCGGAAAATTAGTATTTCGCTCGACGAAGAATGTCACCTGAAAGGCTCGCGCGAACATTTAAATCGATTAATTCAAAACTGCCTATCAAATATTGTTCGGCACACACCTGCCGATGCATCTGTTTCAATAACGTTAAAGAGTAAAGGCAAGAGAGCGAACTTGATTATTGAAGACGGCGGCCCCGGACTTCCAGAGAGCGCTTATCGCAGTGAGATTGCGGCAATGAATAGATTTGATCCATCACGCTCACGCGACAGTGGCGGTTCGGGTCTTGGCATGAGCATCATCGCTGCAATTGTGCAGGAACATAACGGAAAACTTGAACTACGCAGGAGCGATTTAGGCGGCCTTGCTGTCGTCGTTGAATTACCGAAGTGATGGATTTCTTTTGGCAAGTGCGTGAAAATCTAAGGTATTTTTAGTACATGGATTCGACACTGGCTATTGCAATTGCGGAAGTTATCGCAGGCTTAGAGAAGCCGAATGAATTTGTTCGCTTGGTCTTATCGGGCCGTCGGCGCAATATACAGACCCCAACCGAGCGAGTTGATGTAAAGCCAGTGTTGATAAAGGACGCGATTAAATATCAGCTTTCGCAAAGTGATGGCCGCGCAATGACGACGAAAAACTATGACCTCTCAGAGTTCATTGCCTTAAATCTACTGGAAGCCGGTTTCGCAAATATTTTGCTGGAGATGAAGAACGGTTCAATATCCATTCGTATAACTAAGAAAGGTGAGGCGCTAGTTCACAGAACTAATGAAACCTTTGAAGTCAATCTTTCGCATGATCGCGCCAAAGCAAGGCTGCTTGACCCAAGTGATCCGTTTTTAATTGAGATTGGGATTTCTGATAAGTCCGGCAAAGTGAAGGTTGGCAAGAACGATAAGTATCTGCAAGTTGAAGAATTTTTAAGACTTTTAATACCTTCGCTAGATTCTGCAATTTCTGCTGGGCATATCGCTAAACCGACAGTAGATTCACCTTTATCAATAGTCGATTTAGGTTGTGGGCATGCCTATTTAACTTTTGCCGCACACCAATATTTAATGGAGCAAGGAATTCCGGTGAAGGTAGTCGGGATAGATGTGCGTGAGAGCGCACGTCTTCGAAATAATCAGATCGCTGAAAAGTTAGGTATCTCAAAGAGCATCACCTTCTTTGCTGAAGAGATTTCACAGACCACCTTAAAATCAGCCGATGTTGTGATTGCACTGCACGCTTGCGATACAGCAACAGATGATGCGATCGCTTGGGCGATAGGTGCTGATGCCAAATTAGCTTTAATTGCACCTTGTTGTCATCACGATATTCAAGCCCAGATGAATGAGATCCCAGAACCCTGGCAGATCATCTCTCGAAACGGAATTATGAAAGAGCGGCTCGGTGATTTAATTACCGATGCTCTGCGCATGCAAATCATGAAGTTATTGGGCTATCGCGTAGAAGCTATTGAATTTATCGGGGGAGAGCACACGCCCCGCAATTTGATGATTCGCGCAGTAAAGACTGGTGCTACACCCGATAGTGCTGAGAAATCACGTTATGACGCGATGATCGCGCTCTGGAAAGTAAAGCCTGCGCTAGCAACCCTGCTCAACCGTTAGACTTACACGTATGTCTAAAGTGCTCGCATCCCTTCCGGTCGGAGAAAAGGTAGGTATCGCTTTCTCTGGCGGCCTCGATACTTCTGTAGCTGTTGCTTGGATGCGTGAAAAAGGTGCGATCCCTTGTACTTACACAGCAGACCTTGGTCAATACGACGAATCAGATATCGATTCAGTTCCTGTACGCGCAAAAGAGTATGGCGCAGAGATTTCCCGCTTAGTAGATTGCAAGAGCTCTCTCGTCGAAGAAGGCCTAGCAGCCATCGCTTGCGGTGCTTTTCATATTCGTTCTGGTGGCAAGCAATATTTCAACACAACACCCCTTGGCCGCGCAGTAACCGGCACTTTATTGGTGCGTGCAATGCTGCAAGATAAAGTTGAAATTTGGGGCGATGGTTCAACCTATAAAGGCAATGACATAGAACGCTTCTATCGTTACGGATTACTTGCTAACCCTAATCTCCGCATTTACAAGCCTTGGCTAGATGCTGATTTCGTTCGCGAACTCGGTGGACGTAAAGAGATGTCCGAGTGGTTGGTCTCTCATAAATTCCCTTACCGCGATAGCGTCGAAAAGGCTTATTCCACTGATGCCAATATTTTAGGCGCAACTCACGAAGCAAAAGATCTCGAAAACCTTGATGCCTCCATTGAAATTGTTAACCCAATTATGGGGGTTAAGTTCTGGGATTCATCAGTATCGATTCCGAGCGAAGATGTAAAGATCCAATTTGTGCAAGGCCGCCCTGTTGCCATTAACGGTAAAGATTTCAGCGACATAGTCGCTCTTATGCAGGCAGCGAATGAAATCGGTGGTCGCCACGGACTTGGTATGGCCGATCAAATTGAGAATCGAATTATTGAAGCGAAGAGTCGTGGAATTTACGAAGCACCTGGCATGGCCTTGTTATTTATTGCCTACGAGCGTTTATTAAGTGCGATCCACAACGAAGACACTATTGCCAATTATCACGCAGAAGGTCGTCGCTTAGGACGTTTACTTTATGAAGGTCGCTGGTTAGACCCACAATCTCTAATGTTGCGCGAGTCATTGCAACGTTGGGTGGCCTCTGCAGTTACAGGTGAAGTGACTATCCGGCTACGTCGCGGAGATGATTTCTCAATAATCAATACAACCGGCCCAGCGCTGAGTTACCACCCAGAAAAACTTTCTATGGAGCGTACTGAAAATGCCGCTTTTGGACCGGTTGACCGGATTGGGCAGTTAACTATGCGCAATCTAGATATTGCAGATACCCGTGCCAAGTTAGAGTTGTACCGTGATCAAGGCCAATTAGGCAGTGGTGAATTTAAATTAATCCGAGAAATTGGTGAAGGAGAGAAAAAATAATGAAACGCAGTCTTGCTGGAATTTTAGCTTTCTCGTTGGTTCTACTAACTGGATGTGGAGATAAAGAAATGAGCGCAGATAATTTGCCGTCAGTCACAAACAACATGGGTGAAGCGCCAACCATTGGCGCACCGACTGGGACTCCACCAACAACCCTAGAATCAAAAGATATAGTTGTTGGAACAGGCGCGGAAGTATCCTCAACTTCTACAATTACATTTCATTACACCCTTATGACTTGGTCAAATGGCGCGATAACTGAATCTTCTTGGAATAGCGGTTTGCCTGCGACATACCCTCTATCTAATTTGATTATCGGGTGGCAGCAAGGCATTCCAGGAATGAAGGTTGGCGGTAGACGTTTGCTGGTCGTCCCACCCGATCTTGGTTACGGAGCACAAGGCAGTGGGCTTGTCGGTCCAAATGAAACCCTAGTTTTCGTAATGGATATCGTTAGCGTTTCGTAATTATCGCTGAATTGTAGGTATTAGGTAGCAATCACACCGAGGTAACCGCAACACTGCTTGAAGCGCTAGAATAAAGGTGTTGTTTTTCGGGGTCGATGTAATTTCGAACCGGCAGTTAAAGTCTGCGACCCGGTCAAGGCCATTGACCGGTGGATTGGGTGAAATTCCCGAACCGACGGTTAAAGTCCGGATGAGAGAAAACCAACATGTAGTCGACGCATGCTTTGTTTCTGGTTTATCCAAACAAAGTTTTGCTGCGTCGGCTCGTACCGCTTTTCCACCCCGAGATGCAACACCGTTCTCGACTAAGGGTGTTGATGATGAAGCAAGTATTAAGCGCAGAAGCTGCGATGGCGCGCGCCATCGATTGTGCTCGCCTTGGTCTTGGCAAGACGTTCCCGAATCCAGTAGTCGGTGCTGTGATTACAAGCGCAACTGGGGAAGTACTAAGTGAAGGTTTCCATCAAGGGGGAGATCACGCCGAAGTAATCGCGCTGAATTCAGTAAAGGAAATCCCAGCAGGATCAATAATTTACATATCGCTAGAACCCTGCAACCACCACGGCAAAACTCCACCGTGTGTAGATGCGATCATCAACTCTGGAATCAAAAAAGTTGTTTACGCAGTTAGCGATCCAAATCCAATTGCAACCGGTGGTGTAGAGCGCTTGCGCGCGGCAGGAATTGAAGTTGAATCAGGAATCGGTGAAGAGCAAGCTCGTCTAGAAAATCGTGCCTGGCTCACGAAGATGGAACTAGGAAGACCCCGAATTACTTGGAAGATCGCCTCGACAATGGATGGCAAAGTAGCGGCCAGTGATGGCACTTCTAAATGGATTACCGGAGATCTTGCTCGGACAGCTGTGGCACGCATGCGCTCGCAGGTCGATGGCATTGTTACTTCGACAGCCACTGTGATCGCCGACGACCCATTGCTGACCAGCAAAGGATTTGGGAAAAACCCAGTTCGTATCGTGATGGGTGAAACTGAGCTGAGTGCAAAGATGCAAATTTCAGGCGATGCGGCCGAAACAGTTTTGATCAAATCACGAAACTTTGATGATTTGTTATCGCTGGCTGAAGAACGTGGTTTCAACGAGTTATTAATTGAATCCGGGCCAACTTTCGGAACAGCGCTTTTACGCGCGAATCTAGTCGATGAAATTGTTCTATTCCAAGCACCAACGTTGCTGGGTTCAGGAACGCCGTCGATTGGCGATTTAGGAATTACAAATATCTCAGGGCGATTAGATTTCGAAATATCTGATGTAGAAGTTATTGGTTCCGATTTAAAAGTAACGCTTTTCAAGAGCGCAAACAGCACAGAAAGTGGACGCTAATGTTTACCGGACTTATTCAGGCCATTGGGCGAGTTACTGCGATTGAGCATCAAGAAAGTAGTGCGCGACTTGTTATTTCCAACCCTGAAATTGCTACACAAATTGCCCAAGGTGATTCAATCAGCGTAAATGGAGTCTGCTTGACAGTGACCTCCTTCGATGAATCGCAATTCTCTGTTGATGTAATGGTGCAAACTCTTAAGTTAACAACCACTGGATCTCTTTCGATCGGATCTGAAGTAAACCTAGAACTTGCAACGCGCACCGCAGATCGCCTGGGTGGACATATTGTGCAAGGGCATGTAGATGGCATAGCCAAAATCGCTGCCATTAGCGCTGATTCACAGTGGACTCGGATGGATCTTGCAATTCCCAAAGATTTAATGAGATACGTAGTTGCGCAAGGTTCTATCTGCCTTGACGGCGTTTCACTTACCGTCGGTGAGATAAATGATCCAGCAGATCAAATTTCAGTCTGGCTTATTCCAGAAACTCTGGCAAAAACTAATCTTTCAAAGAAATCACTCGGTGAGAATCTAAATGTTGAAGTAGATGTTCTAGCCAAGTATGTGGAAAGACTTATCGCACGAGGACAGGAAGGCAAATGAGCAATCTAGATCAAGTTCTTAGCGACTTTAAGGCAGGAAAATTCATTGTCGTTACAGATGATGAAAACCGTGAGAATGAAGCTGATCTGATTCTCTTGGCGGAGAAATCAACTCCAGAGAATATTGGTTTTATGGTGCGGTACACCTCGGGTGTCATCTGTGGGGTTATTACTGCGGAAACTGCCAAACGCCTAAAACTTCCATTGATGGTTAAGCGCAACGAAGATAATCACACCACCGCATTTACCGTCACTGTGGATGCGATTGCAGGGCGCTCCACGGGTATTCCCGCTGAAGAACGAGCTAACACGCTAAGAGCATTGGCAGATATCAATTCTCAACCAACAGATTTCGCACGCCCCGGCCATGTTTTCCCACTGATCTCGGTCGCTGGCGGATTGCACGAGCGTCGTGGACATACTGAAGCAAGTATCGCGTTATGCGAACTTTCCGGTTCTAATTCAGCCGCCGTGCTATCAGAATTGGTAAACGATGATGGCTCAATGATGCGAGGCACGCAGATCACTGATTTTGCGAATCAACATGGCTTGCAAGTCATCTCAATTGAAGAACTTGCTCGCGTAGCACCAAAGCAATCTTTCAGTGAAGATTCGGGTTTTGCTTGGGCTGACTTGCCGCTTAATGACGCAGATTGGAAGATTTCTACATTTATCTCCCCAACCGGAGCAGAGCACGCAATACTTAAATTTGGCGCCGCAAGCACCGATCAGCCGCTGGTGAGGATTCATTCGGAATGTTTAACTGGGGATGTCTTTGGGTCAAAGCGCTGTGATTGCGGCGCACAACTGCAAGAAGCAATGCGCCTTATTGAGGGCAGTGGCTATGGATACATTATTTACTTACGTGATCACGAAGGCCGCGGCATTGGTTTAGCTGAAAAGATTCGGGCGTACGTACTGCAAGATTCTGGGGAAGACACCGTTCAGGCAAATATCTCGATCGGTCAACCAGTTGATGACCGCACATATGAAGATGCCGCAACCATCCTGTATTTATTGCAGATAAAATCTTTGATCCTGCTAACAAATAATCCCGAGAAAATCACAGCAATCAAAGGTTCCGGCATCGCCGTAACGACGGCGCCACTGGAAGTAGTTGCTAATAAACATAATCAGAAGTACTTAGAAACTAAGCGAGATAAACTCAATCACGCGTTAGGAGCGCTCTAATGGCTGGACTTGCACCCCAAATTAATATTCCACAACTTC
>Ga0315905_10005344_pt1 | contig 13088 bp, 10 predicted proteins | sample LakEriMetagenome_5_FD_203522 | JGI IMG/M metagenome (GOLD analysis project Ga0315905, IMG submission 203522) | Freshwater fungal communities from buoy surface, Lake Erie, Ohio, United States - Buoy 4 MA121 | ecosystem: Environmental > Aquatic > Freshwater > Lake | place: USA: Lake Erie, Ohio... | reverse complement strand
GCTCGCCGTGCTGCTGCCGTCCAGAGTCCTCGGTATTCGTCGAGGAGACTTGAGAACTGATCTGGATCGCTTTGTGCCGACTCGATGTCGCTTGCCGTCGTCCTGCTTGTGATCATGCTGTTCCTCGCTTCCTTGCTGCCGTGGTGGTCCTCAGGTGATCAGTGCATCCCTCATCGCGTCCAGTGCCTCATGGAATCCGGCCAGGTCGGCACCAGCGTAGTGGCGATCGGCCACACTGCTGGGAACGTGCGCAAGGTACAACTGGACGAACCTGGCGAATCGCTCTTGCTGGTTCAGCCAGGTGGCTCCTGTTTTCCTCAGTCGCGTGAACGATGCGTCGACCGATGATTTCTTTCGCAGTCGATCCCAGCTTGAGTCGATCGAATCGGCTTTGGCGTACTTGCCTTTGGCGTCGAGTCTCTTGGTGATCAACTGAGATCCATTCTCAGCGAGAAATGCCAGGTCGCCGGATGACTCCAGAAACCGCTTGCAGACGGCGATCGTTTCCGGCCAGAGTTTGTAGGTGACGACGGGAGCGTTCTTGTGCTGCTTCGTCTTGGATCTCTTGCGGGTGATCGTCCCTCTGGGCAGGTCGATCTCATCGCGTCTCAGGTCGGATATGTCAGCTCCTTGGAAACCGCAGTTCAGCCCGATGAGGAGGTAGAGTCGCTGACGATCGGTCGCATGATGCAGGAGCGTTTTGATCTCATCGCGGGTGATCGGCTCGGGATCCTTGGTTTCCAGCGAGATCGAGTATTTTTGTCCCATGGCGGGATCGATGCATTGCGGTAGCTTGTCGATCGCTTCGCGGGATAGTGCGAACCTGGCGAGTGATTTTGCCTCCGTCAGCCGGTCTCTGGCGGTGTACGTCGACAGTTTCCCATCGGCGATGCATTTCATGACGTGGTGGCGATACTCCATGAACAGGCTACTGGTCAAACTGGCAACCTTCTTGCGTCGGCCAGCCCACTCAATAAACGCTTCGGCATGAATTTTGACAGTGCCGACTCTTCCCAGACTGATCTGTCCAGCCTTTGCGCTTCCGGTCTTGTCGACGATGAAGGCGTCGAGGAGATCCTGGAGCGTGTCGATCCTCGCCGTCACCGATGCCTCCCATGGAGCTGGCCCAGATGCAGCATCGGAAGGATGAGGGAAGATCTCGACGATGCGAGCGTCACTCAATGGAGGAGGCGATAGTGGGTCGAGTCCGGCTCTGGCTCGCTCTTGGTTCTCGGGTGAGTCGATCCTGGATGCCAGCCGCTCTCGCTCCTGACGATCGATCTCCTCCTGGCTCGGTAGGTCGCGGAATCTCGCCGTCGTTCCCTTGGCGATCGGAGCGTAGGTGCGAGTCAATCCGGCGATGCGACGATCAGCGAGTCCGGCGATCTGTTCCTTGCTCAGCTTCCCACCGTCGATCTGTTCGGTGATCTCCAGTTCCAGTCGCTCTATGGCTTGGTAGAGGGATCGAGCAGCATGGCCGTCGTGGTAAACGGCAGGAATCTGGACCATGAGATCCTGGAGCGTTGCGATTACCTTTTCGCGTTGCTGCTCGGGTTGTCGCTGAGCATCGATCTCTGCTTTGCGACGTTCAAACTCCCGTTTCGCAGCAAGATAGGATGCCTTCTTGCCGCCCTCTCCAGAGAACGACAGACGATGCCCGCGATACATTTTTCGCCATCGCTGCTCGCTCTCAATCCAGGTGAGTTTGTAGTCCCTCGCCATGGGCTTTCACTCCTCGCTGTTGTCCGATTGTTCGGTCTGCTGGCAGGGAGTATATCAGGAACATTTTGCCGGAGCAAATTGGTGCCCTAAACTGTTCCTTTGGAAATAAAAACCCAATGAAATTCGATGTTTCGCTACGTTCGGGACGTAGAGGTCGCTGGTTCGAATCCAGTCGCCCCGATTTTCGGCTCCGCCGAAAATAGAGAGTAGAAAAGAGAGAATAGAGTAGTAGAGCTTGTGCGTCCGAGAGTTTTTCTGGGGCGTTTGAGTTGGAGTGCCAATCCACCTTCTCTTGTCGACGCGGTCTACTTTCTACAGCTCGACTCTCTTCTTCCGGGGCAGTCCAAAGAGTCGCGCCCGGCTCACACACCCGACAAGAAACTCCTGGTAGCCACCATCGCCAGATGGTGGATGGTAAGGTTTGAACCAAGCTCCTGGTAGCCACCATCGCCAGATGGTGGAAGGTAAGGTTCGAACCAAGCTCCTGGTAGCCACCATCGCCAGATGGTGGATGGTCTTGTACCAACGCTTGGTTCTGGTGTGTTCGCGGTCGCGACTATTTTACCAACCGGCGATATCCGACGATGGACCATTTTCGCCGTCACCGCGTCGAAGGGCATGCGCCCGGCTCACACACCCTACAAGCAACTCTTGGTAGCCACCATCGCCAGATGGTGGACCGTTTTGGTAGACGCGAGCTCCTGGTAGCCACCATCGCCAGATGGTGGATGGTTTCGTTGCCATCACGCTGCTGCAAGCCACCATCGCCATGCAACTCCGCATTCCATCCATCGTTATTGGTACCGATCGGGGGACAGGCGGGTTAAGTCGATCGATGTGGGTTGGCGGTCGATCGATTGAGCGATGAGGTGGCCGGTGATGGGTGCTAGGCTCAGCCCCATCATCGCATGGCCAGTGGCTACCCAAAAGTTCTCCAGTCGGCTCACAGGTCCAATGTAGGGAAGACCATCGGGTGAGCAGGGGCGGAGTCCGTACCAGGGCACGATGCCGTTGAAATGGCTTGGCTGGAAGTTCGGATAGTATTTGGGGATCGATTTAAGGATCCCATCAATTCTTCTAGGGCGGATCGTGGTGTCGAGTCCTGAAATCTCCATCGTCCCGCCAAAGCGTAGTCGGCCTCCCATGGGGGTCACCGCCACCCGTGCTTCGGTGAAGATCGAGCAGATCTGGGGCAGTTCGACGGGGTGGTCCAGCGTCAGGCTGTAACCTTTGCCAGCCTGCATCGGAAGTTTCACCGGCAGCGTTTCGGCGGTTTTAGGTGACCAAGCACCGCCGCTAAGAACAAAAGCATCGGCCTCAAAACCTTGCCCCTGGCCATGGCAGCCTCGGACTCGCTTGCCATCGACATCCCATCGATCGACGCATACCGATTCGATCAGCTTGCCGCCGGCTTTTTCCAAACGCTTCCGCTGGAAGGCGACGAAGCGATCGGGTGACAGGTGGCAGTCGTTTGGAAAGTAGACTCCTCCCGCGACGTCCATCGTCACGGCGGGATCGAGCTTCCGCAGGGATTCCAGAGAGAGTACTTGTGCGGGGATCCCCATCGCCTCGGCTTGCCTTGCGACCCGCGATTCCTCTTCCAACGCGTGTTCGGTTTTGCAGAGCATCAGGAGGCCTCGGCGCACCAAGCCGAAATCCTCTCGCTGCGACAGTTGGCAGTAGAGTTCGCGGCTGGCCATATTCAGATCGCGCAACAGTGGTCCACTGCGCCGGACGTGCTCGGCGGTGGCGGCGCGGTAGAACTTCCATGCCCAATCCCAAAGCTTCCAATCGGCACGTGGCCTGAGTGCAAACGGCGACTCGGGGTTCCACATCCACTTCAGTCCCAGACCGATCATTCCGGGAGCCGCCAGCGGGATGAAATGGCTAGGAACGATCATCCCAGCGTTCCCTAGAGACGATCCCAGTTGCTTAGCGTCCTGTTCTAGCACCAGCACCTGATGCCCCCGCTCGGCAACCTCCGCCCCGACGCTCAGGCCAATCACCCCCCCACCCACGACGACCACCCGCACGACTCACCCCATTTCTGAAAAACTCATCGCTTGTCGGTCTCTGGCCCGTCTGCAGCTCCAGAATTCTAACGATCCGGACAACTCGTTCGACACGCCAGACATTCCGCCGCAACCGGCCGTCGCGATCACGCATGGCCGGTATTTCTCCATCACGTTCGGAGTCCGGGGCCGGCTGTCCAATGGAGTGATCCTGTCGGTTGTAGGGATTTTCCTACAAGTGGCGGCCATTCCGCCAGGATCGGACTCCGATTGGTGTGGCGGAAGCAATTCGGTTACGTTTAAATGTATTGTAATGGTCCCATCGGTCCGTCGGATCGTTCTACCATTGCTGCCCATTCGGATCTTGATCATCGTGAGGTTCTTGCCATGACTTCTAGGAGAAGCGGCATCGTTGGGAAGTTCTCAGGATTTCGTTGGTTGCGGCCAGCCCTAGCGCTCGTAGCGATGGCTTGGGGATCCTACCTAGTCGCTTGCCCTTTCTGTTCGGCCGTCAAGCAGACGCTCCGTCAGGAAATGGAGACGATGGATGCCGTTGCGATCGGTCAGTTGGTGATCGACCCGACGGCCAAGTCGAATGAGATCGATGGCGAAGCGAAATTCACGATTCTCAAGGTGCTCAAAGGGGACAAGCTGATCGCCACCGGTCAAGTGATCCAGGCGACCTATTTTGGTGCTGCCAGCAGCGACAAAAAATTCCTGTTGCTGGGTGTTGATCCGGCTCAACTGCTGTGGTCCAGCCCCTTGCCGCTCTCGCCTGAAGCTCAGGCGTATGTGGAGGCGATTCCGGGGTTGCCTGCCGATTCAATCGAACGCCTGAAATTCTATCTGAAGCATTTGGAACACCCCGACTCTCTGTTGGCGCGTGATGCCTACGACGAGTTCGCCATCACTCCCTACGAAGAAGTCAAGCAACTGAAGGCGCTGATGGACCGCGACCAATTGCTGGGATGGATTCAGGACGATTCGCTTTCTCCCGATCGAAAACGGCTTTACCTGACGTTGCTGGGGGTTTGCGGCAAGGTGGAAGACACCGAGATTCTGGAAGCCAGGATGCGCAGCGAAGATGGTGAGAAAAAAGCTGGGCTGGACGCGATGATCGCCTGCTACCTGACTTTGAAAGGAGATGCTGGGCTAGCGCTGGTCGAAGAGCTGTTTTTGAAGAATAAGAACTCTCCCTACGCCGACACTTACTCCGCCATCATGGCGCTCCGCTTCCACGGGACCGAAGGTGGCGTTCTGGATCGCAAGAAGATCGTGAAGTCGATGCACCATATTCTGGAGCGGCCGGAGCTGGCGGACTTGGTGATTCCCGATCTGGCCAGGTGGGAAGACTGGACCCCGATGGATCGATTGGTCCAGTTGTTCAAAGAAGCGAATGAGGAGAGCAGTTGGGTGCGGGTGCCGGTGATCAATTACCTTCGTGCCTGCCCCTTACCGGAAGCGGCCAAGAAACTGGAAGAGTTGGAGAAGATCGATCCCAAGGCAGTGCAGCGGGCCAAGACGTTTTTCCCGATCCCCCAGCCAGCCTCTGCCACCAACGATTCATCTCAAGTCGCGCCCCCCGCGGCTCCAGATGTCGTAGCTGCCTCTTTTTCGCAGCCTAAACAAACCGACGATTCGGCCGAAACTTCCGTGGCCAGCTTGGTGCCTGTGGAAAATCGGCTGGCGGCCAATCTTCCGCTGCCGACCGGAATTTCCAGCTCGGCCGCGAGTGAAGTCCCCGGCTCCAACGACCCTCGCAACGCTGGAGTGAACCGATTGTTTCTTGGGAGCGTAGGAGCCCTTAGCGTGGCGATTCTTGCGATGACGATGTGGTTGGTGATTTCCGGTACCGGGATTTCCAAGCCGTCGGTGGTGCCCATGCGGGACCGATAATTCGCTCCGACGGGGTCGGAGCTTCTTTCGAAAGGAAGGATGGCTTCGATGAGCGGACTGCAGGCAAGTTCGGAAGTGTTCAGCACTCCCCCGGCTGATGATCTGGCCTATAGCGAGTACCGATCGATCTCCAAAGCGGCCATTTTTAGTCTCCTTTTGGGACTGCTGGGGCTGTTGGCGTTGGTGTGGCCGTTGTTGCTGCTGTTGCCCTTGGTCGGACTCCTTTTGGGGTTCCTAGCCTTTCGCTTCTTGAAGAAATTCCCGTTGGAATTGACTGGGCGTCCCATTGCCTGGGCGGGGGTGTTGCTAAACGCTTTGCTCCTGGTCGCAGCCCCGGCTCGCCATGCCTACGTGTATGCGACCGAAGTTCCCGAAGGTTATCAGCGTGTTTTGTTCTCTTCGTTGAAGAGTCCCTTGGGTGCTGCCGACGTGCCGCCACAAGATGCCTTTAAGCTGGATGGTCAGAAGATCTTCCTGAAGGGTTACGTTCACCCCACCTCTGTTTCGACGGCGACTGCGAAAAACTTCGTGCTGGTGCCTGACTGGGCTACCTGCTGTTTTGGTGGCCAGCCACCATTGACTCACATGGTGGAAGTTACCCTGGTTGGCGATCTTGCGGTACGAGCGTCGACGCGGCAGATCAAGCTGGCAGGTACCCTGCAGGTGGCTCAGGATCTCAAGCCAATCAGCGGACTCCAAGGGGTCTATTACCAGCTTCGCGCCGATCACCTTCAGTGAATAGAGGGCGTTCGTGGCAAGCGTCGAATCGCCGGATCGGCGACGGCTTGCACGGATTTCGTAGCCCCAGCCTCTTGGTATCCCCCAGCTCTTCGTAGCCACCGCGGCCACGCGGTGGAGGTCTTCGTATATCGTTCCACCGAGCCGATCCACCATCTGGCGATGTTGGCTAGTGCAAGCGGTGAGAGTATTCGTCGACGCGTACCATCGTCCGAATATCGATTGGCGGCCTAGGTGCGGACGAGTTCGGGGATCGGGCGTCCGTGGTCGACGACGGGGGTGGGACGACCATTGAAATCGGTGATCAGGGTGTTGGCCGCATCGATCCCTAGGTGATGGTAGATCGTCGCCAGGAAGTCTCCTGCCGAACAAACCCGCTCGATTGCATCCTCTCCCAGTTTGTCGGTGGCTCCGATCACCTGTCCGGTTCGGATGCCTCCACCTGCCCAGATGTTGGAGAAGCCGCGAGGCCAATGATCACGCCCTGGCTGAATCGTCCCTGCCGGGGCGCTGGCATTGCCTTCCCCGGTGCTGGGAGAGTACTCGATTTTGGGCGTCCTTCCAAACTCGCCAGTGACGACGACCAGGACGCGCTGGTCTAGTCCACGTTGGTAGATATCCTCGATGAGTGCGGTGACTGCTTGGTCGTAGGCGGCAGCGCGGAAACGGAGCGCGTCGAACACATGATGGTTGACCGCATGGTCATCCCAGTTGCCGACCCGCCCGCACAGGGGGCCACTGAGTTGGGTGGTCATTACCTCGACACCTGCTTCCACAAGGCGTCGAGCCATTAGAAGTTGCTGGCCCCAGGCATTTCGACCGTAGCGATCGCGTGTGGCGTCGTCTTCTTTGGAAAGGTCGAAGGCTTCTCGAGTCTGGGGGCTGGTCAGCAGCGACATCGCCTGGAGTTCGAATTGATCGAGTGCATCGAGTTCTCCGTACCTGTCGAAGGACCGCTGAAGGGTATCGAGATTGCGGCGCAGTTGGGCACGTCGATCGAGCCGTTGGACTTCCCCCGCATCGTTCAGACCGATATTGGGCACCGAAAAATTGGGAGCGTTGGGATCGCCGGAGACGGTGAAGGGGGAGTAGGCGTCACCGACGTACGCTGGACCGTTGTACTCCAGTGGTGGATTGACACCCACATACCTAGGCAGGGGATGCTGACGCGGGCCCTCTTTCGAACGCAGGTAATTGGTGACGGTCATCCAGTCCGGATACTTCGGTTTTGGCTTGTCCCGTGTGTCTGGATCGCCAGAAAGCATTTGCATTGAGCCTGCGGGGTGTCCGGCCGCGGTTTGGCGCATCGATCGAAGCACCGCGATCTTGTCGGCGATCGCAGCTTGCCTGGGGAGCAGGTCGGTGAAACGGACTCCGGGGATTTTGGTCGCAATCGTCGAGAAGGGGCCTCGGTAATCGCTGGAGATGTCTGGCTTGGGATCGTAGGTATCCAGATGGGAACAGCCACCGGGAAGCCAGACCATGATGACAGCCGTCGGTGCTTGGCTGGGGCTAGCAGCTTGGGCGGATCGGAGACGAAGCAGTCCAGGGAGGCTGAGGCTGCCAAAGCCCGCCAGGCCCATTTGGAGGAAGCCTCGTCGGCTTGGTTGCGAGTGGCGACGCTGGGAGTTGGCGTCAGGTCCCACTCCAGCGGGACCAGGGCAGTGACATTGCGGCATGGAATATGACTTGTTCATGGCTGCTCCGCCGGCTTGACTCGAATTCGTATCGGTTGGGAAACAACGATCTCGGCTGTGTCTCTGGGGTTGGCTTTTTCTTTGGCAGCCTGATGTCTAGCGGTCATTTTCTGGACCCGCTGCTGCGCGACTTCTCTTTTTTTCTGCGACTCTTGAAGTTGTTTCATCGCAGCTTCCTTCGCCTCCGCCGTGCCCTGGTTTGCCTCTGCGTTGAGCTTTTCCACTTCCTGCCCGACGGCGTTGGCCGCTTCCTGTGCCTCCTTCAGCACCCGTTCGCTTCCCTCCACATCGGTTGGATTGTAGCGGTACTTGGCCACTGCTGTGCCATAAAAGGCGAGCGCATGTTCGCCGGGTGGGATCTTCAGGGCCGCCGTGTCGATGACCGCTTCCGCTTGGTCGCTCTGGATCGGTAGGTCCCACCGCGGCATCTGTTCAAACCCTTCTCCCATCGTCCGCAGTTGCAGCGTCGATCCAGAGAATTCGGTTCTTCGAGTCACCTTGATGGGAATCGCGACTTTCTGACCGGCAACGACCTCGTAGACTTTGGCTTCCTGTGGTTCCAGCGTCAGCGGGAAGGGTTCGGAGGGGGAAACTGAAACCGGCAGGTCAGCCACCAAGCGCGGCACCGGAATCTCGCTCCACGCATCCGCCACGGGCCAGATCATTTGAGCCATACGGAGGGGCCGACGGACTTCGACCCCATCGATGATCGCCTTCCCGTAACACTGGGCATCGGCGATGCCTCGCGGGGCATCGCCCGACGCGGTGACCAGAAGGACGCCACGACTTTTGCCAGCGGCGATTTTCAGTCCTTGTGCAGTGACTCCCGGGGGCAATCCCTCCATCACCAGTTCGATATCTCCCGCAAATCCATCCCGGCGAAAGACGGCAACTTCCACTGGCTGGGTGACGCCAGGACGCAGCGCAAGCGGTTTCGAAAAGGCCGCGCGATCCCCATTCCTAAGCTCCATGTGCATCCCCCAGCCAACCAGAGCGAAATCGGGCTGCGCCTTGCGGATGACTAGGCGATATCGGTTCCTTCGATCGTTGCGGGTGCCTCCGAAGAGGTCCTGAACCTGTAGCCGATACCTCCCATCCTCCGAAAGTTCCACTTTCCCAAGGACATCTGATGATCCGGTCTCATAGGGAGGGCCATCGTAGGCGTAGCCATTGGAGGATGGTTTGATCGGGCTGGGGATATCGGCCAATTCCGCCAGATCGGTCCATTCCCCTTGTCCATCCGCGGTGGCTACCCATCGCTGCACAAGAACGGCAGCGTCGGTGGGTCTCCCCAGCCGTTCGGAAGCCAGTTCGATCCACCAAGACTCTCCCTTCTTGCCGTCGAACTCGTAAAAATCGACATCGGCGGCGGGGTAGAACGAACCTGCTAGGTCGCAGGGTAGTGCAATTGTCTGCGAGGGGCCTGTCGCCTCTTCCTGAGATTGCTCCTGAAGCGAAGCTTCCAGGGGAAGTCCTTCGGGGGGCCAGCTGTAGCTGGTGACCGATTGGACCGATGGGGTTCGAGCCATGGTGGCTTGAGGATCCAAGGGCTGGACCGATAGGCGATAGAAGTAACCTGGTCCCCCTTTGAATGTCAGGTCATGGACCTTGATCACCATGGGGCCATCGGTGGTCGCGGTCAGATCGATGCGATCGCCCGAACGACTGGCGACCAAGTCGCGGCCTTCGGCATCGGCCACGATCAAAACGGGATCCAGCTTGGAATCGATCGCACGGGCGTCACACTGAATCCAGTAGCGAGTTCCCGCGACCGCTTCCCAGCGAAAATGATCGACGGCTCGCGCGGTGCATGTGGCGTTCACGATCGAGTTGAGTTCAATCTGGCAAGCCGAAGCGACGCCGTGGTTGGCACCGGGAGCGATGGTTTCAGGAAGCGTTCCTACCGAAAAGATCCGTGCTGCCGAGATCCCCAAGCGACAAAGAACGCGGGCTTCGTAAAGCCCTGGCGGGACATCTGGTGCGATGGTGACGCGGAATCGATCCTCCAGCTGTTCCCCGGTCGCCGGGTCTTGGATCGGGCTCGCGACAATTCTTGGATGATGGAATCGCAGTTGTTCAATCTGCTCTGCATGTTCGCTTTGAATTGCCACCTCGAACTCGCTTCCTGCCTTGCCTCCCATCGGAGTGATCGAAAGCAAGCGGGGCAAAGGTAGGCAGACCGATTGAGCGGCTGCGTGGGACAGCAGCAGGCTGGGGAGTAGGGTTGCCGAGGCTGTCCATCGAAGGAGCCTTGAGAACAGGTTGCTTATCGGTAGAAAATGCCGCTCTGCCATCGGGCTGGATCCTTAGTGGTTGAACAGGAATTCCTTGGTATTGATGAGCGACCAGACCAGATCCTGGTAGTTTTCGCGTCGGGCGCGTGCAGGATCGATCGGATTGCCGGCAGCATCGTTCGGAATGGTCTGCAGATACTCCATCGCTGTCCGCAGTTCCCCCTCATTGGGATCGCGAGCGAAGGCCGAGCGGTAGAGCAGGCGGACCGCCTGATCGTCGGGGATCTCATCCTTCAAAAGCTGCTCGATCCGCCCCTGGGGATTTTGAAGTTTCGCCTTGACGTCGCCGGCATTGATCAGATGGAGGCTTTGAGCGAGGCTGGAAGTCTGGATCCGTTCGCATTCGCAGACACTTTCATTTTCCGGTCGTCCGAAGACGCGCAAGAATGGCGAAGCGTTGTTGTAGCTGTTGTCCGGAAGTGCGATTGCGCGGGTCCCCGGGGGCACATTGGCGAAATCGGTCCGTGAGCCGGTGAGGTCATCGACGGAATCAAGGAGGACTTCTGCTTGCAGGCGTCTGGGATAGTACCTCGAATAATTTTGCTGGTCGACCAAGTTGCCGCCGGTAGGCTGCGATGTCAACTGGTAGGCGTGGGACCGAACGATCGTTCGCACCAGATCTTTCAGGTCGAATCCCGAGTCGCGGAAATGGGATTCCAGGGCAAGCAGGAGTTCTGGGTTGCTGGGAGGATTGCTGTCGCGAATATCATCCTCAGGTTCGATCAGGCCTCGGCGGAAGAAGTGTTTCCAGTAGCGATTGACCAGGGACTTGGCGAAGAACGGATTGGCGGGATCCCGCATCCAGTCGGCCAATTTCAATCGTGGGTCCTCATCGGGTGGCAGTTGTAGCGGGGAACTTCCCAGCGGGGCCGGGGTCAATTTGGCTCCCGTTTTGACGTGGACCGCCGTGGCGATCCCTCGCTTGTGGAAGATGCTGTCCTCGCCACGCGTCGAGGTGGGCTTGCGGCCTACCTGGGTGAAGAATGCCGACATGCGGTAATAGTCTTCCTGGCTCCATCGTTCAAAAGGATGGTGGTGGCACTGGGCGCACTGCATGCGGACACCCAGGAACAGCTGCGCCACATCCTCCACCTGCTGCTTGGGATCCTTGACCCGCTTATACCAGGCGACGGGTGGATTGGTGAGCACGGTGCCAGTTGCCGCAAGGAGTTCTCGCACCATCGTGTCGTAGGGTTTGTTGGCTAGCAGGCTATCGCGCACCCAACTGTAGAAGGCGAAGTTCGAGGTGATATCGCTGGCATCGTCACGGCGATTTTTGAGCATTGCCGTCCACTTATTGGCAAAGAAATCGGCGTACTCGCCACTGGCCAGCAGTCGTTCGACCCACCAGTCCCGGCGCTGGTCCTCTGGGGTCGCCCAGTAGGCATCCAATTCTTCGGGGCGAGGCAATCGGCCGGCCACGTCGAGCGCCACGCGTCGCACGTAGGTTGCGTCGTCACAGACAGGGGAAGGGGGAATCCCAAGTTCCTGCAGGTTGCGGAACAAGTGCTGATCGACGAAGTTGCGGACCGAAGGAACAGTCACCACCGGCTCACCCAACGGCACGGCGGCGTGGTGTACCGCAACCTGACCCTCAAAGCGAACCATGATCGCTACCTTGCCGGGGATCTGTCCGATCGTGACCGATCCGTCAGGAGCCGCTTCGGCCATCGCTGGATCGTTCGATTCAAAGAGCGCCAGACGGGTGACGTCGCGCCGGGATCCATCGGAGAATCGTCCCCACACCTGCAGCGGCACGGAACTGCCTCGTGCCGCGACGCCTCGATCGGGTAGCACCTCCAACGACTGAAGTTTGGGGGCTGTCGCGCCATCGTAAGGGGCTCCCTGGCGAATCCAGTGGAGCAGTTGGTTGTATCCATCGGAGTCGACAGGTAGGCGCACCCCACCTCGGTGCGGAACCATGCCAGATGCTTTTTGCAGCAGCAGGCTTTGTTCGGGCGCAGCCAGAGACAGCCTCCTACCACGGCTCTCCTTAACTAAGTGGTCGTAATCCTCCTGCGGCTCAAAGCCCAGCAGCGACAGCTGGAACCCATTCTGACCGTTGCCGGCCTTCGCGTGGCAGATCCCTGCATTGCACCCTGCCTTGGTCAGCACCGGGACAACGTCGTGAATGAAACTGACGGATGCGGCGGGAACGGATGGATCGGCAGCTTGGCATTGGCTGACCAGCAGCGCAGCAGCTAGGCAGGGGAGCCTCCAGAGGTTCCGGGGCCAAACGGCAAGGAGCGATGGTGGGTGAGGCATGAAGGCGATCCTTGCAGGGACTTCGGAGGGCCAGGTCGCCCTGGGGTCGCTGTCGGAGAATCAGGCGGGGCAGATGCAATCTGCAGCGATTCAGTCTAATAGCTCCAATCGATCGCCGTCCATTGCAAAGCCTACAGGACCGCTCAAAAAAGGAATGTTTTGGGTCCCCTAGAACGGAAAGCCACCAAGAAAGAATTCGGCGATCCGAAGCACAAAGCCTAGGAACACTCGGGCCGTTCGCCATCGTGCCAATCGGCGGGTTAGAATGCGGAGGCAGAGCGACGGGAGGCTGGCGATTCGGCCGACCGTCTGGTCGGGAAGCTAGGCTGAGTGGATGGGCTGAGTGGATGGGCTGAGTGGATGGGCTGAGTGGATGGGCTGAGTGGATGGGCTGAGTGGATGGGCTGAGTGGATGGGCTGAGTGGATGGGCTGAGTGGATGGGCTGAGTGGATGGGCTGAGTGG
>Ga0315905_10005343_pt1 | contig 13090 bp, 8 predicted proteins | sample LakEriMetagenome_5_FD_203522 | JGI IMG/M metagenome (GOLD analysis project Ga0315905, IMG submission 203522) | Freshwater fungal communities from buoy surface, Lake Erie, Ohio, United States - Buoy 4 MA121 | ecosystem: Environmental > Aquatic > Freshwater > Lake | place: USA: Lake Erie, Ohio... | reverse complement strand
TAAAGAAAACTGCCCTGTGGAAATCTGCGTTCTGGCTAAATTTTTCACGCTGGAAGCCGATAGTAAGGCTTGCCTAATCAGGCGCGTCAATTCACAGCAGCAAGGGATGAGAAATTGCCAAATTTGAGCAGTATTCGAGATCTGGTTCTGGAAGAGCTCTGCCGGATGCATCAGTTGCTTCCGAACGCCTTTCCGATGACCGAGGAGTGTTTGGTAAGGCAAGGAAGTCCGTGTGGTGTTTTTTATTGTCTGCATGGTCCACGGAGCGTGCGACTGACGGCGGTCCTCGATTTCGCTTCGGCACGCGTCTTGTTCTATGACTCGACCGGACAGCGCTCCGGGATGCGATGTGTCAAGGACCTGATTCCGGCAGCCTAGCGAAGGACCCGGGACTCACGAAGCGACAACCAATGTACGGAAACAAAAGGAATCACTGAGATCATGTTGATTTTGACAAGAAAAGAATCCGAAAGGATTTACTTAGGTGACGATATCGTCCTGACCGTCGTTCGCATCGGCGGTGACAAGGTCCGTATCGGGGTCGAAGCACCTTCGGATGTAAGGGTCTTGCGTTTGGAGTTGAGCGAACCGGACTCCCAAGGTCCCAGTCGACAAGAACCCAGTCGACAAGAACCCAGGCGACAAGAACCCAGGCGACAAGAACCCAGGCGACGGGCTGCCTAGTTCGCTTCGGCAGGGAACAATCAAGGCTCGATACCGAGCCTACCAAAACCATGACGGGCGCCGATTCGATGCACCAACAAACATCGAGTCGGCGTCTTGTCGTTTCGTGCTCCAACGATGTTCGTTCGCGGCTCTATCAGCCCTGTCGTCTCTCAGCCTTGCAGTACACCTTGGACCACCCTGCCGTGGACATCGGTAAGCCGATAATCGCGTCCGCTGTGTCGGAACGTCAATCGTTCATGATCCCAGCCCATTAGATGCAGGATCGTCGCATGGAAGTCATGCACATCGACCCCGTTTTGGTCGACCCGAAGCCCATGCTCGTCGGTCGAGCCGTAGACGATCCCAGGCTTGACGCCCGCTCCGGCTAGCCAGGAGCTAAAGGCCCAGGGGTGATGCTCGCGACCTTTCGCATCGGCGGTGTTGTTGAATGGGGTTCGTCCAAATTCGGTGGTCCAGACGACCAAGGTGTCCTCGAGCAAGCCGCGTTGTTTGAGATCCTTGAGCAGTGCGGCGATCGGTTGATCGACGTTCTTTGCTAGAGGCTCATGGGTCATCATGTCTCCGTGCGCATCCCAGTTCCCTGACGAGCCGGTGTCGATCAACTCGACGAAACGGACCCCCTTTTCGATCAGCCTTCGGGCGGCCAAGCATTGCCAAGCAAATCCGGTGGTCTGACCGGGCTTGAGTCCGTAACTATTCAACGTCGCCTCGGATTCTTGGCTCAAATCGAAGACTTCCGGGACGGCCATCTGCATCCCAAATGCGGTTTCAAACGTTTGAAGACGGGTCTTGAGGTTCTCATCGGCGCTTCGAGGTGCCAAGTGGTCCGCATTGAGTTTGGCCAAAAATTCCAGTTCTAGCCGTTGTTTGTCTTGGGGCACTCTCGGAGCGATGTTGCTGATCGGCTCGGCCCCTGGAATGACGAGGGTTCCTTGATTGGCACCTGGCAGGAAATCGCTGGCATAGACCTGCGTGCCTGCGTAGGTCTGTCTCGGAGCGATCACAACGAAACCAGGCAAGTTCTTGTTTTCTGAGCCGAGCCCATAGGTTATCCAGGAACCAAGGCTCGGTCTGGATTGTGTAAAGGAGCCGGTATGCATTCCGAGCGTTGCGTTGTAGTGGTTCGAGTGCCCCGTGTGCATCGAGCGTATCAACGCGATGTCATCGACGCAGGTGGCCACGTGGGGAAAGAGCGTACTGACTTCGGTGCCGCACTGACCATGCTTAGAAAACTCCCACTGCGGACGCTTGAGAAATATCTTCTCGTAGCCCGGCCGATCCTTGATTTCCGGATGGTCTGCTTGGATCTCCTTGCCGTGATCGCGCGTCAAGGCCGGTTTGGGGTCGAACGTATCGACATGGGATACTCCTCCGGTCATGAACAGGAAGATCACCCGCTTGGCCTTTCCCGGAAAATGGGGCGTTTTGGCTGGAGAGTCGGGCCCGCTTTTTGAGCCTTCGTCGGCCATGAGTTGCCCGAGGATCCCTGAAAAGAGCATCGAGGAACCGACGGCTGATCGAACGAACTGCCTACGATCCGTGGGGTGCTGCCATAACGAGTTCATCTGCGAAGATTTCATCTGCAACGATTTCATGAGCGTGGTTCTCGAGGTCATGGAGGTTTTTAATCGATGAAGTGAAACTCGTTGCTCGCCATCAGCATGCGGATGGCCGCCGCCCAAGCGTCGACAGGAGCTCCTTCGAAGCGTTCGACCAGATCGAGCAAGGCTTGGACTTGCGCACGGCTGGCTGGACGTTGAAGAATCCGCTGATACATCGACTGAACTTTGGCCGGCCCAGGTTCGCTGGCATCGAGCGTTTTGGCGATCGCAGCGGCCTGTTCGTGAAAGAAAGGATCGTTCAGGTAATAGAGGGCTTGAGTCGGCACTGAACTTGTCTGCCGGACCGGTGTACTGGCATTCGGGTCGGCACCGTCGAAGAGTGCAAGGAACGGATGCCTTCGTTGGCGCTGAACCATCATCATCGCGCTTCGACGATTCGTCGCGTAGACAGCGTTGAACGGATCGTGTTGCGAGAAGGTCCAAGTCGCAGGGGCTGGAAAAGGATGCTCTTGTCCATAGGATCGATCGAGGTTCCCGCTGCATGCCAAGATGCTATCGCGGATTTCCTCAGCCGTCAGTCTGCGGCGCGGGTAGTGGGACAAAAGTCGATTTTCTGGATCGGCCAGCATCTGCTCGGCAGTGGCGCTCGACGAGCGCCGATAGGCGTCGGTGTTCATAATCCATCGATGCAACTGCTTGATGCTGTAGCCGCTTTTGACGAACTGGGCGGCGAGCTGATCGAGCAATTCCGGATGGCTGGGCTGATCCCCCCTAGATCCAAAGTCGTTGGGGGTTCGCACAAGTCCTTGACCAAAATGCCACTGCCAGACTCGATTGACCATGACACGAGCCATCAGAGGGTGGCCTGCGATCCAATCGGCCAACTCGATGCGGCCACTGGCCTTGGGATCCTTCAATGGATCGCCTCCGAGGATTTCAATCCAGCGTCGAGGGACGATTTCCCCGAGTTTTTCTGGGTCGCCTCGCAGGTGTACCCGAGCATCGGCAATGGTACCTTCGACGGTTGCGTAAGCTTCCGGAATGACCGGCGCGGGTCCAGGATCGAGGATAGATGTTTGCAGGATCGCAGCCATTTGCTCGAAGACTTCTCCTGCCTTAGGCGCTTTCCAATGCTCGACGGAGAAGGACACCCCATCGAGCGCCGCGGGATGGGCGTCTTGGACGAACCCATGGACTCGTACTTGACCCTCGATGGGGCTGACCCAAACCAAACTCACGGGTCGCTCAGGGCCCGGATGCACAAAGAGAGATTTCGCAGCAAGCGAAGTCCAGACGTTTGCGGGCGAATCCGAGACGTTGGCGAAGACCGAGGGGAGCTCGCCGATACTCCAGGAGCGAATATTCGCATTGCCGCCGTTGCTGGTCCGCAGCTCGACGAGCAACTCTGGGGACTTGGTCGATTCGGCGTAGTACCAACTCGCTTTGAGATCTTGGCCCCCCAGATCGGCTTGGTTTGAGGGTCCTAGTTTCTGAAAACTCGTGGTTGCAAAATCGTCGACCAACGCGTCGGAGGACCAGAAACCGGAGGTTTTATCGACGGTATTGTCGTTTGCTGCAAGGTCGGAGTTAGGGTTTTCCTTGTTGGGGTTGCTGCCGATCGCTTGGATGACCAGTTGCACCATGGTCGAATCGGCACCGTGGTTTCCTTTGGGCGAGACGGTCAACTGAATCCATTCACCGGGTCGAACAAAGATGGTCTTGGACGCCTCTTGGCTATCGAAAGGGACCTTGGCTCCTTCCGGTACATCGGCTAGGAGAATCGCAACGCGGTCGACCGGGTCGAGTTCGCTCAAGTACTTTCTGGCTTGTCCAAGCGAGGCTTGCTGGCTCTCCTTGGCTTGCTTGGCTAGATCGGCTTTTTCCTGCCAAGGTTTCCTCAGCGTTTCGATTTGGCTCGGGCCCAACAGAGGGACCATGTCCTTGGGCTGACCCTTGGGCTCACAGCCGGGGAAGGAATACTTCGAGCTGGCCAAAATCCCGTAGAGGGCGTAGTAGTCTTCGGCCGAGACCGGGTCGTACTTGTGGTCGTGGCAACGGGCACAACCGATGGTCAGGCCGAGGAAGGACTTGCCGAGATTATCGATCATCTCCTCGTAGGTCAGGTACATGTCTTTGTCGATATCGTGACCAAATCGCCTCGCGATAGCCAGATAGCCCGTCGCGACGATTCCCTCCGGGGTTCCCTGGTCCCCAGCGATTTGATGTCGAACCATCGCGTCAAATGGCATATCGCGATTCATTGCGTCGAAGACCCAGTTGCGATACCTCCAAGCGTTGAGTACTGGCCGATCGGTGTTTTCCCCTGCGGTGTCGGCGTAGCGGACCACATCGAGCCAATGCCGTCCCCATTGGACCCCATAGTCGCTCGAGGCGAGCATCGAATCGATCTGCGGGCCGAATCGATCCTCGGCGATGGACACCGATGGTTCGGATGCTATCGGGGTGCTCTCCGAGCCTTCATGTCCGAGGGTCTCTTGTAGCGTTTCGGGGGAAGGCGGCAAGCCTGTCAGATCGTAGCTCATGCGGCGGGCCAGAGTCCGAGCGTCTGCTCTTGCGCAAGGAACGATACCTGCCGCGTGAAGCTTTGCGTCGATTTGCTGATCGATCCATTCGGAGCCGAAGGTGTCGATGGGATTGGGGAGCGGTTGAAAGGACCACCAAGTCCGAGCCGTTTGTGCATCCATCCCGCCGATGAGGAGTGGAGCTTCTCTGGGGTCCGGTGCTCCTTTTTGGACCCATTCGATTAGTGTTTCGATTTGGCGATCGGTCAGCTTGCCTTTCGGAGGCATCTGATGCGTCTCGTACTCGACGGCTTGGATCAAAAGGCTCTGGTCCGGGTCACCTGGCAGGATCGCAGAACCGGACTGACCACCTTGGCTCCACCCCCGTTTGGAGTCGAGCAAGAGACCCCCTTTGGATTTGGTTCCAGAATGGCATTCGTAGCAGTGTTCGACCAAGATGGGACGGACTTTGGATTCAAACCAGTCGTTGGGCTCTTGGGCCTGCACGGACCCGGGGTAGATCGAAGCGATCATAGCTTTCAAGAGCAGGATGGGTCCGCAGTGGGCAAGAAACAGCGCAAGACTCCGTCGATTACCAATTCGAGCAGAGGATTCATGGATCATCGGGGATTCCGAGTGTTCGAGTGCATTGAGCAAGCTAGCGATTAGATATTGTACCCCTTTCCATGACCCTCTTTTCATCGCGAGCCCGGGAATTTCGCTGTAAAATGTAGCTCGCGTTGAACCGTAAGCCTTGTGGGAATTCAACAAAGTCATTTCGAATCCCAGCTTTGTTGATAAAATCGAAGAGGTGCGGGTCTACGGCTAGGCACTTGCATTGCCAAAACGGAACAAACGGATCAGGCAAACTGGTCAGGTCAAACGGAACGAATCGAACATGAAGAACCTCGCTCTGGAACTTATCGAGGCACAAGCACGATGGCTTCGACGCCGCTGGTTTCTCAAGGAGTGCTCGGTGGGACTCGGAGGTTTGGCTGCCTTGGAACTCCTGGCCGGGGAGTCGTCGGCCCAAGAGCCCGCAGGGCCGCTTGCGGCTCGAGCTCCCCATTTCCCTGCGAAAATCAAACGAGTCGTCTATATGTTCCAGGCCGGTGCACCGAGCCAACTGGAACTTTACGATCCGAAGCCCGAGCTGGCTAAGAGAAATGGTCAGTTGCCTCCCCCGGAGTTGCTTCAAGGTTACCGGGCTGCATTCATCAACCCGAACTCGGCATTGCTTGGGGGCAAGTTCGGATTTGCACCTCACGGAAACTGCGGCATGGAGCTCAGCGAGGTATTGCCGCAGATCGCAGGCATCGCCGACCAGATGGTGTTGATTCGCTCCATGCAGACCGATGCGGTCAATCATGCACCTGCGCAGATCATGATGAACAGCGGTTCGCAGCAATTTGGGCGTCCCAGTTTAGGGAGTTGGACGCTCTACGGCTTGGGCTCGGAGTCCAAGGATCTGCCTGGATTTGTCGTTTTGACCAGCGCCAAAGGTACCAGCGGAGGTGCGAGCAACTACGGAAGCGGTTTTCTGCCTACGACGTTTTCCGGAACTCCGTTCCGCAGCACGGGTGACCCGGTGTTGTATCTCTCGAACCCCAAGGGAGTCGATGGCCAAGCCCAACGCGATTCGATCGATGCGATCGCCAAACTCAATCGCATGACCCTCGACGAGGTCGGCGATCCGGAGATCGCCTCTCGCATCCAAAGCTATGAGCTGGCCTCCAAATTACAAACCAGTGCGCCGGAGTTGATGGATTTAAGCACGGAGAGCAAAGAGACGCTCGAGCTCTACGGCGTTAAGGATCCCAAGGAGGCTAGTTTTGCTCGCAATTGTCTACTCGCTAGGCGATTGCTCGAGCGAGGCGTGCGTTTTGTGCAGCTTTTTCATGAGGTTTGGGATCAACACGGGGATTTGACCAACGGCGTCAAGAACAACGCAGCAGCGACCGATCGACCAAGCGCCGCTCTGGTACAGGATCTCCAGCGGCTCGGGTTGCTCGAAGACACCCTGGTGATCTGGGGGGGCGAGTTCGGTCGCACACCGATGGTCCAAGGTGGCAACGACGGCCGAGACCACCACAATCGAGCCTTCAGCATTTGGATGGCAGGCGGCGGTCTCCAACGAGGTATGGTCTACGGCAAGACCGATGACTTCGGCTTCAACGCCGTCGAAAATCCAGTCCACGTTCACGACCTGCATGCGACCATCCTGCATCTGCTAGGTTTCGATCACACGCGATTGACCTACCGATTCCAAGGGCGAGATTTTCGCCTGACGGACGTGCACGGGAACGTAGTCCGCGATATTCTCGCTTAGCATGCACTATCTCAGGGGAGTCATTCCCCTGAGCATTGGCGGTAGGCTTCGAAAAGTCCGATTCCTGCGGCGACCGAGAGGTTTAGGCTCCGGACCGGTCCGGTCATGGGCAGTCGAAGGCAATGCGTTGCGAACTCGTCGCGGACACTCGGAGGAAGTCCGTTCGACTCGCTCCCAAAGACCAGCCAGTCGCCCACCGCGTAGCGGACTTGGGTGTGGAGTTGCTGGGCGAATTTGGTGAAGAACCAAGTCCGATCGAGGTCCATTTTTGCGAGCATCAAGGCCCAGGTATCGACCACTTCGATATCCAGGAACTGCCAATAATCCAGTCCTGCACGCTGGACGAGTTTCTCATCGAGCCGAAATCCCATCGGCCGAACGACCCAAAGCTTTGCATCGAGCGCTACGCACGAACGTCCAATATTCCCTGTGTTCTGCGGGATTTCCGGCTGAAAAAGCACGACGTTGAACGAAGGCTTACCAAGAGCGATTTCGGACATAATGGACCACTAGCCAATTGCAAGATCGGTTATAATTCGTCGCCAAGTTTCGGCCCATTGTTCTAAGCATCCAACTTCGATATGCCAATCCCAGTCACCTGCCCAGGTTGCCTCGCAAGGTTCACCGTCAGCGACAAATACGCCGGGAAACAAGGACCTTGTCCCAAGTGCAAGCAGACGATCACCGTTCCCGACAAGTCGCAGGAAGTGGTGATCCATACGCCGGAAAACTATGGTCCCAAGGATGCCGGGGGCAGGCCGGTTCTCAAGCCGATCAAGCGGGTGGAGTTCACCCCCAACGGTTTTCAGATCGTCGTGGCAATCGGCGTAGCGGCCGTGTCGATCATCGCAGCCCTCTGGGCCCGTTTGTCCGGGATCACACCGCCGACTTGGGCTCTGGCCTTCGTCGCTATCGCTCTTGCTTATCCTTTATGCTCGATCGGCTATACGTTCTTCAAGGACGATGAACTCGGCGGCTACATAGGAAAAGACCGATTGGTGCGACTCGGGATCTGCGCTGGGGTCTTCGCACTGACCTGGGGAGTCTACTGGTTGCTTGCCTCCTACTTTGGCAACCGAGTTCTAGCCCAAGTCGACACACTTCAAATGTCCATCTTTGTGCTTATCATGTTCGGACTCGGAATCGCCGTATCGGTCGGATCCTGCGAACTCGAGGTCGGTCAATCCTTTCTCCACTATGCCATTTACTTTGTCGCGACCCTGCTTTTAGCGTTCCTGGCAGGCCTGCCTCTGGCAGCCCCTTTTTCCAAGGACTCCGACGACGCAATGCTCGGGTTGCCCAAGGGGAGTCAGAAGATTCTCCTGCCGACCCAACCGACCAATCCGCCTGTTCCCAACACGCCCTGATCCCTCTTTTTTCTCGCTCCTCCATCCCTAGACTCAATCCCCCTTCGGAGATCCTCCCCCATGAAAAAGCTGTTTTCATTCGCTTTGGCGTTGTGCCTCGTTTCCAGTGGCGTTTCCAGTAGCGTTTCCAATGTCGTTTCGGCCCAAGATGCCGACCCATGGCAAAAGAAAAAAGCCGAAAGCTTCCGCCCTCTGACGGATGCTCAAAAATCTGCCATCGAGACCGCAGTCCCGGCTCAAGCCGTAGCGGCCCCCAAAAAAGAACGACGCGTTCTATTGTTCTATCGATGCGAAGGGTTCATCCATGGCTCGATTCCTTATGCAAACTATGCCGTAGAGGCCATGGCGAAAAAGACCAAGGCATTCAGCGTCGACCTTGCCGACACCTACGATGTGTTCACCCCTGAGAATCTGGCCAAATACGACCTGATCCTCCTGAACAACACCACCCACATGCAGTTTCAAACCCCCGCCCAGCAGGATGCTTTTCTCGATTTCATCATGAACGGAAAAGGGCTCGCAGGTTTCCATGCGGCCAGCGATAACTTTGGCCGACACCCCGATTGCCGAGCCGTGGTCGGTGGAGAATTCGCCGGGCACCCCTGGAACGCCGGTGGAACTTGGGCATTCAAGCTCAATGACCCAGAGCATGTGCTAAACAAGTCCTTCGACGGCAAGGGTTTCTGGCACACCGACGAGATCTACCAATACAATCCAGAAACCTATGTCGGGACCAAAAACCTTCGAATCCTCGTGAGCCTCGACATGAATCAAGAGGCCGTCAGTAAGCTCATCAACGATGGCCCCCGTGAGGTCCCTGTCAGTTGGCTCCGATCGGCAGGCAAAGGACGCGTCTTCTACACCAACTTTGGACACCGCGAAGACACCTTCTCCAAACCGATGATTCTCAAGCACATGCTCGACGGTCTCCAGTATGCCATCGGGGACCTTGAAGCCGACTCGACCCCGACCGATCAAGCCGGCCAAAAACCCACGGCACTGGCTCCTGACCAAACCAAATAGGACTGATCGGACTGATCGGACGGATCGGATTGATCGGATTGATCCGACTGATCCGACTGATCCGACTGATCGGTAGGCTTTGACATAAAAGCCAGCGATAGCTAGCGAAATTCTTCAACAGTCACCCAGGCTGCGAGGTAGGTTCCTACGAGGCTCGATGCGCCTCGAAGCGTCCCTTCCCTTCTAGCCCTCGTGGTCCTGTCCTATGCTCGCGTCGCTGCGATCCAGAACCGCTCTTGAAAACCAGCCATCGATCGCCGCCAAACTGTTGGCGATCGTCTGCGGGCTTTTGTCCTTAGGGTGTCTTGTCGGAACCGGCTGCAAAACCCTTACCATTCCGGCGATCAATCCCAATGGAGGAACCGTCTTCTCCGGACAATCCACGACGCTGGTCTCACCCCACGCGGCCAACAACGGCTATCCAGTTCAAGGTCCATCGTACCAGACCCCCCCGGAACCGAAAAAATGCATGCACGGAGTGCCGACTGGAACCGATGGGAAATCGGGGCATCAGTGCAAGCTCTGTAAAGGTGGTGCGACGAGCAGTGCCGATGCTGCCCGGGCCCGATGCGGCGAACTCCTGCTGACTCCCACCAAACTCGTCGCGCCCGTCGGTGGCGAGGTCATCTTGCTCGCTGGGATCTGCGGCAAAGACGGTATGCTCGTGACAGGCGAACCGATCGAATGGATGCTCTCGCCCGAGAGCGTCGGCCAGATCATTGATGTCGGTGACAACAACCAAAGCCAACGACAGCACTTGTTCAAGAAGCACAAAAACGCGCCCGACACCGGTAAGCTCGATGTCGATTTTGCTCGCGGTCGAACCAGCAGCGAACCTGGGAAAATCACGCGGGGAACGGCGCGTACCCAGGACGATCTGCCCATTCGGATGGGGCAAACGTGGCTGAGTCTTTCGAGCCCGAGCGAAGGGGTCTCTAAGGTAACCGTCATGGCTCCCGAGAGCGAAGCTTGGGATAAACGCCGTCAAACCGCAACCATCTATTGGGTCGATGCACGTTGGGAGTTCCCACAGCCCCAACAAAGCACAAGTGGAGAAAAGATCACCTTGGTCACCAAGGTTAGCAAAGCCGACGGACTCGTTCCGGCCGAAGGCTGGATCGTGCGTTACCGATCGCTCAACCCCGAAGTGGCTCGCTTCCTGCCTCAGTACGGGGAAGTGTTCGAGAAATATGTCGACCGCAACGGGAATGCGGTCGTCGAATTGGTCAACATGCTTCAACCCAATTCGATCTCCAAGGCCAATGCATCGGCGTTGATCGAGGTCGAGGTCGTCCGCCCAGGACAATCGTCCGAGAATATGCCCGAACTGCCTCTGGGTCGAGGCACCGTGCAGGTGACCTGGAGCTCGGCGGAACTGAATCTCAGCGTCGCGGGTCCCGAAGTTGCGGTTCCAGCACAACCCTTGGCCTATACCGCCACGCTCGAAAATGATGGCTATGCACAGGCCGAAAATGTTGTGCTAACCGCAGCGGTTCCCAACGGAATGAACATCCAAAGTGTCACTCCCCAACCGACCCGTCGGACCGGCAACAGCATGTCTTGGGATGTCGGCGTCCTGGGGCCCCGACAAGCGCTCGATGTCCAATTGGTCACCGAAGCGACCAGCGAAATGGACGCGCGTGTGGTCTTTGAAGCGACCGGGGCTTCCGGTATCCAAAAGAACGCGGTGATTTCGACGCTGGTCCAAAAACCCCAAGTCACCTTGAGTATCAATGCCGATCCGACCACCACGCAACTCGCTGTCGGTGATCTTGCGACCTTCAACATGAAGCTCACCAATACGGGGAACCAAACCGTCACGGACTTGGTGGTTTTCCTCGAAGCTGGACCCGGAATCGTTCACGCCAGGGACGGTGCTAGGGAGGTATCTCGACCCGTCGGCTATCTCGCTCCGGGCCAAAGCGTCGACCTGTCGGCTCAGTTTCTCGCCGAGCGCGAAGGCGAACTGACCGTCAAGGCCACCGCAAGGACTGCCAATCAAATCCTGACCGGATCGGCAGCGACGGTCCGGGCAGTTCCAGGCCCCCAACGCGTACCTAAAGTCGAACTCGAAATGCGGCCAAGCACCGGTGCCAACCCTATCGCTGTCGGTACCGCGACAGCCGTGCAACTCTTCGTGCGCAACACCGGACCTGTTGCCGTTCGGAATCTGATCGTCACCGTCAAATACGACCCGGCACTGACTCCTACGGGTGCATCGGCTGGATTCGAGCCGATGTATGCGAACCAAATCCTGCGATGGCGATTGCCGGAATTGCCCGTTGGCATGACGACCGACTACCAAGTCAATTTCAGCGGGGGCCAAGTCTCGGCCGACGCCCAAGTCGTCGGAACCGTCGAATCGGAGGATCGGAATGTTCGCGTCATGAGAAACGTCGGTATCCCGATCGTTCAAGCAGGACAGCCCGGTTCCGGGGTCCCGACGGTCCCACCGCCTGGGCTGGCCCCTGCCGCTCCTCCTGGCGCTCCCCCATCCCTTCCGCCAACACTCCCCATGGCCCAGCCACCTGCTGATCCTGCCACCGATCTCCTCGTATCGATCGAACCGGTCAACCGTGCCGCAAGACTCAACGAGCAGTCGGACTACATCATCACGGTCAGAAACGCTTCGGCGATCAATCAGCAACAGGTCTCTTTGGTCCTGCAAGTCCCCGAAGGGGTGCAGGTGACCGATGTACGCGGGCCTGCGGCCTCGAGTTATCAGTTTGACGAAGCGGGGAGAATTCTGACGATGGACCCCATCCAAACCTTGCGCCCTCAGGATCAAGTCGCTTACCGCGTGGTCTTTTTGCACCGACTCGTAGGGCAGGGGACTCTCAGGGCTATTGCCAAATCGGGGAATGCCCCGAACCTTGTAAGTTCCGACTCGACGATTACGACCCTGGGGCCCTCGGAGTAAACGGCTCGAACGCCTCCCACATGGCCACCAATTCCCTAGTGGCTACTATCTCCCGTGTGCCATCGCTTTTGTGCCATCGCCCGTGTGTCATCGCCCGTGTGCCATCGCTGAGTGGGTCTAGGCCAAAATCTCCCGGACCACTCGACCGTGCACATCGGTCAAACGGAAATCTCTGCCGGAGTACCTGAAGGTCAGCTTTTCATGGTCGATACCCATCAGGTGCAGTAGGGTCGCATGGAGGTCATGCACATGGACCTTATTCTCCATCGCGGCAAAACCGAATTCGTCGGTCGATCCATAGGTCATCCCACCTCGAACGCCACCGCCAGCGAGCCATACCGAAAAACCATGGTTGTTATGGTCGCGGCCCTTGGCCCCTTCGGACACCGGAGTGCGCCCGAATTCACCGCCCCATAGAATCAATGTGTCTTCGAACAAACCTCTCGCTTTGAGGTCCTTGATCAGCGCCGCGATCGGTTGGTCGACTGCTTGGGCTTTCTTGGCATGGTCGGCGATGTTGTCGTGGTCGTCCCACGGCTGACCATTTCCGTAGAAGACCTGGACCATCCGAACACCCCGTTCGACCAATCGACGGGCTGCAAGGCAACCGTCGGCGAATTCGCCTTTGCCATAGGCATCTCGGGTCGCCTGTGTCTCTTCGTCGAGATTGAAGACATCCT
>Ga0315905_10005342_pt1 | contig 13093 bp, 7 predicted proteins | sample LakEriMetagenome_5_FD_203522 | JGI IMG/M metagenome (GOLD analysis project Ga0315905, IMG submission 203522) | Freshwater fungal communities from buoy surface, Lake Erie, Ohio, United States - Buoy 4 MA121 | ecosystem: Environmental > Aquatic > Freshwater > Lake | place: USA: Lake Erie, Ohio... | reverse complement strand
GAAGGGGGCACACGGTGAGATATTATAAAAAGGAATGTTGCGTAGAGGCTGTATCAAAATAATAAAATAAAAGCACTAGTCCCGCCTGGGCCTACCTTACCAGTCCTGCACCAAGTTATGCTCGTGCGTGTCGACGTAACCCAGCGGCACCTCGGGGCTAGAGAATGGCCAGTCATAATGACTCTTTACCTCCTTTGGCTCCAGCCCATCTGCAGGCAACGTCAGCGGCATCCCTCCCTCATAATTTGCAGCGGCGGCTGCCACGTTCTCCCAACTCTTGGGCTCGTCCTCACCGCCCTGCACGCCAGCACGGGGGTTGAACTTTCGGAAGACGCCGTACGAAATGCCTGCGTCTGCAGGCCACTTCTCCGGAAACGCCGCGGAGCCAGGCAACCCCGCGGACGGCAAATCGCGGAAGATGTTGTCCAGTGCTGGCAGTGCGCGCTGGGCTTCCCGGTCCAACTGCGCCACCGCCTCTCGGGCGGTCTGCAGGTTGCCGACGGGCGCTTCCACCCCGTCCCCACCGCTGTGCCGCGCCGCGCCGTTGGCCTGGCCCATGACCCCCGCCTTCAATGGCGAGACGACAAGGCGCTGGTACATTTTGTCCATGTACGGGTCGAAGGTGGGGTTGTTGTAGCGGCGCACCATTCCCTGGTAGAGGTCTTTCCAGCTATTGGCCGCACCGTGCGCCTTGTCCGCGGCCTCCCTGACCCTTTTGGCCTCTTGAGATGGCTGCACACCTATCTCGTACGGCCACCACAGACTGTCCTGGTACTCCGAGTGTGCATCCGCGGAGAAGGCGTCTCGCATCTGCGAGCCACTACCGCGCCGGTCGGCGACCCATTTGCCAGGTTTCAGCCACGAGGTATCCTGAGCGTCCGAGCTCTCACCCTGCGCCCCCGCGGTGCACACGCATCAGGGCGGGACCGCCCGCGGGCGGGCAGGGAGCAGACGAGTAGCGCACGCCGTGCGCGCATCAGGGCCAAACCTGCTTGTTGCTCCAGATATCCGAGTTGGTCGCGTCGAAGAAGGAGTTGTCCGGCACGGGAAACGCGCCCCGGGCCTCCGACTGCTTGCGCCAATCGCGCACTGTGTCTGCGCTGATTGAACCGTCGTCGCTCCAGGTGAGCAGGCGAGCCGGGCCCCCGCGGCGCCCCGCGTCGAGCACAACTGCCGTCATCATCATCACCGCGGCGACCGCCGACAGAATGGCCGTCCGCCGTCTCAACGGGCCCGCCATCTCCGTTGCCTCGATACCCGACACTTCGGGATTTCGAGGTACGAACTGTGTCAACCGATTTTTGAAAAAGCCCAACTGAATCACAGAGGCCAAGCGAGCAGACGGCTCTTCCAGCCTCGCTGCCGACCGGCTCCGTGCGCGGCTGCACCGTGGGCAATACACCACACGTCGCGCTCTCGCTAGGGCACATGCGCCAGTGACCGTCGGAGCGGGCGCAGAGCGGAAGGTGCCTGGGTCCGCGCAGCCCGGCAGATTCACCCGCGCGCGATGCCGTACCCCGACCCCCGCGAGCTCTCGGTTGCCAATGTCGGCAGCAACCTGCGGCCGCGCGCCGCGACCCGCGACTTGCGCTCCTCGGTAAGGCCGCGCCCCGCGCTACCCACGACCGCACAAAGTGCCTGCCTTCTGCGCTGGCTGCGCGCCAGCGGTCTCGCACACCTTGCTTTGCGGACGGAGAGGCCGGCGTGCGGCGGGTCTGACGCAACCGCGCCACTCCCTCACTCTCCACCTGCCCCCTTCGGCAGCTCACGTCGCTGGGCGGCATCCGCGTGGAGTCGAAGAACACCTACATGGGTCGGGACGCCGAAGGCAGCAAGATGCTGCAGGAGCCGCGCGCGAATCACCTGCAGCGGCAGCTCGGGAGCACTGGCAGCTACATCCGCGTATTCCCCGCTGTTGCGGAGTTCAAGGACACGGAGGCCAATGTCACGCACATGCTCACAATCACCGTTGTCAACCGCAGCGACCACGTGCAGCGAATTCGCTTTGTACCTCCAAAGCTGAAGCAGTTTGCGCTTCACCAGATCCCGTCCATACCTGTGGCCCCTGGCCTCGAGGTTTCGGCAGACTTGGAGTACTTTTCGCCCGTCGATGGCGATTTCGAAGATGAAATCACAGTCATGTGCGAGTCGGACAAGATCAAAGTGCCCATCTATGCGTTTGCGCCTCGCGCCGAGCTGTTCTTCGACAGCTACTGCGTGTTTGGCGCTGTTCCGCCCCTGAGCACAAACATCCGATATGTTGACGTTGTGAATCGTGGCAAAAGGGCCGCGGACTTCGAGTTTCTTCGCGACGACACGTTTTCATTCATCGTGGAGCCTATGGTGGGCCGTCTCGGCCCAGATGGAAGCGATGAGTGTTTCATTCGCGTCAAAGTCACCTACACCTCGGGAGAAGACTTGGCCTTGCAGCGTGCTATTGCAAAAGTGAAAGTGAATGGCGTGGTGATTGCCGAGCCGCTGGACATTAGTGCACTGGTCGCGAGGCAGCAGCTTGAACTGGTTTCCCCAGAAGGATCGGGGCGCCTGTCGTCACTGCAGTTTGGAACAGTCTACCTTGGCGAGACACGTGAACTGCCTCTGGTGCTCGTGAACGACGGACCCGAGCCGGCGGAGGTGACGAGCATCGTCACCAAGCAAGACGGGCATGAAAAGGATGAGCCTTACTGGACAATTGTCACCGCGAACTGCTCGCTCAAGCCCTTCGAGCAGCGGGCCTTGACTGTAACATACCACCCGCACCATCAGCCAATCGTCAAAGGTTTCAAAGGCCAGCTCAAACTTTCCGAGCAGCGCGAGGATCACGAGGCCCCGGCAAACTTCACCGGCAGGTGCGTCACGTCATTAGAGGAGATCCTGACAAGCATCAAGTTGATAGGACGTGCAGTGACACCCGAAGTCACCCTGTCGCATTTCGCCGTCGAGTTTGTAAACACGCCCACAAACAAGAGCACTGACATCGCCATCAGCATCCGCAACCAAAACGACGAGTTGCCGATTGTTTTTGACTGTGAAAAGGTGCCGCATTTCCGCATACGCCCGGCCCATGGACGCTTGTTGCCGTATCAATCGCTCGAACTCGTAATTTCGTTCCAGCCTACGCAGCGTGGTCCGCACTCTTCGACAATTCGAATTATTTTGTCCGGCAGCACTGGGCAGAAGGTTGGCATGGTGGATGTGAGAGTCATTGGGCACTGTCACGAAGAGGGCAAAAAAGCGTTGATAGGGGGTCTGCTGGCGACAGATGTGACCTTCGCACCGAAATTTACGTTCCAGGGCCCCGACCAATTACAGATCCAGAAGACGGCGCCACGCACTAAATGGGAGCGTGAGAGCTGCTGGAAGAAATTTCCACCTGTTGTGGATAACGTGACACAAGCCTACACGTTCGAGGCTGAGCGCTTCGACGAGCTCAAACAAAACCAGGACAAATATTTGGATTGGCTTCGCATGAAGCAAGCGGAACGTGAGGCCAAAGTGACGATGGCCGAAAGCGTCGAATTCGCTCTTGGCAATCGCATCACGGGCATGAGCTGCGGAGATCCAAAGGCGGATCCCAACTACGAGAAGCCGAGCCTGGATCTGGGTATGTTTGGGTTGCCGACAAAGGGGTTGCCCCAGAACAAGACGATGAAAGAGCCCACGTTGCACTTGCCGGTGGCTGATGAGCCTCTTTATTTGAAACATCGCCCAGGCGAGGGGCCGACCTACATCAAGCCCAAGTCTCGAATAATGGACGAAAACCGCCTGATGCTCAGCAAGTTCAAGCCGCAGCCGACTACAAAGAAGGAGAAGCAGGAATGCTCGACATATTTGAATCCTAAGCAGATCATGCAGATTGCAACCCATCCCCCGATGATGCAGTTCGGACCGGTGTGCATCCAATGCAATAATTCCAAGTCCTTCACAGTCAGCAATGGTACAATGCAAAATTTGATCGTGCGTATCGACACCCATGGACACAAAGCGCTGGAAAGGAGCAAGCCAGAGACGCAAGTCATTCCTCCCGGCGCCACTGCTGGTTTCGACATCACGCTCTACATCGAATCACCAACTCATTTGGAAGCCAAATTTACTTATATTATCAATGAGCATCATAGCTTTGAAGTACCGATGGCGGCACAAGCTGTGCCCGTGATGCTTAACATGTCGCGCGAGAACATTAATTTTGCCTTCCCCGCAAGCCTCAACTCGATGGCTGTGTCCGATACGCTTTATCTGATCAACCCCTCGAACAACCTTGCAGAGTACAGGATCGAGTCCCACCCCACCTTTTCTGCCTTCCCTTCAATGGGTACGGTAGAGCCAATGAGCCAAGAGGAAGTGCAAATTTCATACAATCCAGGACAGCTAACAGCGCATCGGGCAGTTTTGAAGATTGAGGTACTTGGCGGCAAATCAATGCTTCTCCACTGTGTGGGCGAGGCGGATCCAGGCCACCTAGAGTGCAAGCCCAAAAGCGTAGACTTTGGATCCGTGGCTGCAGGGACATCTGTGCGGAAAGCTTTCACACTCACAGGGAAGGGCGACGACGTGAATGTATTCTTCGTCGACCCAGATGACTTAAGGATTCGTTGTCCGGGGCTCGTCGTAACGCCGGATAAGGGCATGATTCCTCCGGGAGGTATGTGCGTGCGTACGTGCGTTTGTACGTGCGGAGTGCTCGAGCGGATGTACGCTGAACATCCTGAGCATGCGTGGTGGATGTCAGTCGTTAGACCCTTGCTGATGTGCTGACGTTGGACCCTCGCTGATTTGATTATCACTGTGCATAATCAGGGAATATGCAACTTGTCGTGTCCGTCAAGGCTGATAAGCCACTCAATCTGAACACATACTTCGTGGTCCAAGTGCGTGGTGGTAAGAATATTAAGGTGCCCGTCAAATGCAGCATCGATGTGCCTACAGTCACAATCAAACAGGATGAGATTGACTTTGGATCAACCTACCTGGGTGCCACGAACATTCGGCCGCTGACCATAGAAAACACCTCAGACATTCCTGCCATGTTTACTCTGGACTTGCGAAAACATCCTGAGTTCGGCGTCAGAATCCCCGAGGAGCTGGAATACGAAGACGACGACTCTGGCGAGCAACAGGGAGGTCATCAGGCAGAGACATTGCCTGAGACTATCCTGACTGGACCATTAGCGAAATTTATGATTGCTCCGAAATCTGAAGGCAAAGTCGAGTTGACGTATTGTCCAGCATCACTCGGAAGTCCTGCATTCGAGTTGCCGTTATCCTTGTTGGGGGTTGTGGGAAAGGAAGCCAAGGCGTTGCGCCGCGCGGTGGTTGCTGAGGCTAACAAACCCCGCCTGCTCTTGTCTGTGCCTTGCGTTGACTTCGAGAAGCGGATCGTCATCAATGAGAACATGGTCAACTTCAATTATTCTTTGGAGATTACATTGACCAATTGTGCCGATGAGCAATGCCTGATGGATGCGCGCCTCGAAGGCAATCTTGTCAGTGAAGGAGTTTTTAAAATGCAAGATTCGACATCTGATCTCGCACCGGGCAAATCGCATACTCTCACTGTGTCATTTATCCCACGTTCTGACGGCGAGTTCAGGTGCCAGTTGCGGATTTACACTGACAATAACTTCGAACAACCTTATTTTGATCTTCTTGTCATGGGCACAGCCGTATATCCTAGCCTAGGGTTCGACAGGCGGGAGGTCTTGCTGCCGGTCACTCCCATCGGCCAGCAGAGCACAGTTGTGTTCGAAGTGATCAATTATGGCTACGACAACCTGAATCTCAAATACTCGCTTTCAGCTGATGCCACAGCTGTACCAATGACCCTCAACTTTCCCAACGGGACGATGATCAATGTTGTCAACACTCGCCTCCCCGTTGAGCTGACGTTTTCAGCACAAAAGAGCATGTCCTTCGGAACAAAGATCGATTTCCTGGACCAAAATGGAAACAGATATTCCATGCCCGTTCTCGGAACCACAGATGCCAGCATTCTTACGGTGTTTCCCTTCTTGAAGCTGCACAACGAGAGCGTAGCGATCAAGGGCGGTGAACGGGCTCCTTACCTCAAAATTACGGGCCCGATACACTCTGGCGTACTCAATGACGACGGTGAAATTCAAATGGAAGATGCTCTTGCAGCGCCCGTCAACGGTAAAGTTGTCAATCTCATTCCGCCAAACAGTGAGTTTTTGTGCGACTGCAAGGTGCTGACAGAGAAGGAAAGCGTCAGGACGCTGATGAATTGGGCAAATGTGACCATTTTTAGGACTTCAGTCAACGCATTTCCGCTTGATATCCACGAAGCGCGTGGGAAGCAAGTCATCGATGTGGTTGAAGCCTCGACCGGAAAAACAGTTCCGGGGCAAATGAAGAAGGTGCCGGCAAATCGTAAAGAAGAGGCCCAGATGCTTCTTGCTCAGTACACTGAGTTGCTCAGTACGCTCAAGGCCTACGGCGGGCTTGTTGGTGCAATTAAACCTGAGTATCTCTTGCGGAAGGACGATTTTCAGAGGTTGTTTTTGGAAAAAGGGCCTACTGTGATCCCCATACAGCTTCGTAACTTCTACTATCAGCACTACGAATTAATCAATGAGGGTTCGTGGATGATGCTCATGTATCAGATTGTGAAACTCTTTGTCTTCAACCGCGTGACTGTGAAACTGCTTCGGAGTACTCCTGGCGTGGACCCGGCGCTGACTAAGGATCTCCACATGTCGGGCAGCAACTTGTACAGTAACTCGGAGCTCGTGCTTCTGAGCTGGTTTTCCTACCACTTCCGAATGACACAGCCAAAGGCGCAGATTTTAAATTTCGATAAGGATCTGCACGACTGCCGAGTGTTTGGCGCGGTCATCGCGTCGCATGTGCCTTCGCTGAGGAACACAATGGCAACACTGAACAAGACCGACGTTCTTCAAGAGCGCATTGCCAATGCGCAAGTGGTCATTTCTGCGTGCAGAACTATTGGCCTCGAATACTTGCCAGCTCCGCTGCAGCTCGCACAGGGTTCGGCCCGGGACTTGATGCTCTTTTCAGTCTATCTCTTTAACAGCCTCCCTGCACTTATTCCAAGAGCGAAAATAGACTTCGACGGACGGCTGAATGATAAGGTCGTCAAACATATCGAACTGACTAATCCCAGCGGCAAGCCTCTGGTGTACACTATTCGCATTGACGGAAGTAAAAGCTTCACGTGCGCGGATTCACTCAAGATTGGTGCGCGAGACAAGATCAAGTTCCCAATCACCTGCCTCCACACGACGCGCGATTCTGCCCAGGCACAGATCCTGTTCATTGGCGAGCGTGTGGCTGGCGGTTCGGCTGGCATCACGCTTGTCTTCGACCTCGAGTCTTCAGTCAAGTCTTTCAAGCGTACAGAAGTGATCACGCAGCAGACCAAGCTTTATGAACAAATTACCTTTGAGATTCCAGTCAAAAACAACGACGTCGAAAACGACACCATGCTCCATATATCTCTTGTACTCCTCAGTCCTGAGCACCGGAGAAGGAAAATGGCCATCATCGATGATGGCCATTCCCCGAAAAAGGGGAGGGCAAGTGCGGAGCCTCCGAAGAATGGAAAGAAGGGAACTGTGACGAATTCCCCACTCCTGCCAGATATGACGTTTTGGATCAAGGTGGACAAGATGAGGCTGAAGAGAAGGGCGAGCAATGTTGTGAAGATCAACCTGATTCCTCTGCAGCTGCAAGCACACGCATGTTTGGTCTTCATCAGGGATGAGCTTGTGGGCGAGACGTGCTACGAGCTCCAAGCCAAGGTGGACTTGCCGCAGCAGACAGACTTCAACAAATTCCAGCAGCAAATGAAGAGCACAGTAATCAAGGACATTCCTATTTCGTTGCGCAACTCCAGCATCGATAAGTGCCGGTCTGGCCTCATGGAGCTCATGGGGCCCGAAGGAAAAGATTGGTTCAAAAAGGCCTTTGAACAGCCGCAGGTGGAATACAAGGTAGAATACCTCACTGAGTGTTTTTCGGGCCCAAAAGTATTCAGTCTCTATGGGCCTAATGCCCAGCCGAAACCATTGCCGACGGCTGGCAAACCACAGCCAGCTATGAACAACAAATTGCCGCTCGAAGTTCGGCCTGTTGGCCCTGGCAAGTATGAGGGCAGAATTATCATGCGGTCTGCATTCGATGTCCGTGTCTTGGACGTGGAGGCGACGTTGACGGTGCTTGGCACTCGTGCTGAGCTCTCCTTCAGCTGCCCCGCTCGACAGGCAATCTCGCAAGATATCCCAATCATCAACCACAGCGAGCAGGAATGGTCGATCCAAGCGGCGTTGAATGGGAAGCACTTTTCGGGCTCCAAAGAATTCAAAGTTCCACCCATGGGCCCGAATGGCCCAGGAACGGCCATGTATACCTTGACGTTTGCGCCATCGTGGATTGACACCATCGCGGGCGAGTTGACGTTGCGGAATCTCACTGTCGGCGATTCCTACGTGTACGAGCTCACGGGTGTCGGAGAGGATCCTGTAGCAGAAGATCATCATACGATCGATTGCGTTGCGCGCAAGCCCACGAAGGACACGCTGCTCGTACGCAATATCCTTGGCGACCAAGATTGCGAGTATGAGGTTGAATGTGATCTCTTGGGCGTGTCCGGTAGCGCGAAATTTTTTGTCGAGGCCGATACCGAGGCAGAATACAATATGAGCATAATGATGCCGCGCGGAGGTAATTTCGCCGGAAGCATATCTTTCAAAGCACCAAACCGCGAGTACATTTGGTACACAATAGAGGTCACTGCGGAGAGCCCTGCGAGCGAGAGGGAAATAATCCTTGAGGCAAAAGCGCGAACAGCGATTATCGCAGATATTCCCATCATGAATCCCTTGGAAGAGACTGTGACTTTCGACGTGGTGTTCGAGGGCGAGGGTTTGATCGGGGCACCGAGCATTACTATTGAGCCTGGGCAGTCGGCCAAGTATGAGCTTGTTTACTCACCACTGCTTGCGGATGACAGTGAAGGCAAGTGCACTTTTTTCAACAATGAGATGGGCGAGTTTTGGTATTTGCTGTACCTGAAAGCAGAAGAGGCCGACAAAATTGTCTGTGAGCCAATGACAGCGCAACTGGGGCGAACGGAGACTCTGCGGCTTACTGCCGAGAATCCAATCTCAGAAGATATTCAGTTTGAGGTGCAAATCACCAATCCACAGAACTTTAGTGTCACACACACGCCAAAGAGTGGGATGACTTACAAACAAGGAGTGCTCGAGATCGACGCTTATCATGAGGCAGCGTTTGATGTGATTTACACGCCCACTTCAGTTGGCGAAGTTGAGGAGACAGACATAATCCTCGTGCATCCCAGCGCTGGAAGATGGGTGTACCGTGTTTCGGGCCGCGGGAACATTTCCAGGAATGAAAACCCTCCCTGGGACGGGAAGGGCGTGGTAGAGATGCCCGTGATTAGTACATCCTCCGTCGTCATGCAAGCAAGCAGCAATCTTCTGAGTTTCAAGAATCCGCTCAACAAACACCTCACGCTGCAGCTGCATTTACATCAAGAGCCCAACGATCAGGAACTCTCTCGCAGCCGACACGAAGAGGACATGCCCTTCCGCATCCTTCTAGGGCAGCGCACCATGCATCTCGCGCCATTCCAGGATGTTGATATCCCTTTCCTCTTCTGCCCGACGAAAATGACGAGGCATCAGGCCTTGATGGAGTTTGAAGTTGTAGAAATGGAACAAGATGGTGTTAAAGTCCCGCTTGGAGACGACGCTTTCTGTTTTGTGTACCCCATTGTAGGAACTGCAGATGCTCCAGGGACTGTGCACTTGGGCAAGTTTGCCACAAGGGCGCGGGAGAGGATGGATGCTGTGCTTGAGTTGCCATTGACCGGCATTGGCAGCATTGCTCTCAAGGCAAAGATTGAGATTGAGGTTGTCAAGCCCGACGAGCACAAGCAAATGCTGGACAAAGCGCTTGTCATCAAGCGCGACTTGGCCAACCGCGAGGGGCTGGCAACCGGCATCGTACGATGTAACATGTCGTTTGAGCCCCTCAAGTCGGTGCGAACAAGCTTGCAGATCAAAGTGGCGCCCGAGAGCGGCGGGCGGTGGGTTTTCGAGCTCGATCTCATAGCGAACGACGCGGAAGTCGACGATGTGATCAAGATTGAAAGCGCCATGAACCAGGAGCGATCAGTCTCGTTCAGGATGACAAATCAATTTGACGAGCGCGTCCCTTTCAATGCTTACTTCACCGCCGACTCGTCGGCTGAGTTTAGTGTTGCGCCAGAAATGGGGATCCTGGAACCTTATTCCAGTACAACCGGGACGAACTTTGTCATCTCTTTTTGCCCACGGTCTTATGGAAAATCATACAAGGGCAAACTGGTTGTGGAGACGAACGAGATGCAGTGGACGTATGAAGTGCATGGGGAACAACCGAAGTACCAGGCGCCAAAGAACCCCAAGGCCAAGGTCGACACTCACATCTATGCCGAGTTAGACCCGGAAGTGTATAAGGGGCGGCAAGTGCAGACCAAATATCTCAAGGAGAATGCCAATGAGCTCAAGAAGCAGCAGCAGCAGATGCGACAGCGTGCTGCGGGCTCTGAGAGCTGATGGAGAAGACTTATTTTATGTCACTAACTGATAGATCTATAATAAATGAGACTTGAATAAGTGAGAACATATTGGGGGGGAAGACAATTCACTTAGTCTTGAAGCCGTCGCCCCGCCTATATCTCTTTCTTCCACACTGACTCAGTGCGCCATTGTCCGCAACGCGCGAATAGGAGAAGGCGATGGCTCGCGTTTCCTTGTACTGGTACCTCGTTCAAGTCCCCTCCCTCCCCCAAACGAGCCTCTTGCCGACCCAGGTGCTGACCCTGCAGTGCTTGAGCCGGCAGCGCTTTTGGAGGGCGAAATCGGTGCTCGCCCACACCCCTCGCCCACATCTCTTATGCCTTTCATACTGGCGAACCGGGGGGTGGCTGGTATAGGTATTGCTGCAGAAGGGGTGGGGGGCAAGGAAAGAAGCATGGGGCGTTTCCGGGGGGGGAGGGGGGGCAAAAGAAAATGAGGAAAAGAGAAAAGAAAAACGGCAGAAAACCTGAGGGCAGCATGGATGAGCAGGAGGGAGGCTGGAAGGGTGGTGATTAGCATCAAGCATGTGGTGTCCGCGTGTCCGTATGTCCATGTGTGTGTGTGGATGGATGGAAAGGCGTGCGCGTGTGTTACTATTAGTGTGTGCGAGGAAGTGCACACGCGAAAAAAGAAGTACCTGACGTTCCGAAACGAGCTGTCCTCTCCGTCAATCGAATCTGTCGTGTGTGGTCTCCGTGTGTCGATAACACAAAGATACGTACACGTTATGACCAAAACTAACCTTGAAAATGACCACAACTACAATGTCATTGTTGCACATGATGTTTCGATCTGTAGTAGATGGCCTTGTGTGTGTGTGTGTGTGTGTGCGTGTGTGTGTATGTGTGTACATTTACATTTCGTAGATGGCATATTGGCGTGCCTTGCCAGGTCACGAAGAGGCTAGATCGCTGTAAAGATATAGCGAATGAAAAACAGCCAAACACATTCTTGCCTCAGGAGATAGCTTCGAAAACAAATTCGTATTTGACGTTTCACTGTGTGCGGACTCCGCCTCCTCGCGCCGGGTTTCTGCTGTCCCGTCACCTTTTTCAGGAGAATCAGATTCGGATGCTGGTCGTTGCGCACCTGAGCAAGGTACGGGTTTGATGACCTCAGGTCAGGGGATGCGCCAGGCTGGCGAGCATGCTTTGTGCGAATTCATTTTATCACGTGGACATCTATGTCCACTCTTGTCCACATCCGCGTGCATCTTCATTCGAGTATGCTTACCATTGCCCTCGAAATGCTGGCGAATACCAGAGAGTTTGCTCAAATGATTATCTAGTGATGAAAACGAACTGTTGAAGTTCGTGTGCAATGCTCCTATCACACGATCTGACCGGCCTTCAGCAACAGCCTCACGCCCGCTCCCCCAACCTCCACCCCAGGAGGCTCTCTTAGAGGCTCCTGCAGTCGAAGACCTTGGTGTCATCCCTGGAGAGCAAGAGACCATGTTACGTTTTGAGAGAGACTGTGAGAGGATGAGCGAGTATCAATTCGTATCAATATCAACATTGCAATTTAATGCAAGTGGATAAAAAAGGCAATTTGATACCTTTTGGGGCAGCGGCTAAAGGTGTCTTTATGGATGTATCGAAACGTGGCGTTTGGGCAGCTGCTGCAGCTGTTTTTGTGGATGTATCGAAACGTGGCGATCGTTTTCCCAGGCTCACGTCCCTGCGGGAGCGTGTTTGTGAAAGGGAGATGAAAAGAGAAAGCGCGCAAGTAAAGGCAGGATCCATGAAGGAAATCTAGGATGGCGAGTGCGAGGATGTGCGAGTTCACAAAACAATAGCCATCCTAAGAGAAGACAAACACCTGCCGGCCCTTTTCAGCTTGACTATTCCGGCCTTGTCGATGTGTTTGCCGTCTTGCAGCATATCCAACAGGGCCTCCTGCACCACCAACAATCGAATTAACATGCGTGCGCACGTTGTACAATATATGCACGCATATTAATTTGCTTGTCAGGGCATACAAGGTTTGTGATAGTGCATGCGTGCACACACTGTAGACTCAAGCATTTGAGTGTTCGAAAGAAAAAAGGGTACACATGTCTCACTACAACAGATCAAGTTCGCATGTCAATAGTTTGCACTTGTCAACAGGTTGCGTAGAAGATAGGAGAGCGTGATCGCGCATACTTGTTCACTTTCACCTTGTCCTCGTCTTCACGTTGTAATTGTAGAATTTGCTGAAGATGAATGCACCCAACAAATCAATTAGAGTGCACAATTTAGCATGTGGGTTGGGTTTGCTGCAGATGGAAACGAAACGTTAGGCACAGCTCTTGAGTTCGCGGCTCCAAAGCTCAAGTCTTTAAGAAGTTTGGTCCCAATGCAAGATTCGTAAGCACACAGGCGCATGGGGCTGACTTTTCGTCACACGCGATACATCATTTTGTTGCAGGAGCTGCCTGTTCAGTCTCTCATTTTCATCCTGGCGAGGAGGGTAGATTTGGGGTA
>Ga0315905_10005341_pt1 | contig 13093 bp, 9 predicted proteins | sample LakEriMetagenome_5_FD_203522 | JGI IMG/M metagenome (GOLD analysis project Ga0315905, IMG submission 203522) | Freshwater fungal communities from buoy surface, Lake Erie, Ohio, United States - Buoy 4 MA121 | ecosystem: Environmental > Aquatic > Freshwater > Lake | place: USA: Lake Erie, Ohio... | reverse complement strand
TTTTCGTATCGACCTGAGCGCGCAGAGGCGAAGGTCTTCCTCGCGGGTGAGTTCAACGGTTGGAATCCCACGCGGACGCCGATGGAGCGCATGGGCGACGGCTTCTGCCGCGCGACCATCGAACTCGCGGACGGCCGATACGCCTACAAGTTCGTGGTTGACGGAACGTGGATGGCGGATCCAGCGAACGATGTTCGTGAGCCCGATGGGCACGATGGCTTCAACTCGGTGCTTGTGATCGGCGGCGCAGCCGCGCTTGAGGCCACATTTGACGTTTCCGCGGCTCGCGTGGGAGACGGCAAGATCGAGATTGCCGCGTGCAAGCACGAGCCGACGCAAACGATGTGGATGCAGCAGGAAGCGGACGGCGCGGTACTCGTCCGGTTCCGCACGCTTGCAGGCGACGTCGAATCGGTGGCGTTGGTGCTCGATGGCGGACAGCCGCAGACCATCCCACAAGCGATGACACACACCGCGCGCATCGGGAGTTTCGACTGGTGGCAGATCCGCATTCCCAACGGACACGTCGGCAAGTCGTATGGGTTCATCGCGATCGACGGCGCTGAGCGTTGGACCGATGTCTCGGAGTTTCGCGTGCCACAGCCGCAACCCGAGCCGCGATTCCGCACGCCCGATTGGGCGCGCGACGCTGTGTGGTACCAAATCATGCTCGATCGCTTTGCGAACGGCGACACGACAAATGATCCGCCGAACACGCGTCCGTGGACGAGTGCGTGGCGCACGACGAGTCCGTGGGAAACCGCGAGCGGGAAGACCTTTTGGGAATGGTCCGTGTTCAATCGCCACTATGGCGGTGATCTCGAGGGTTTGCGCGCACGCATTCCGTATTTGACGTCGCTCGGCGTCAACGCGATTTATCTCAATCCCGTCTTCGAGGCACCGAGTCATCACAAGTACGACGCAACGAACTACGTCCACATCGACGACAACTTTGGATCAAAGGGCGATGCAGAGATGTCGGCGGCGAACGAGGATCTTCTCGACCCTTCGACGTGGGGCTTCAACCAGAGCGATCGACTTTTCCTCGAGGTGCTGCGCGAGCTGAAATCTGCGGGATTTCGCGTGATTGTCGATGGCGTTTTCAATCACGTCGGCGAGACGCATGTCGCATTCAGCGATGTGCGCGGGCGCGGCGCGACCGGCAGTGAATCGCCGTACGCAGACTGGTTCGAAATCGAGAGTTTCGAGCCGTTTGTCTATCGCGGTTGGGCGGGATTTGGGCAGTTGCCAGCGTTTCGAAAGTCGGATGATGGGCTCGCGAGCGCAACGCTGACGAAGCACATCATGGATGTGACGCGGCGTTGGATGGATCCGAACGGCGATGGTGATCCGTCCGACGGTGTCGACGGTTGGCGGCTCGATGTGCCGAATGAAGTACCGATGGGCTTCTGGCGCGCGTGGCGCGATGTGGTGAAGGCGACGAACCCCGATGCCTACATCGTCGGCGAGATTTGGAAGCGCGCCGATGCATGGCTCGATGGCGAGACCTTTGACGCGGTGATGAACTATCCGTTTGCACAGGCCGTCGTCGCGTGGGTTTCGGGCGATCTCAAGCCGAGCGAACTCGACGCGCGCCTCGCCACGCTGCGACTTTCCTATCCCGAGCAGGCGAGCGCAGTCCTGCAGAATCTGCTCGCCGGGCACGACACCGATCGCCTCGTTTCGATGATCGCGAACCCTGGTCGCGGCTACGACCAAGCGAATAGCGAGCGGCCTGGTTCGCGGTACGTTGGCGCGCGGCCGTCGCCTGATGCGTACCGTCGCGCGCAGTTGGCGGTGCTCGTTCAGATGACCTACGTCGGCGCGCCGATGGTCTGGTACGGCGACGAAATCGGGATGTTTGGTTCCGACGATCCGTTCTGCCGAAAGCCGATGATTTGGCCGGATCTTGGGGCTTTTGAGGACCCCGACGAGCGTATCGATGAGGCGCAACTTGCCGCGTATCGCGCGATGATCGCGTTGCGATCTGCGTCGCCTGCCTTGCGCCGCGGAGCGTTCCGCATGCTTGTCGCCGATGACGCGCGCGATGTCTGGGTCTTCGAGCGCTTGCTCGGCGATGAACGCGTCATCGTTGCGCTGAACGCCTCGGGGAAAACGCAGGATTTTGCGCTCCCCGATGCCGAATGGCAGGGCTTCGACTGGACGGTTGCCTACGAAACACCGCAGGTTGTCGCGACCGCGACATCCGCGACATCCGCGACGACGAACATGACGACGACGGCGCCCACTTCGACCACAGGCGCAGAAGCAGGGGGCGCGTTGCGCGCGCGAGCATCACAATCCGCGCCGCTCCCTCCACTGGGTGGACGCGTCTTCCGCGGAACGCGCAAGTAGTTGTTCAGGGCGGCGAGGAGTGTGTATCACTACCGCTATGGCAACGCCGTCTCTCTCCACACATCCATTGCTTCAAACGCGCCGTGCAGGCGTCTTGCTGCACATCACGAGTTTGCCGTCACCGTTTGGTGCTGGTGACGTCGGCCCGAGCGCGTACGCCTTTGCAGATTGGCTTGCCACTGCGGGTGTCAGCGTGTGGCAGATGCTGCCGATTGGGCCGGTTGGCTACGGTGACAGTCCGTACTCGTCGCCATCTTCGTTTGCGATTGAGCCGACATTTCTCGCGCTTGAACCGCTTGTCGAAGAGGGTCTACTTGAGAAGTCAGACTTGAAGTTGCCCGCGCGCGAAGCGGCGCGACTTCTTCGCGGCGATTCCGATTTCAGCGCGAGTCGTGCGTTCCGCATGTCGCGTGCGGCGAAAGCAGCCGAAGCGTTCGCTGCGAAAAACGGGGCGAAATCGGCGGAATACAAGCGCTTTCTCGAACGCGCGACATGGCTCCCCGCGTGGATCGACTTCGTCGCCGGAACGGACGCGAGCGCGCGGGCCATGCACGCGTTCATTCAATTCAAGCTCGATGCGCAATGGGCTCAGTTGCGCGCGTACTGCGCGAAGCGCGGCATTGCGCTCATCGGCGACGTCCCCATCTTCGTGACGGCCGACAGCGCCGATGTTCGCGCAAATCCTGAGCTTTTCCGGCTGCAGAAGAACGGCACGCCCGAAGTTCTGACGGGCGTTCCACCCGATGGTTTCAGTAAGGATGGTCAACTCTGGGGTCATCCGCACTACGCATGGGACGCGCATCGCAACGAGAAGTTCGCGTGGTGGATTTCGCGCATCGCTTGTGCGGCGGAGCGCTTCGATCTTGTGCGTATCGATCACTTCATCGGCTTCCACAATGCGTATGAAGTTCCTGCGGGTGCGAAGACCGCGCGCAAGGGTGAATGGCGTAAGGCGCCAGGCCGCGAACTGCTCACCGCAATGTCGAAGCGCTTCGACAACTTGCCGCTCATCGCGGAGGATCTCGGTGCACTGACGCCGGAAGTCGAAGCACTGCGCGATGATTTCGGTCTCGCCGGTATGCGCATTGTTCAGAACGCGTTCTGGAGCGGGAAATCCGGCGACATGCCGCACAACCATCCGTACCGCGCCGTGGTCTACTCGGGTACGCACGACAATGAGACGACTGAGCAGTGGTGGCGTTCCCGCAACGCTGCAGAGAAGGCGCGATTCCGCGCCTTTGCTGGCGACGGACCGGTGCACGAAGCGATGAACCGCATTGTGCTCGCTTCACCCGCGGCACTCGCGGTGCTGCCGATGCAGGACCTTCTCGGGCTCGGCCGCGAGGCGCGTATGAACCTTCCCGGCACGGCGACGGGGAACTGGAAATGGCGCATGCTGCCGGGTGCCGCATCCAAACGGTTGGCTGCGCGATTGCGCGCCATGATCGACGCTTCCGGCCGCGTGTAGCGGCTTGTCACCCTCCAATTTTGCGCGCGGAATCCACTATTCTCCCGCGAATGGCCGCGAAGAAGTCGAACAAGCGTTCTCCTGCAAACACTGCTCCTGCTGCGCACCGCCGCACGGTTGTGCCGGCACCGATCACACCAGACGAGGCGCGCGCACAGCTTCGCGAACTCGCGATGAATCTCTGGTGGAGTTGGAACGAGATCGCGCGACGGCCGTTCGCAGCGCTCGATCCGGTGTTGTGGCACGCGACGAAGCACTCGCCGCTCGCGACGTTGGTCCACGCAGGCCCAGCGACGATCGAAGCGGCATGCGCAGAGCCAGGTTTTCGCCTCGCACTCGCCGACGCGCGCGCGGCACTGACGGAGGCGATGTCGGCACGTACCTGGTGGGACGACGCGCACGCAAAGGCAAAGCCAGGAACACAAATCGCCTACTTCTGCTCGGAGTATGCGATCCACGAAAGTGTGCAGCAGTACTCGGGCGGACTTGGCGTTCTCGCGGGAGATCACCTCAAGAGTGCAAGTGATCTCGGCGTGCCACTTGTCGCGGTTGGCCTCTACTACCGACACGGCTACTACATCCAGCAGTTCGCGGAAGACGGCACCACGAAAGTGCTCTACCCGGTCTACGACCGCGCCACGATGCCCGTCGTTGAAACGGGAGTTTCGATTGAGTGTCCGATCGGTGATCGCCATGTGCGGGCGAAGGTCTTGCGCATGGATGTTGGGCGCACGCGCGTCTACTTGCTCGACACGGATTTGGCGGAAAATGCGCCCGAAGATCGCCTTCTCACGGAAGGGCTCTACAAGGGCGAACCGGATCTTCGGATGCGTCAACAGGTGTTGCTCGGCGTTGGCGGCATGCTCGCACTGCGCGCCGTGGGAGTCGCGCCGACGAAGATCCACTTGAATGAAGGACACGCTGCATTTGCGGCGATCGCGCTGCTTGCAGAGTTCCGCGCGCAAGGTTTGTCGCACGAGGCGGCGATCAAGCGCGTCCGCGAGCGAACGGTGTTCACGACGCACACGCCTGTTGCTGCTGGTCACGATCGTTACGGCGTCGACATGGTGGCAGCTGCGCTGCGTGAAACACTCGCGAAGGGCGGCATTTCGCGTGTGGAACTCGAAGCGCTTTCGCGCGAGCGACCGGAAGACGCAAAAGAACCCGTTTGTATGACGGTGCTTTGCTTGAAGCTCGCGGAGAAGGTGAACGGTGTTGCCAAGTTGCACGGCGTGGTGAGCCGTGAGATGTGGAAGTCGGTGTACGGCGCGAAGAAGGCGAAGGATGTTCCGATTGGTCATGTGACGAACGGCATCCATGTCGCGACGTGGCTCGATCCGCGCGCTGCGGAGTTCTGGCGTACGGCCTGCGGCTTCGATCCGCGCGCAGCAACGGCGCGCAACAAGGGTTGGAAGCGTGCGGAAGGCGCGGATCCTGCAGCGTTTTGGGCGATGCGCACGACACTTCGCACATCTCTCGTGCGATTTGCGCGCGAACGCCTCGCGCGTGCGGCCGAGCGCCGCGGCGAAGGCCCGATGGCGATCGACGAGATGCTTCGTTCGATGGATCCAACCGCGCTCACGATCGGTTTTGCGCGGCGATTCGCAACCTACAAGCGCGCGCCGCTGCTCTTCACCGATATCGAGCGACTTACGAGGATCGTCGGTGATGCAAAGCGTCCCGTGCAGTTCATCTTTGCGGGCAAGGCGCACCCACGCGATCTCGGCGGACAGGCGTACGCGCGCAAAGTGTTCGAAATGACGCGGCATCCAGCGCTGCGCGGGCGCGTCTTCCTGATCGAGGAATACGACATGGAAGTTGGGCGCGCGCTTGTGTCCGGCTGCGATGTGTGGCTCAACAACCCGATTCGTCCGCACGAGGCGAGCGGCACGAGCGGCATGAAGTGCCCGATGCACGGTGGCATCAACTGCTCGATTCTCGACGGTTGGTGGCCCGAAGGCGTCGTTGGTCTTGATCCGAAGGCACGCGGCGTAAAGGGCATGATCGCGAGCAACGGTTGGGCGATCGGTCGCGCGGATGATGAAGCGTTCAACGAGGCCGATGCGCATGGCGCTGGTGAAGCGCGTGATTTGCGCGATGCGGCGTCGTTGTACGAGTTGCTCGAGAAGTCGATCGTTGCGGAGTTCTACGACCGCGGCCGCGATGGGCTTCCGAAGAAGTGGATCAAGCGTGCGTTGACGAGCGCAGCGACGGTGCCAGACTTCTTCTCAACGCACCGCATGGTCGCGGAGTACGTCGATCGCGCGTACGTGTCTTGAGCGGTCGTGGCGTTGTCTTCGCGGTCGCCGCTGCGGCGGCTCCCTCTGGTTGTGCCCTTCGGAGTGAATCCTCAGGGCACTGGGGTGTTTATCGTGATTCGCGGTCGCCGCTGCGGCGGCGACCTTTGGTGCGATCCACGCCAGAGCGAGCAAGTTGCGAAGCAGGTTGCGAGCGCTCAGGTTTGTCGCGGTCGTTGCTGATGCGAGCGCGGAGCGAAGCGAAGCGCGAGAGGAAGGTGTCGGACCACGCGCGACGTTTCGTGTGGAATCACCTCTGGTGATGGCGGCGCGCGGTTCATGCGTCAAACGCAACCATGCCGGATTCGCGCGCCGAGGGTGCACGTAGATCCAGCCACTACGATCCAGCCACTACCTCCTGCTTCGCAGGGGGGTAGTGCCACACGATACGACGAGCGACGCCGACGTCGTTTGCTCAGGCTTTGCTGCGCTCCGCCTTCGGGAACAACCAGTGAATCACGCGAAAGCGAGCGCGCTCATGACGCATCTCAGCCCGCCGCGATTCACTCGCGGCGAGGCTGACGAAAGCGAGCAAGAGCGGGCCCCTGAAGCGAAGCTTCAGCAGCCCGCCAGTTGCGAGCGCTCAAACACGTCGCGAGCGCTCAATTCAACGTCTTCCACAAGACTTCGCTGCCCGCAGGCGGCTTCACCTTGCCGCCAGTGATGTCACCAACCGTCACATCGGGCCCGTACTGCTCGTGGTTGACCTTGTCGGCCGTCGAGAAATACACGCCGCCGACGAGCAGGCCGCCAAACAGGCCTTCGGTGCGCAAGTAGTAGTAGGTCGACGGCACAGGTCCGCCTGCATTCTTCGGATCGGTCTTCGCGGGGCCTGCAACAGCCGAAGCTTCTGCAAGGCCATACACGCCGTCATCAAGGAAGTTCGCGACTTCCTCGGCAGTGTTCATCACGATCACAATGTCGCGCGATTGCGCACCCGCTTGGAGACCGATCGATGCGCTCGCCGTGTTCACAGCAACGGGTGCAGACCAGCCCGCGCCCGAACGCTTCACGAAAACGCCTTGTCCCCCTGAGCCGCCAATGACAAGCGCCGCGTTTCCTTCGCGGATGATTGCAACACCTTGGGCATTCTCAAAGACGGCCGCAGGAATCGCGTGTTCACTCGATTGAAAGCCTCGCACGATCGAGATGGACTCGCCCATGCGCGTTGAAAGCGAGTTCGAGCACGCCGCGAGCAGGCACAGCGGAACCAATGCGAGAACGCGGAAAACGGAATTCAGACAACGCACTTCATGCCTCCTTGCATGCAATTCACATGGACAAGCCGTGAGAAATCGAGTGATTCTCAGCGCGCTCACATGACTTCGCTCCCGTCACGTCACTTTTTCGTCAAGCCGTCCATCGCAGCACGCATATCACTGATGCGCATCGCGATGACCTTGTTCATCAACTTCACCACGACGAATGCTGCGAGCACGATGATCGAGAACTCGATGAGGTTGTTGAAGAACTGCCCGTACTTGATCGAGACCGTCACGGTCTCGACGCCATCCTTCATTTCCGTCTTGAGCGGAATCTGAAGTTGCTTGAAGTCGACGCCGCCAATGAGGAGGCCGAGGGGTGGCATGAGCAAGTCCGAGACGATGCTGTTCACGATCTTTGTGAATGCGCCGCCGACGAGAATGCCGACAGCCATATCAACGGCGTTGCCCTTGGCTGCAAACTGCTTCAGTTCTTCGATGAATCCCATAGAGAGACCTCCAAAGCCGCAAGATAGCGCAGGTTGGCGGTCGTGTGTTCGTGGGACTCGATGCAGTCTTGATTAGAAAATGAGCCGAAGCCCGACCACGGCGGCGACGCGCAAATCTGGCGCGTCGTCGACGTCGGATGAAACGGGGATTTGCACGCCGAGTTCGACCGCATACGTCGGCGCCTCAAGCAAGAGGCCCGGCGACAACAGCACTTCGTACTCGGTACCCGTCGTCACGATCGAGTTCAGTTCAAGCGTGGCGTACCACGCCGGAACGCGCTCTTCGCCGTACGCCTCTGGATAGAGCCGGAATGCGTAGCCAAGGTCGATGTTCGCGTAGTCGTCGGTGGTCGTGCCCGCGAATGTCGGGAGAAACGGGCTTTCGTCGGTCACGAAGGTCCAACGCGCCGCAACGTCGAACCCGTTTCGACCGAAAATTCCAGTGAGCACGCCGCCGACGCACGGGTCGACCCCGTCGGATCCGAAGCCGCCCGTTCCTGTCGGGAGTTCGGCTCCGGCGTAGATCGCGCCGCGGAGCGTGTCGACCGCGCCAAGATCTTCCCGAAGAACGCGCAGTTCGACGATCGCCTCGAGATCGCCGAGTCCGAATTCGCCGTTCGACGGACGCGGATCGTCGAAAAAGCCTTCGTAGAGCGGCAAATCGAGCGAAACCGAGAGGTCGCGCGCGATGCCGTATTCAAGCCGAACGTCCTGCTCAAGAAGCGTCTGGCTCTCTTCGTAGAAGTACGCGCGCGCTTGAACCCGCGGGATGAAGACGCCGGGCGACGGCGACGTTGCCGAAGGCATACTGAGCATTTCCTGCGCAACCGCGGGAGTTGCAACATGACATGCTGCGGCGGCGACGAGGGAAATGAGCGTTGCGCGTGCGCGGCGATGAGCCGTCATGGCTTCGCCTCGGAGGTTTTCAAGGTGCGAATTTCCCGCAGCGTGAAGCCTGCATCGCCAATCGCTCGGAAGAGCGCCTCGCGGGAGGGTTGTTCGGGCCCGATCACTTCGATCGTCACGATGCCGTGCTTCATGTCGACCTTGGGGTGCGCGACGCCAGTGATCTTCGCGAGTTGAAGATCGACGTTCGAAATGCACTTCGGGCAACTCATGCCAAAGACAACAAGTGCGTACTTGCCGGGCGTGAGCGTGGAGGCTGTGTCGACCGCGCCGAGCGAAATCGAGTCGGATGACGCGGAGTTTGCGGCGTCAGGCGTGGTGGCGCAGCCCGACAAAGCGAGGGTTGTGGAGAGGAGCGCGATGCGCAGTGTCGTAGCGATGTCGCGCGATTGAACCGCGAAGTGGAGCGAGGAGTTGCCTCGGTTCCAAGAGAGGACTTGCTTCATGAGATTCCTTTGCAAAAGTGTTTGTGTATTGACAATAAGAAACGCATGCGTTGGTGGTGCTTATGTGTTCAATCGCGAGACTTGTGCAAGGAGCGCTCGGCCCGACGTTGCGCACGTGAGTTCCGTGTCGCTTTCCGGTTCGACGCGTAGGCTCGGCATCGCGTCTGAAAGCAGTTCGTGGAGCGCGCACGAGACAACCGAAAATGAAAGCCGCGTGCTTTGGCGCTCGCCCGCGGGGGCCTCCGAGATTGGCTGCTCCGGTGACTCAGCGGGCGACGCGACGCAGGGGCAGGTCTCGCCGCACTGGCATGCATCGCCGCAGCAGGAGCGGCTCGAGTCTGCCGCCACACTCATCAACGCTCCGGCCATCGATCCCGCGCCGAAGAGGGGCGCAACACAGCCGAGTGCGCTGAACAGCACGGCGAGAATCGTGGCGGTGATGTGCACCGAGCGTGCGCGCATAGGAAGCGAGAACCTGCGAAGCTCCACTCTATCGCACGGTCGCGACCGCAGTGCGGGAAGATTGAAGGACCGCGTCAAGATCTGCGTCCGTCAGCGCCCAACCAGCGCGTGGCTCCGGGCTCCAAAGCCGCTCGGGATCGGTCGGCGCACCGGATTGGTCGACGAATCGCTGCGTGTTGAAGTCGTAGCGCACCTGCCCGCCGGCGCGGCCGGCGACCGTTCCAGAGAGAACGATTTCGTTGAGCACGGAAGAGCGCTCGAACGCGCAGAGCGGAAGGTCGTGGGCGCCCTCTTTCCCAGCGCGCCACGCGCGAATGGCGTCGAGCCACTCTCGATGGTGGCCTGGTGATGGGGGAATCCGCTCAATCATCGGCTTCGGCTCACCCGCAAGCGCCGCAGGCACGATCATGAACTCACCATAGTTCGCGAAGAGGAATCCCTTCGTGCCTTGGAAGACCATGTTGAAGCGGCCGTGGTAGTCCTGCCGGTCCTTCGCGCCGAGTTCTTGCGCTGTCGGCGACATGCGTCCGTTGTCGAACCAGCGAAGCACAAGTGGATCGATCGGCTTGCCGTCGAGCGTCGTGGGGATCGCCCACGAAGCCTCGGTCCACTCGGGGCACGCGATGCGATCGACGCGTTCGACCGTGGCGAAAATCTCGACGGTTCCAAGCCGCGCGCGATCAAGCCCAAGCGCCCACACGGGGAGATCCATCATGTGGCAACCCATGTCGCCGAGGGTTCCGGTTCCGTAATCCCAGTACTTTCGCCAATTCGCTGGATGAAGGTTCGCGATGTACGGAGCGTCTTGCGCTGGGCCAAGCCAAAGGTCGTACTCGAGCGATGACGGAGGATTTGTGACTGGCCCCGTCGGCCCGCAGCACCAACCCTTGTTGACCCAACAATCGCAACTCGTCACGCGACCGATCGCGCCGCCTCGAATGAGTTCGACCACGCGACGGTAGTTCTCCGTCGCGTGAATTTGCGTGCCCATCTGCGTTGGCACGCGCGCGGCACGTGCGAGTTCAAGAATACGCCGCGATTCTTCGAGTGTATGCGTGAGTGGCTTCTCGCAATAAACGGGAATTCCAGCGCGCAACGCGAGTGCTGTCGCGAACGCGTGCGTGTGATCGGGTGTTGAAACGAGGACGCCGTCGAGGTCGAGTTCTTCGCGACGCGCGAAAAGCTCGCGCATATCGCGGAAAGTTCGCACATCAAGTGGCTTTGCCGGATCGCGCGCGATCGCGCGATCAAGCGCACCTTGATCGACGTCGCAGAGTGCGACCACGTTGGCGCCGGCGCCGATGAGATCGCCGAGATTGTCTGCGCCACGGCCGCCACAGCCGATCACTGCGATGCGTGGCGCACGATTCGCTCGCGCGCGGTCGCGCTCGATGCGCAGTGATTCGGCCTGCGCTTCGGCACGCACACGTGCGTTGTCGTTGCAGCCCAAGAGTGTCGGAGCCGCGAGTAACGCGGGAACCAAACCCATGGAAAAACCCATGAACGCGCGTCGGGGAATTCGGCAGTCGGGCGCATCGTGCTTCATGCGGTGAGTGTGAGGGATCTCGATGAATCACGCAATAGGATGAAACCGCGTTGGCGCAAACTGATACATTCGGTTTCCGCGAGAAATGGCAGTAATCCGCGCGATGACGCGAGTTGCGAGCGACCGTTTGAGGCTGATGGAGTCCACCGAAACGTTCGTGATGCCCGCACATCGCATCTGTCACCCTCAGCCTTCGGACCGTGAGAGTTCACCGATGAAAAAGTCCGCTCGATTGTTTGCATCTCGCCTCTGCGCACACATCGCGGTGACGGCTGCGCTTACTTCGCTGTCAGGCTGCGCCGGGAGCACCGCGACGCGTTCGAGTGCGCCTGAACCAACGCTGACCCCGCCTGGCGGGCCACGCGCGACAACCGCGGCGCAGCCGGTCGACGTGCGCCGATTTGATTTCGCAAGTGCGTTTCCGAAGCGCGATCTTGAACGCCGAGTCGCGTTTCTCGCGGCCTGCGATGTCTCACTCAATTCGACCGATGCTGACGTACGCCAAGACGTGAGTGCACTTCTTGCGGCCTATCGCGAAGCGAATGATCCAGCCGCATTCGCACGACTACTCAGCGAGCGATTCGAAGTTGTTCGAACTGAGCCGACGACTCCGACCGCGACCGACGGCCTCATGACGGGCTACGCAACGCCGCTCGTCAGCGTCACGATGGAGCCAGACGAGCGCTTCCGATTTCCAATCTACGCCGATTTGCGCGGATTTGATGATGCTCTTGCGACAGCATCGCGGCGCGAAATCCTTGCATCTCCGAAAGCGCGCGAGCGTGCGATTGCATGGATCGACGACCCGTTCGCGTGGGCTCTTGTCGAGACGAATGGCACGGCGATCCTGCGCATTGCCGGAACGCGCAAAGACATTCCCGTGTCGCGCATCGCGACGAACGGTCGTCCGTTTCAAAGTGTTGGAAAGGGCCTCGCATCGCGCGGACTCATCGACCCTGTAACCGCGACGCTTGCCGATGTTGCGCGCTCTGCCGAACTCAATCCGCTGGAGGCAGAAGCCGCGGCACTCGAGAATGAACGCGTCGTCTTCTTCGAGATTTGCGATCCGAACGATTTTCCGCCGGTTCTTGGTTTGCCGAAGGGCGATCTCGTGAGTGGATTTTCATGTGCCGCGGATCAAAGTGTTTATCCCGCAGGCAGTGTGCTGCTCGTGACCGAGCGCAGTGCAACCGGCGACGCGCGGCCGGTACGGATCCTCTTTGTGCATGATGCGGGTGGCGCGATTGCGGGTCCGCAGCGCATCGATGCCTACTTTGGCTCGGGAAATGCGGCGGTCGCGCGCGCAGGCGAAACGAAGTACCAAGTCGATGTGTATCGCCTGAAGGCGCGACCGTAACACGCAGACCGTACGCGCAACAAGCCGCGCAACGAGAAGTCACGATCTGAACGCACGGCCATGCACGCAGACGATCCCGCCAGCATCGAAGCTCGCATTCGCGCGTCCGAAAGCGATGCAGCGCGGCTTGCGGGCCACGCGCATGCATCGCGTTGGTCGCGCCGAGTATTCGCTGCGTGCGTTGCTTCGCTCGCACTCGCGGAAGCAGTACTTTGGTCGCGAGCGCTCTGGTGGTTTCCGCAGTTACCCGAGCGTTTCCCAGTGCACTTCAACGCGTCGGGAGCTCCAGATCGATGGAGCGAGAGCGGCGCGAGTTGGTTTCTTTTACCCGGTCTTTCGCTTGGAATCATCGCTTTCTTCGCGTTGATCGCGTGGTCGATCAAGCCGCTTGTCCACGGCGCACCAGGGCTTGTGAACGTGCCGCGAAGGGACCTCTTTGTGCGACTCTCCGCTGCAGGACGCGAAGTGGTGCTCGCGCCGACGCGTGCGTATCTCGCGTGGGTCATCTCGCTCGTTGCATGGCTCTTTGTGTGGATTCTTGAAGG
>Ga0315905_10005340_pt1 | contig 13093 bp, 10 predicted proteins | sample LakEriMetagenome_5_FD_203522 | JGI IMG/M metagenome (GOLD analysis project Ga0315905, IMG submission 203522) | Freshwater fungal communities from buoy surface, Lake Erie, Ohio, United States - Buoy 4 MA121 | ecosystem: Environmental > Aquatic > Freshwater > Lake | place: USA: Lake Erie, Ohio... | reverse complement strand
CTGAGCTTGGCGCTTTCTACACAACCCACCGCAGTGAGTTTTTATCCCATGCAAATCGTGTTCTAAAAGATTCTGCCAAGGCAGAAGAGATCACTCAAGATGCGCTAATCAAATTTATGTTAGCTGCTCCTGAACTTGAATCAACTGATCACGCACTTGCCTATATCCACCGCACAATCGAAAACCTATGCATCGATCTATTCCGCATGGAAGGTCGCCGGCCAAATCTAGTTGTTCTAGATGATGCCACCGCAGAGGTTGAAGCAACATATCAAGTATCCGGAGATCACGAAGCGATTATCTCAGCAGCAGCTGATGCCGTAATCATTCGTCAAGCACTCTCCCTATTATCCCCAGCAGAGCGCGCAGCGCTTGTGATGTGGGAGGTTGAAGGTCGTTCAACTTCAGAGATTGCTGCCGAGCTTGGAATCAATGAAAGCGCAGTGCGCCATACTGTTTCCCGCGCCCGTGCTTCAATGCGCAAAATTCTTTCTACACTTATCGTTGATGAAAAGCGTGGCCTGACTGCACTTGATGCTCTTTCTACCACCTACAAAAAAGCAGCGGAGATTGCTTCAAAATCATCTAAGGCTGCTCTTTCTCTTATTCTTGTTGTTGCTGCCTTCCTAGGATTTAACACATTAACTGGCCGCGAAGGTGTTGCCACAATTGATTCATCAACTGTTGCAGCTCCATCTGATAAGCCAGCTAGCAAAGATGTTGTAACAGACTCTGATGCAGTTGCGATCGATGATGATATTAAATTTGATTTAATCACATTCCAAAATGAGATCAAGGTTGCTACCTCTCAGATCTCAGCCCTACGTGCTGCTATTGCGGTATATAACTGGGCAGGTCTTGATGGTTCTGGTGCTCCAGTTGGCCTAACCTCAAACTTTGGATCTTCAGTAACAGCTCCTGCGCAATTAATTAAGTTTCCAAATCTGACCAACACATCCTCTTCTTCAATCTTTAAGGTGAGCCAAAATGGCTTTGATTTCCTCCTATCCCAAGACCTTTTCTATGTTGATGGCCAATTAACTGCCTCAATCCTGCCAATTAGCCCAACCTCCCAAATCGGGGTTAAGTCTTCAACCCAGTCTGTTAAGACCCTTGCAGATGGCTCAAAACTGGTGATTTCTTCAATTTCTCTGGCTAACACAGGCTCAGATGGTCAGGCTCCAGCGGTAGTAAATGTTAGAATTAAGGTATCCGCAGACGGGTTAGAGATTCTCGCTCAGTCAGCTCAGGTTTTATTCACAGGATCAACACAAGCAGAAGGAGTAATTTAACGATTACTCAAAACTAGGTTTCCTGTTGCCTCATATAGGCCGCAGGGATACGAAGTGAGGAAGCACGTGCTCTTCATTTCAACCGGTGGGAAAAGGGTCACTCATTGCTAATGAGTATCCCGCTTTCACCAGCCAGGTAAAAGATCGTCTTTTATCTGACTAAACGAAAGGAAAATAGTGAAAACTATTTCATTAAAGAAAGTATCTGCTGTTGCAGTTGCTTCGCTTGGATTCGGACTTTTGTCTGTAGTTCCTGCGCAAGCGGCCGCCGGCGATATTACAATGACTTATAACCCTACTGTCACAGGGTCCACTGCGACACCAGCTGCTGGAACAGCAGTTGTAATTCCAATGACGCTAGCTACCTCATCCGTAACATCGGACACAACTGGCGCCACTGCAACTCTGACAGGAACACTTACTACTAAACCAACTAACTCTGCATTAGACACAGAGAATGCAATGACATCTTCACTTACAGGTAACGTATTTCCAACTGATGAAGCAGTAATTTCTGTTACGGCATCTACAGCAAGCGTTGGGGCAAAAATTACAGCTACAGTAAATGCTGCTGCTGCAACACAGTCTGCAACTGTTGTTGGGTCATTTGGATTCACCCCTGACACTGCTGGAAAATACGTAGTTACATTCGCAGTAGTAGACACAGATGCAACTGGTGGTGGTACTACAGTATCTGCGATCACTACCACAACCGTTGAGATTATTGTCGGCGGAGCATCACTAGTACAGGCTGCTTCAGGTCTTGGTACAGCAACTGGAACTCAAACCACTGGAAGTCAGACAGCTGTTGCTGTATGGCTACCTGCTGCAAGCGATACCACAAGTAGATATTCTGTGACTGCAACTGGTGCAACAATTGTTGGAGCATATGCTGGTTCAGATCTTGAGGCTGCAGCTACTGCTAATTCTTATACCTCTGCAACTGGTATAACTAAGAATAACGGAGTCGATTACGGAACCGGATTCACATATGCTGGAGCTAGAACAGTTACGGCTGTTACATTATCTTCAGAAGCAAGCGATTCCTTTATCGTTCAAATGACATCAGCAGTAGCAGCAACAGCAACACTTACAGTTAAGTCAATTAACGCAACTACAGGTGTTACTACAACTCTTTACACCGCAACAGTTACATACGGTGCAACGCCAGAGCTTTCATTTGGTCTGTCAACTGCATTTATGACAACTCCTTCAACAGGTGGATCATCTGCATCTTCAACAACTAACGCTGTTGCAAGATCTGCAGTTAAAACACTTCAGACTGGAATTTCACAAGTGAAGGTAACTCTGCTAAAGAGTGATGGAACTGCAGATGATCGCGCTCACGCTGTGACTGCAACAGTTGCAGGCTCAGGTATGGTATTGGTTGATACAACTGCTAATACGCCTGGAACTGCTTCCCGTACATCTACAAACTCATCTGCAGCAAGCGTTCGTTATGTTCACATAAATGCTGATGGCACTGCAGGTACTGGAACAATCACAGTCACTGTTACCCATGCAGTAACTGGTGTTACAACAACTCTTGGTACCTTCACAGTAACTACATATGGTGATGCAACTAAGATTGCTGTTTCAACTACAAACTTCACAATTGGTAAATCTGGTGGCGATTCCACTGGACAAGCTGCAACAACAAGAAACTCAACTGGTGAAGTAACAAATGCTGGTGCTCTAAATGACAGCACGACAACACCTGCATTTATTATCAAGGCAACAGATGCAAATGGAAATGTTGCTGCATTAGCAAACAACCCTACTATCGTGTCAAGTGATCTAACTGTAGTATCAAGTGGAACATGTGCTACTGATGGTGGCGCTGATGCAACTTATAGTTCAAGTATCCTTGGATATGGTTACTACAACTGTGCATTTACAACAGCTGCTACTGCTAAATCAGGAAATAGGGCAACTCTGACAATCAGAACGCCTGATCCAGCAGATGCAACTCTTTACCTAACTACAACACTTGCTGTAACTGTTGGAGGCACAATCGGAACTGCTACTGAAACCCTTTCACTTGATAAACTTTCATATGTGAATGGTGAGCAATTAGTAGTTACTCGTGCCGCTACAGATTCAAGCGGTAACCCAGTAGCTGATGGAACAGCGGCACCCGCAGTAACCTTTAACAAGGCTGTTGGTGGAACTGCAACAATCGCAGCAGGTTTCTATGTTGGCGGTAAGTCAGCAAGTGCAACCTCTGCAGCTAAGTCAACAACATTTGCACCTTCAACTCCAGGAGCATTTGTTGCACTAGCTACATCTGGAAACACAGCTGCAACTGCTTTGACTGCAACATCATCTGTAATAGATGCTAATGCTGGCCTAACGACACAGATCGATGCATTAAATGCAAAGATCGTAGCTCTTAATGCTCTTATCGCTAAGATCATGAAGAAGCTAGGTGTTAAGTAATAAGTAATCCGTAAGGGTTAAAAGTAATAAGGCCCGGCTCCTGCTTAATTGCAGGAGCCGGGCTTTTTACATTCTTAAAATTAAGCGTGGAGGGTGAGTCTTAACCTGCACTGTGTTGCTTATCAGCCACGGATAGTTCAAAATGTTATCTATGAATAAGGTGTTATTTACAGGACTAACCTCACTTGCACTTTTAGTGAGTGGGTTAACACCTGTTAGTGCTGAACCAAATAATGACGGAAGACCAACCAACATTCCAGGAATTGATTTCCCAATAATTCCAGGTGTTAACGCACCTGCTGCAAGTGGCCCAGTTGAATCATTAACTGGTATTAATGGACCAACACTTCCATCTCCAGGATCATTGCCACCACCGTTATTTAATCCAGATGGCAGCGCGTTTGTGCCGGGCACACCGATTGAAATGCCAATTAGAGCAGATGGTGGTCAATACCGATATGAGTATGACCCACTTACAAATATGTATGTACCACTTTTACCAGGTGCTGCATCCCCGCAACCATTAGATCCCTTCGCTGGTTTAACACCACTAGCACCGCCATTATTTAATCAAGATGGAACACCATTTGTTGCTGGCTCTGAATTACAAATGCCAGTCAGAGCTGATGGCACCCAATCAAAATACCAATGGGATTCAAAGAGTGGTTTATATATCCCAGTTGTTAATGGTGTGGTGATGACTGAGAGCGCTGCAATCAAACCTTTTTATGCTAGTGATGGCTCCATTATTGCTGGTAATGGTCCAATTACTGGCAGCTTAATTTCTGTATCAAGTATTGATCCACTAACTGGCAGCCAGGTGCAGGTTACTTATCGATCTAACCTGCCACCAGTATTTAATCCTGATGGAACTACCAATGATGTGAATGTGATTGGCTCAAGACCATTTGATTTAACCGCTAATGCATCAACCGTTCCAGTAGATGAACAACTCGGCACGTATGCAGTATTAGATAAGAATGGGGTTGTAGTAAACACAATTGATTGTTCGGCAAAACTATGTGGTGATGGTGGCAAGTTTGGCGGCAAGATTGATGAGCCATCTTGGGCAAAGGGTGGCTGTCCTACTGGTTGCAAACTGGTTATGCAGATTCCACCTAATCCAATTACTGGCCAAAGCATGGGTGGTTTTAACACCTCCACAACTAGCAAGGTTGTTTATGAAGGTGGCAAATTTAAGGTAACAAGCAATGTTGGTGGCAAAGCTATTACTAGAACCATCGAAAATGGCGTTATTACCGATGTTACTGGTGAACGCGTAAGTCTAAGCACTGGTATTCAACTACCTTCAGTGATTAAAGATGCGGCATTAAAAAAGCAGGTTGATCTAGATCTTGCCGCAGCTGATATCACTCCAATTAAAACTACAAAGGGGTATCAGTTAAATACTGATGATCAACTATCTGCAGTTGATTCCACCCTTAAGGTGGTTGCGATTAAGCGGGGTGCTAAGGCAAGAACTTTTTCACTTTCAGTTGATAAACAAGGCGAGTTATTTGTTGCCACCAGCACAAATCTGAAGGGGTATGCAATTCAGATTCAAAGAGGATCTAAGGTGCTGAAGAGTGTGAAGGTTTCATAGTATTCACAGTCAATTCACCCCCTGACTACTTAGGTTTCCCACCCCCAAGGGTTTAAAGTAGGCTCATATAAAGGCCAAACAGTTAAAGGAGAATAAAGGTATGAAGAAGAGCAAAGCATTAATAGTGGCAGGTGCTCTAGTTGCCTCTGTCCTACTATCTACTGAGGCCAGCGCTGCCACAAGAATTACTACTGGTACTGCATGTGTTTCAAAGGATAAAAATAAGACTAGAACTGTTACCTACAAAGGTAATACCGATCAATACAAGTGCACAACCAACCCAATATCTAAGGGCAGTGCAGCTAAGAAACTAGTTTGGGTAACCTTGGATTGCCTAGCAACTGATGCCGAGATTAAATCAACTGCTGCATTAATCGTTCAACAAAAAGCCTCCGGTACAGCAAAACCTGCCGATATCACAATGGCAGAGAGCCTAAACAGCACCGCCAAGGATCTACTCTCAATAGTTTGCGGTAAGGGCTGGTAAGGCAAGTACTTAATTAACTTTATCCCCCGGTGAATTACTCACCGGGGTTTTTTATTGCAAAATCAAGACTTAATTTATTCCTTAAAATATCCCCTGCCTCAACTATCTCCTCACTTAGAACAGCGGTATAGATCCTCATGGTGACCATTGGGGAGGCGTGCCCCATTAGCTTTTGCGCAGTTGTCACATGGATGCCATTTCGCTTCAAGATATAGGCATAGGTCTTACGGAGTGAGTGGATATTGACCTCATGCTTATCTAGGTATCTATTAAGGGCATGTCTGGACTTAGGAAAGGGTTTGAAGTGACCAAGGTAGGGAACAGATCTGTTTGAGGTAACAGACTTTGTTAAACCATGGATTGATTTATTAATTACCACCATGCCATCTTTGATATCACTCTCAGTAAGAACTACTGCTTCACCCCACCTAAGCCCATGCAGAGCTAGGAATCTAATCTGATCATCATAAGGACCAAAGTGTTGGTCTTTCATGTAATCCCAGGTCATAAACCTAGTTGGGGCAACTCTGATCTTAGGGGTCTTAATACCCTCGATCGGGCTCTCCTTAATCAGCCCCTGGTCAACGGCGGAGCGAAAGATAGAGCGCAGCGCCATCAGGGTTTGATAATGAGTTTGAGTTGGTAATTTAGATAATGTTTTAGTTATCTCAAATCTATTTAATTCAATAACATCACTATTAGCAAACTGGGGATAGATATTACGACGTAGTGCTCCGGTGTAGTTTTCATAGGTCTTATTACGCAAATCTTTTTGCGCAAGCATTACCTCTACTAAATCCTTAAATAACATTGGAGAATATTAAATAAAATCAAATAAAAAGCAAATTGCTAATTAGCACTCATAACTGTTGCGTTATTAATTTGTTAACAAAAAGTATTTACATCATCACAAACACTTACCACTAATTAGTAATCTGGATTACACAATTACAAATAAATCCGGGCAGCAAAAGATCAGGTCCCCTTTTGCAAGAGAACCTGATCCTTTAACTATTAATTAACTACTTAAAGTTAATTATTTATTACTTAACACCTAGCTTCTTCATGATCTTAGCGATAAGAGCATTAAGAGCTACGATCTTTGCATTTAATGCATCGATCTGGGTTGCTATGCCAGCATTAGCATCTATTACAGATGATGTTGCAGTCAAAGCAGTTGCAGCTGTGTTTCCAGATGTAGCTAGTGCAACAAATGCTCCTGGAGTTGAAGGTGCGAATGTTGTTGACTTAGCTGCAGAGGTTGCATTTGCTGACTTACCGCCAACATAGAAACCTGCTGCGATTGATGAAGTTCCACCAACAGCCTTGTTAAAGGTTACTGCGGGTGCCGCTGTTCCATCAGCTACTGGGTTACCGCTTGAATCTGTAGCGGCACGAGTAACTACTAATTGCTCACCATTCACATATGAAAGTTTATCAAGTGAAAGGGTTTCAGTAGCAGTTCCGATTGTGCCTCCAACAGTTACAGCAAGTGTTGTAGTTAGGTAAAGAGTTGCATCTGCTGGATCAGTAATTCTGATTGTCAGAGTTGCCCTATTTCCTGATTTAGCAGATGAAGCTGTTGTAAATGCACAGTTGTAGTAACCGAAACCTAGGATACTTGAACTGTAAGTTGCATCAGCGCCACCATCAGTGACACATGTTCCACTTGATACTACAAGTAGATCACTTGACACGATAGTAGGGTTGTTTGCTAATGAAGCAACATTTCCATTTGCATCTGTTGCCTTGATAATAAATGCAGGAGTTGTTGTGCTAGCTGTTAACGCTCCAGCATTTGTTACTTCACCAGTTGAGTTACGAGTAATTGCTGCGGCACCAGTGGTAGCTCCACCAGATTTACCAATTGTGAAGTTTGTAGTTGAAACAGCAATCTTGGTTGCATTACCATATGTAGTTACTGTGAAGGTACCAAGAGTTGTTGTAACACCAGTTACTGCATGGGTAACAGAGACTGTGATTGTTCCAGTACCTGCAGTGCCATCAGCATTTATGTGAACATAACGAACAGTTGCTGCAGTTGAGTCTGTAGATGTTCGTAATGCAGTTCCAGGAGTGTCAGCAGTTGTATTAACTAATACCATTCCTGAACCTGCAACTGTAGCAGTCACAGCGTGAGCGCGATCATCTGCAGTTCCATCACTCTTCACCAGAGTTACCTTTACCTGAGAAATTCCAGTCTGAAGTGTTTTAACTGCAGTTCTTGCAACAGCGTTAGTTGTTGAAGATGCAGATGATCCACCTGATGAAGGAGTTGTCATGTATGCAGTTGACAGACCAAATGAAAGGTCTGGCGTTGCTCCATAAGTTACTACTGCAGTTGCAACAGTGGTGGTTACACCAGTTGTTGAGTCAATTGACTTAACTGTAAGGGTTGCAGTTGCAGCCACAGCTGAAGTCATTTGAACGATAAAGGAATCGCTTGCATCTGAAGCTTCTGTAACAGCCGTAACTGTTCTAGCTCCAGCAAGTGTGAATCCAGTTCCGTAATCAACTCCGTTATTCTTAGTTATACCAGTTGCAGAGGTATAAGTATTGGCAGTAACTGCGTCTGTAACGGTTGCACCAACATAAGCTCCAACAATTGTTGCACCAGTTGCAGTTACAGAGTAACGGCTTGTGGTAGCGCTTGCAGCAGGTAGCCACACAGCAACAGCTGACTGACTTCCAGTTGTTTGAGTTCCAGCAGCTGTACCAAGACCTGAAGCAGCTTGTACTAGTGAAGCTCCGGTAACAATAATTTCAATTGTGGCTGAAGTTGTTCCAGTAGCGTTCCACTCATCCAAACCAGTTCCTGTACCAGTTGTTAGAGTCATTACATACTTACCGGCTGTATCTGGAGTAAATCCAAATGAACCAGCAGCAGTTGCACCCTCAGATGCGTCTGATACCCATGTGTGAGTTAAAAAGGCGCCTACAGAAGCTGTTGAAGCTGTTGCAGCTGTTGTCATTTTCGCAGCATCTAATGAATTTGCCGCAGTTGCAGATGCAGTTGTTGCACCCTGCGCATCTAGCGCTGAATTTGTTGGTTTAGTAGTAATCTCTACAGAAATAATTCCTGTAGAAGCTTCACCACTTGCAACAGTTAATGTAATTGGAACTATAACAGCTGTACCAACAGTAGGTGTGGCCGTTGATCCAGTTGCAATAAAGTTGTACATCAAGCTAGAAGTACCAGCGGCCGCATTTGCTGGGACAACAGACAAAAGTCCGAATCCAAGCGAAGCAACTGCAATAGCAGATACTTTCTTTAATGAAATAGTTTTCACTATTTTCCTTTCGTTTAGTCGATTCCAGGCATTTCCTGGTCTCGGCTGGTGGTCAAAAAGACCGCCTCATTAGCAATGAGCGTCTTTATTCGTAAAAATAGGCAAATAAATATGTTGCTTTTTAGCAACATTGGGTTTACATTAATTAAAGAGATCAAAATCTGACTTTGAATCGCAAAGCCACCTATTTGATACATTCAATAAGAATGGTTGGCTAAAAATGTTATTTGACGCACTCGCTGCATTGGTAATGCCGGTATTACCTATTACTAAAAAGACTAGAAGTAATTACCAGGGTTCATATAATCGATATCTAGGGCCAACCTTGGGGAACAAAGATATTTTGCTTATAACCTCCGATGATGTGTTGGCTGCGATTAAGGATGCCCCACCCCAATCTGCGTATCAGGCTTTGATGGTGGGTAAGTCATTGATGCGGGAGGCGAAGGTGCGGCACATAATCACTGCTTGCGTGACCGATGATTGCAAACTGCCACAAATGCATGTGGGTCAAACTAGGTTTTTAACCTGGGATCAATTAGATGTGATTGATTTGGGAAAGTATCGGGAACAGATTCTTTTTCTAGCACTCCATGGTCTTAGGTGGGGGGAAGCGGTTGCACTACGGCAAGAGGATATCTATGACGGATTAGTTCATATAAATAAATCAGTTCATGGGGCAACAAAGAGTAAGGCTGGGGTGAGGGTGGTGCCGTATGTGGGCCACTATAAAAAGTTTCCTAAGACTAGAAAACCATTAGCTAAAGTATTAAATGCCAATGGGGTAAATATCCACTCACTTAGAAAGACCTATGCCTATGTTTTAAAATCAAATGGCGTGCATGTGACTACTGCGCAAAGGTTAATGGGACATGCATCCCCCATGGTTACGCTAGGTATATACACTGCAGTGTTAGATGATGAGATTTTAAGTACTGGCAAGATGTTGATTGATAAATACATGGACCAAGGAGAAGGCAGTTCATCTTAACTATTTGTTACTAAAGCCTTACTTACGATCCTTTGCTCCTAGAACAACTAACAACTCATCACTAGTAACCTCAAGGGCAGCACACAATGGATCTATTGCATCAATAGATGGACGCCTTTCTTGGTTGAAGTAACGCGAAAGCGAGCCCCGATCTATCTTGGTAATACTAGATAGCTCATCTAGGGATTTAATACTTAGCTTGAGCATGGTTTCCCGCAACCATTCATTTGATTCTTTTGCGGTGTATCGATTGCTCATAATGTGAGCATATGCCTGTTTAGATTTAAATAGCGTCTATTTAATAATTACTTTAAGTATTTTTTAACACATTTTAGAGTAGCCCTAAAATAATTAAAGTTTGCTAATTAGCAACAGTGTTTCACTTTATTTATTGGCAGATTTTGTTAAGCGATCTCTAATTGCAGCTGCAATATCGTTGCCGATTGGCAATTGAGCGTGCACAACTTTAATTAATTGCTCATCCGCATTTCGCAGCGCTTGATATAAAACCTTTGCATACTCCTCAGTATTTTTTGGGCTCGCTAATCTAATTACACCATCAGGTGTTTTGATATTACTAAGCGCAATAAAGCCATCACCACGCTCAGGTGTTTGATCAAGAATTACTTTGGCCTTTGGTGAGTAATGTGATTCAAGTAAGCCAGGTGCTTTGATATCAACATTGTTGCTAGTTACAGGCTCAAGTGCTGTTGCAGCAAAGATCATTGCAGCTGTGATTGCACCCGGGCGCAAAATAATTGGTGTTGAGCCTGTGCAATCGATAATGGTTGATTCCACGCCTACCTCACAAGATCCACCATCTAATATCTGATCATTTGCGCCTAAGTACTCACCAAGCTCTGCTTCAACTGCTTGCGCAGTCGTAGGAGAGACTGCGCCAAATCTGTTGGCACTTGGGGCTGCAATGCCGGCGCCTCCTTGTTTTTCAAACTCAGATAAGAGTGCTAGCCCCACCACTTGGCTAGGAATACGGACGCCAACATTGCTTTGCCCGCCGGTAATAAAATCCTTGGCAAGGTGGGTTCTGGGAAGAATTAATGTCATTGGCCCTGGCCAAAAAGCTCTTGCTAATTTTATTGCATACTCTGGGATTTCTTTTGCCCACTTATCTAATAGGTTGATATTTGAGATGTGAACAATCACTGGGTGATCAGCAGGTCTGCCTTTTGTTTGATAGATCTTATTTACTGCATCTTTATTGGCAGCATCTGCGCCAAGGCCGTAAACAGTCTCAGTTGGAAAGGCAACCAGATCGCCATTTATCAGTGCGGTTGCTGCATCTTTAATGGCAGATGCGGTGCAGTTTGAGATAAAAGGCATGCGTAAATTCTCCCATTTAATCAGTTTTGTCGTACCTTTAATCAACGATACCCTTCTCCTTCCACTGTCCCCATCGTCTAGTGGCCTAGGACGTCGCCCTTTCACGGCGTTAACACGGGTTCAAATCCCGTTGGGGACGCAACGGAGTTGAAAGAGATTTCAATTTCGAGAAGGTAAGACCCAGTAGCGCAGTTGGTTAGCGCGCCGCCCTGTCACGGCGGAGGTCGCGGGTTCAAGTCCCGTCTGGGTCGCAATTTATTTATTTAGCTCACTTTGCAAACAAGTGAGTAAAGATAAATAAGTTTGATTGGCTGAGTAGCTCAGTTGGTATGAGCGAACGACTGAAAATCGTTAGGTCGCCGGTTCGATCCCGGCCTCAGCCACAACTTCTTACAGTTTTATATTTTCACTTTCAGTATTACTTGCAGTTACGGCAAAGCGATATCCAACATTTCTCACCGTATCAATAATTGATTCAAACTCAGGGCCAAGCTTTGATCGCAGGCGCCTAATATGAACATCAACTGTTCTGGTTCCTCCAAAGTAGTCATATCCCCAGATCTCTTGCAGTAATTGAGAACGGGAGAAGACTCTGCCTGGGTGTTGGGCTAAGTATTTAAGTAATTCAAACTCTTTATAGGTTAGATCAAGGGAGCGTCCCTTTATTTTGGCAGTATATGAATCCTCATCAATTACTACCTCACCACTTCTAATCTCTTTTAATGATGGATTTTTTGCTAACTGCGTAATTGCATCTTTACCAATCACAATTCGAATTCGGGCATCAACCTCAGCAGGACCTGCGGTATCAAGGATTACATCCTCAATACCCCAATCTGCATTTATGGCAGATAGGCCGCCCTCAGTTGTGATCACAATGATTGGCTTTGATACACCGGTGGTGGTAATTAACTTGGTAAATGCTTTGGTATTTGGTAGATCACGGCGGGCATCAATAAAGATGCAATCTGTGATTGGGGCATCAATTAATACTGATACTTCAGCTGGCAGAATCCTTACCTCATGTTGCAACAAGGCCAGTGCTGGCAATAAATCAGCAGAGCCACCTGATGCGTTGCTTAGGATTAGAATCTTTGCCATAAGAGGGGTAAGAATACACTCATGGAGAGTTTGTCACTACTGGTATTAATCCTGCTCATCTCTACTTTGGTTGGGCTGTTATATCGCCGCAAAAATGGCGTGATCCGCAAAAAACGCAGATTACATATCGCTGAGGCAGAGTTTGCAGGCACATATGGCAAGCGCGTAACTATCCTGCAATTTTCCACCACATTTTGTTCACAATGCCGCGCTGCTAAATCTTTGATCTCAGATGTGGTTAAAGATCAATCAGATATCTCCTACCTTGAAATCGATGCTGAATCTAATTTGGCGTTGGTAAGAAAGGTTGATGTTAGGTCAACTCCAACCACCATATTTTTAGATAAGGGCGGTTATGAGATCGCCCGGGCAACAGGGGCTCCTAAGCGTGATCAACTGCAAAAGGTGATCGCAAGCCTTTGATCTTTGCAAACTCTTCGCAGGAAGTATTTACCAAAGTAATCTAAAATCTCACCCATGTTCTCTATGCAATCTCTTGATTTCACAAAGCGCCGGGTAATTGATTACGGCCGTGCTAAGAGCTGCATC
>Ga0315905_10005335_pt1 | contig 13098 bp, 10 predicted proteins | sample LakEriMetagenome_5_FD_203522 | JGI IMG/M metagenome (GOLD analysis project Ga0315905, IMG submission 203522) | Freshwater fungal communities from buoy surface, Lake Erie, Ohio, United States - Buoy 4 MA121 | ecosystem: Environmental > Aquatic > Freshwater > Lake | place: USA: Lake Erie, Ohio... | reverse complement strand
GGGGGCCGTCGTTGAGGCCGAAAATTCCGGGCGCTTTTTCCTGGGCCTCATCCTCATCAGGGGCGGCGGCGTCATTTTCGAAAGCGTCATCGTCTGCTGTGTCTTCGTCATCCTGGAGGAGGTCTTCCTCGTCATCGTCCTCATCAATGGCGTCCATGCCGGTGATGCTGTCGATGTAGTCATGGAAGTTTTCCTGGCTTTCGAGGGTTTGGGAGACTTCCTCTTCAGCGGTCATGGTCCAGCAGGGTTCGGAGATTTGCAGCTGGTAGTCACAGGCTTCGATGACGACACGGCCGTTGGCGTCGCTGAACCACTCCAGATAAAGACAGTTCGCGAGCCGGGTGGGGACAGGCTGCTGGGCTTCGACAAGCTTGATCAGTTGGTCGTCATCCACCGTGGGCACGCGGGCTTTGCGGCTGGCGGTCATGTCGCCCACATTCCCATGCTGCACAGGGGCGAGAATGCCAAGGATGGGCTCGTTCACCGGATTGGGGTTGGTGAAAGTAAGGCGACAGCCGGCAATATCGCGCAGGCAGTTGCCGCGAAGGTTGAGGAGCAACGGCTCAGGCTGACCGAGGAGCCAGAGGCGACCGGTCACAAAGCCCGGCGTCTCATTCGAGATTTCGCCGCGGACGATCGCTTTTTCGAGCCTGATTGCCATGCTGGGTTTGAGGAAACGAGGCGGATTCTGGCGGTCCCCCGTGCAGATGTCAACTGCCGGGCGAAATTCCTTCCGGAATTCTGCTCATGCCGCAGGAGTGCGGCAAGTGTCCTCAACCAATGACTTCGAGGCGGCCGGTGCTGTCGCCGTGACGTGCTTCTTTCACGCCTATGCGGTCGAGCATGGAGAGAAACAGATTGCACATAGGGTCATTGTTGACGCGAATGTGGCGGCCGGGTTTGAGGGTGCCGCCGCCGCCACCGGCGAGGATCACCGGAAGGTCGGCGTGCGAGTGGCGGTCGGGGTCGCTGATGCCGCCGCCAAAGACGATCATGCAGTTATCCAGCAGGGAGCCGCTGCCTTCTTTAGTATTCTTCAGCTTCTCAAGGAAGTAGGCCAGCTGGCGGCTGTAGAATTCGTCGATCTTCGCGATCTTCTCCAGCTTCTCAGCGTCATTCTGGTGGTGAGAGATGCCGTGGTGCTGGTCGGGGACGCCGATGTCCGCGAAGGTGCGGTTGGAGCCGTCGTGTGCGAGCAGGAAGGAACTGACGCGCGTGGTGTCTGTCTGAAAGGCGAGCGCCATGAGGTCGAACATCACACGGATATGCTCTTCGTAGCTGTCGGGGATGCCCGCAGGCTTGTTGTAGGCGGGCATGTCATTTGCGGCTTTGCCGGCGCTCGTGATGCGGCGTTCGATGTCGCGGATGGACGACATGTATTCGTCCAGCTTCTGGCGGTCGGTGTACCCGAGGTGCTTGTGCAGCGTGCGGGCGTCTTCGTTGACGAAGTCGAGGATACTCTTGTTGTAGAAGTCACGCTTGGCGCGGGCAGCTTCCGCTTCGCCGGCGAGCCCATTGCTGAAGAGCCGCTCAAAGGCGAGACGCGGATCGCGTTCGGGCGCGATGGGCATGGTTTCGTTCTTCCATGCGAGATTGAACTGATAGGCGCAGCTGTAGCCGCTGTCGCAGTTCCCGGCGCGGCGGGCTTCGTCGCAGCTGAGTTCCAGCGAGGGGAGTTTGGTGAGTTGGCCCACCGCGTTGGCAGCGACCTGGTCCACCGAGATCCCCGCACGGATATCGGCGCCGGAAGTCTTGCGCGCCTGGACGCCGGTGAGGAAGGTGGCATTGGCGCGGGCGTGGTCGCCGCCGCCGTCGCCATTCGCGAAAGCCTTGTCGTGTTTGAGTCCGGAGATCACCTGGAACTGATCCTTCACGCCGGCCAGCGGCTTCAGCGCGCGTGTCAGTTCGTAATCCGCCCCGGTCTTCGAAGGCGTCCAGTGCGCCATGTTCTTGCCATTGGGCGAGTAAATAAACGCCATGCGCAGCGGATGCTGCGACTTGAGCCCGCTCTTCGCAGCGGCAGCCAGACTGCGGGCCGGAGTCAGTGCTTCCAGCGCGGGCAGGGCAATGAGGGTGCCCAGTCCATGGAGAAATCGGCGGCGGGAAAAATCGGGTCTCATAGTGACAGTCGGGTTGGGTGGGTGGCCAAAGCGGCGGCCCCGCCTAGACGGCAGGATGCGCTGGTTTCTTTCAGCAGCTTACGCGCCAAACCCGGCCCCGGGGCACTCCCCGGCCACGCAAGCACGGGAAACTCTGCCGATCTTCAGAATGCGTTAACGAAAACACCCGCCCGCGGCATGAGACCGGGGCGGGTGCAGAAGTTTGCCAGAATTGGCCTTAGCGGCGGCGCAGCAGCAGGCCGAGCGAAGCCATCAGCGCGAGGGCGGCGCTGCCCGGTTCGGGGATGGCGGCATTGGCCATACCGAACCAGTGCCAGCTGGGGGTGCCCACGGCGTCATAATTGGTCGTCTGCGTGCTGCCGCTGGCGGTGAACTCATATTCCATGCGGATGCCCTTCCCAGAGCCGAAGGTTTCCTCGTCAGCGGAGAAAAGCACACCATTTGCCTCAAAGGTGGTGGTCCGGCAGGGCGCGCTGCCCCAGCCCATGCCAAAGATCGTGGTGCGGTATTACTGGTCCGCTGAGCGTCAACGCGCCCACATTGCCGCCATAAATGAAATCATTGCCCATGGTGGCACTGTTACCAGTGACTCCGTTGTTGAGGCTTTTGGGGAATGCGGCCGCGGTGCCGGTCAGGGGGAAGTTGGCAGACTGGTGGGCTGTAAAGTCCCGGCGCTGCGATTTTTCGAAATGTTAGAGAATATCCCCCGGCTTGATGGCGGCGGCGGCGGGGTATTTCGCGAGCCATTGGGCCGTGGTCGCGGCGATGGCGCTGACCTGGTCGCTGGCGGCCCCGGTTTTGGCCTCGCCGGCTTTGAACAACGCATCCAGCCGCGCCCGGGAAATGCCGAGGCGGGTGTCGCCGGCGATGCGGTCCAGCAAATCGTTTTGCGTCAGGCTGCCGTCCTTGAGCCCCCGGGCGGCGGCCACGGCGTGCTCCTTGATGGCCTCGTGCGCGGTTTCGCGGCCCACGCCCTGCTTCACTGCTTCCATGAGAAAGGTGGTGGTGAGAAGGAACGGCAGGTAGCGCTGGGTCTCGCGGGCAACGACGGCCGGATAGACCTCCATCTGCTGGAGCACGACGAGCGTGGTTTCGAGCAGGCCGTCGATGGCAAAAAAGGCGTCCGGCAGCACGACCCGGCGCACGACAGAGCAGGAGACATCGCCTTCGTTCCACTGATCGCCTGCCAGCGCGGAGGCCATCGTGACGTGGCCCTTGAGGATGGCGTGGAAACCGTTGATGCGCTCGCAGGAGCGGCTGTTCATCTTGTGCGGCATGGCGCTGCTGCCCGTCTGGCCAGGAGCAAAGCCCTCGCTCGCCAGTTCGTGGCCGGCCATGAGCCGCAGGGTTTTCGCGAAACTCCCCGGCCCGCTGCCCAGGTCGCACAGCGCACTGACGACGCGAAAATCAAGGCTGCGCGGGTAAACCTGGCCCACCGCGACGAATGCGGAAGGCAGTCCCAAATGCTGCGCGATCTGCTGCTCCAGCGCCGCCACTTTCGAGGCATCGCCGCTGAAGAGATTGATCTGATCCAGCTGGGTGCCGGTGGCGCCTTTGATCCCGCGCACCGGATACGTCGCCACAAGATGCTCCAGTGCGGTCAGGCCGCCCAGCAGTTCCTCGGCAAACATGGCCAGACGCTTGCCCACGGTGGTGGTTTGCGCGGCCACATTGTGGGTGCGCGCGGTCAGAATGATGTCGCGGGTCTCCACTGCCCGCCGCGTCAGTGCCACCAGGGTAGCCACGCCTTTTGCCAGCACCTGCTGGAGCGAGCGGAAAATCTGGAGCTGCTCCACGTTCTCCGTCAGATCCCGGCTGGTCATGCCCTTATGAATGTGCTCGTGCCCAGCCAGCTCGCAGAATTCGTCGATCCGCGCCTTCACATCGTGCCGGGTCACGCGTTCGCGCTCCATGATACGCGCCACATTCACCTCATCCTTTACCCGTTCGTAGGCGGCAATGGCCTCCTCCGGAATGTCGAGCCCCAGCGCACGCTGCGCCTTCATCACCGCGATCCACAGTTCCCGCTCCAGTTTGATCTTTCCCTCAGGGGACCAGATGGCACAGATGGCGGGCGAGGCGTAGCGTTCGGCAAGGACGTTAGGGATCATGAGGTGTTGGAGAATGGAAATAGTAAATGGCGGGCGGCGGCGGGGAAGACCCGCCTGAATGCCGTCCCCGCGCGGCTCAGTGGCGCTTGCGGGTGAGCATGATTTCGTTGCCCTCGGGGTCAACGCACATGGCGAGGTGCGGCGGTTCGCCGTTTTCCGGCTGGGGCTCGCGCAGGCACTGGCCGCCGGCCGCGGTGATTTCCGCCGCTCCGGCAATCACGTCGGGCACTTGAAAACTCAGGCCGGTCCAGGTGCGCACGCCTTCACCGCCCCCGTGAATGCCAATCACGCCGCCGGCGATGGCGACTTCGCTGATGATGTCATTCTGCTTGAGCACCGTGCCGCCAAAGACACGCACGTAAAAGTCCACGGCACGGGCCATGTCGGCCGCCCAGATCACATATTTGAGCCGCTCGACAGTCATGCAGGCGGGCGCGCTTAGCGCTTCATGTAGTCCAGGGCACCTGCGGTGGCGGCGACGGCCGCTTCGCCTTCGATGAGGTCGGCGATGGCGTCCCAGTGACCGGTGGTCAGGGCGTCACGGGCGGTATCCGGGATGTTCACGGTGAAATTCTCGCTGCCAAAGAAGACGCGGTTTTTGTCCACATCAACCGTCACGGTGATGGTGGGATCCTTCTCCACCGCTTCGCGCAGGCGCTGCATGTCGGCGGCGGCTGCCACGGCACACGGGATGCCGAGCGTGGTGCAGTTTCCGAAGAAGATCTCCGCAAAGCTCTCGGCGATGACGGCGCGGAAGCCGTAGCGGTAAATGGCCTGCGGGGCGTGCTCGCGGGAGCTGCCGCAGCCAAAGTTCACGCCGGAAAGCAGGATGCTCGCACCCTTGAAGCGCGGGTCGTTGAGCGGGTGCTCTCTGTCGCTGCCGTCGGCATTCTTGCGCACATCATAGAAAAGATACTCGCCGAGGCCGTCAAAGGTCACGCACTTCATGAACCGCGCCGGGATGATGCGGTCGGTGTCAATGTCGGAGCCTGGAACGTAAACGGCGGCACCGGAAACCTGAGTGATCTTTTCGAGTGACATGCGTGGGGAGTAAACAGGGCCGGGGACCCGCGCAACGGGGAAGGCGGCCAAAAAAATTGCCGGCGGCCACCGTGAGGCAGCCGCCGGCAATGAAGGGGACCGGGGAAATGCGCGGGCTACTTCTGCAGCTTCTTGAGCGCCTCTTCCGCCTCGGCGCGGCGGGCTTCGGCTTCCTTCATGGCGTCCTGCGCCTTCTTGATGGCGGTCTCATAGTCGCGCAGTTCGGTTTTCAGCGTGTCGGCGTCCTTGGCGAGGGTGAACTTGCCTTCCTGCACGTTGGTGAGGAGTTCCTTCACGACTTTGCCGGGAATCATGTAAGTGCTCACGCGCTCGCTGCGGGCGATGGCGATGGCCACCACGTGCCCGTCCACGTCCACCACCGGGCCGCCGCAGTCGTTGGCGTCGATGGTGAGGTCGCTCTGCACGGCGTTCGGGTAGCCGCTGGCATTGGCGCTGAGGCTGGAGCCCATCTGTGCCGTCGGGTCGAGCATGCGGCGGTCGTTCATGGCGGGCGGAATGGCCGCACCCGGGTTCTGCTTCTTGAACTCCTCGATGGCGGCTTCGCGCTGAATGTTCATCAGCTCCTCGCGGCTTGTGAGGGTGAACTCGGCGTCCTTTTCCTCGCTGCCGTTGGTGTAGCGCACCTTGACGGTGTCTCCCGGCTTCATGCTGGAGACCATCTTTTGCAGTTCAGCGGGGTAGTTCACCGTGGTGCCGTTGATGGCGAGGATGATGTCCCCGTCCTTGAGGCCGGCCTTCGCGGCAGGACAGTTGGCCACCACTTTGTCAATCTTGATGCCGGTACCGGAGTGCTGGCCGATCTGAATGCCGAGCGCGCCTTTGCTCTTTTCCTGCAGACTGCGCGCCGGGACACTGATGACACCCACGGCCATCGGGTCTTCGTCCACGCCGACGGCGGCGACGAGGGTGCCCACGGTGGCGTCGTGCGGGGCGAAGTTTGCCGGCGTGAGGCCGGTGACTTCCAGCTTGATGAGTGCAAGGTCGTAGGACGGGAGCTTGTCCACCACTTTGGCGGAAACGATCCGGCCGTCGTGGAATTCCACCTCCAGACCCTCCTTCACCTTCTCCACTTCGCTGGCTTTGGTAAGGGCATAGCCGTCGGCGCTCACGATGGTGCCAAAGGCGATCTGGCTGTCATCCTTCATGATGCGAATCGTCGATTCGCGGGCAGTCTTCGCCAGCGGGCGCCATTCAGCGAGCACCGAGCGGTGATGTTTTCCGTAGCGCGACACCTTCTGCTGGCCGCCCTGCGCCTGGTTCAGATTTTTGAAGAGGTCCTGCAGCCCGCCCTCGCCTGGCTTTCCGCCGCGCTCGCGCAGTTGCTTCATCAGTTCTTCCATCGGGTTGGCACCGCCTTCGCCGCCTTTGCCTTCACCGAGGTGCTTACGCATCATTTCCTCCATCTCCTTCTTCATCTCCTCCTGCATCTTCTGGAGGGGATCTTCGCCGTCGCCCGGCTTCACTTCCTTGCCGTTGCGGAAGAGCTTGGGGCCGGAGCCCTCGTTGCGGAACTCGAAGCGGAACTGCTTCGGCTCGCCGGGTTTGGCCTGGTCCTGGGTTTCCCAGCCGCGCAGAGCTTCGTCCAGCTGCTTCAGGCCTTCGCCGCCGGGGTCCATTTGCTCCATCATTTTGCGGAGCTGCTCTTTCATCTGCCCGGCGTTCGCGGGATCGCCGTTGAATTTAAACTCGAACTTGCGCTCGACCTTCGGCTTCACGTCCTGCGCCTGCAGGGTGAAGAAAGCGCCGCCGGTGGCAGCTGCCGCAGCGAGAACGGGGAGAATGAAACGTGGTTTCATGGGATTGAATGAGTAAAGTGTGGGTCAGTGGATGAATGGAAGTTAGGGGCGGGCGGCGAGAGTCACTTCGATGTCCTGCTCTTTGCCGCCGCGCTTCACGGTGAATTTCAGTTTATCTCCGGCAGCGGCAGCGCGCACGCGGCTGGCCACGTCGCCAGTGCTGCCCACGGCCTTGCCGTCGATCTTGGTGATGACGTCTTCGAGCTGCAGCCCGGCATTCTTGGCCGGCGAGCCTTCGATGATTTCATGCACCATCACGCCGCCGTCGGCCTGGTCCATCTTGATGCCAAGCCAGACATCGCCTTTGGCTGGAGCGGAAGGCGCGGGGTCCTCTGTCTTCGGTTCGTCTTTGGGCTTCGGCTCGCTCTTCTTTTCATTTTTCTTCGGGCGCAGGTCCTCCGCATCGGCGAGCAGGCGTTTCGCATCGCCCCAGACATCGCCTTTCTTCAGGCGTTCCCAGTCTTCATGGAAGACACCGATCGGCACGTGGCGGTTTTCTGAGACATTCATGCTGATGTTCGAGTGAATGCCGATAACGCGGCCTTCGAGATCAAAGAGCGGGCCGCCGCTGTCGCCGCCGGACACCGTGCAGTCGCTGCGGAAAAACGCCTTGTCATTGTTCAGCCAGACGCGGCCCACACGCACTGGAGCGCCGCGCTGCGGGTCGTAGCCGCCGGGGTGGCCCATGGCGATGCACCATTCGCCTTTTTTAATACTGTCGGCTGGAGCCAGTTCCGCGTGCGGCCAGTCTTTGCCTTCCACGATTTGCACCATGGCGGAATCCCGCTGCCGGTCACGGCCGAGCACCTTGCCCTTCACCTCGCGGCCGTCGGAAAGCACCACTGACACCTCGCCTCCTTCGCCGTCCTTCTCGCTCCCGGCGGCATCCACCACGTGAGCCGCAGTGAGCACGAGTCCGTCACCGGAGACAATGACGCCGCTGCCGCTGCCCATGCCCCGTGCGCTGCGGCTCTGGATGGCCACGACGGCCGGGCGGGTTTTCTCCACCGCGGCGGAGACTTTGGCCTGACGCTCCACCAGGGTGTCGGCCCCGGCGGAAGCCGGCAGTCCGAGCAGAGTGGCGCAGGTCAGTGCATAGGTAATCAATGAGTGTTTCATGAGCTGATGGAGTTGTACAGTGACAGCCACATCAGCGCCCGGCGGCGCACAATTTATTTAATTCCGTATTTCCGTCCGTAAAGCCGCCGCCGCACCGGATGGGAATCCATGCAACACGGGCTGGCGTGGCCCTCCGGAGCAGTGTAGGGCGGTCCTCAACCAAACCCGCCATTTCCTGATGAGTGAGCCCCAGAATATGACACCGCAACGCCCGCCGACACGCCGCCGCCGCGTGGACCCCCGGCCGCCGGCGCTGCCTCCGGGTTCGCTGGTGCATGTGGGCGAGCGGCGCGTGGAGGAAATGAGCATCCGTGTGCTGGATTACGGCGCCGAGGGCGTGCGGGAACTGGAGACGCGGGAGGTGAACGACTGCGTGGACTTTGAAGGCAAGGACAGCCCCACTTGGATCATGGTCACAGGCCTGCATGATGTGGAGCGCATCGGTCAGTTGCTGGAGGCCTATGGCATTCACCCGCTGGTCCAGGATGATATTCTGAATACCAACCAGCCGCCGAAGATGGAGGACTTCGGCAGTTATCTGTTTGTCACCGCGAAGCAGCTCACCGCAGTCACGGGCAGCGGGATGCCGACGTTCGATCTCCAGCACTTCTCGCTCATCCTCACCAGCCGCGTGGTCATCACTTTCCAGGAAGCCCCGGGGCCGGTGTTTGATCCCGTCCTCCAGCGGCTGCGCGATGGAAAAGGCCGCCTGCGCAGCCGCGGGCCGGACTATCTCATGTGGGCGCTTCTCGATGCCATCCTCGATTACTATCTGTCAGTGCTCCAGCACATGGAGGAAACCGTGGCCGCCAAGGACGAGGAGCTGACGAAGCCCAATCCGGAGGTCACCCTGGAGGACATCCACGCGCTGCGGGCGGCCACGCACTTTCTCTACCGCACCGTGCGGCCCATGCGCGAGCTGGTGGTGGAGCTGCAGCACAGCGAGAGCGACCTGCTCAGCCGTTCGCTGCATCCCTTCCTCCGCGATCTCTATGATCACTCCTGGCACGCCATCGAAACCGCGGACCACCTGCGCGAGGGGGTGACGGCCATGCGGGAATACCATCAGGCCATTCTCTCGCAGCGGATGAATGAAGTGATGAAAGTGCTCACGGCCCTCAGCACCGTATTCCTCCCGCTGACCTTTGTGGCGGGCGTGTTTGGGATGAACTTCGAGCATCAGCCCGAGTTCAAATGGCCCTGGGGCTATGGCTTCGCGTGGGCCGTGTTTATCATCATCGGGCTGGTCACTCTGTGGCTCTTCCGCCGCCGCCGCTGGCTGTAGCGGTCAGGCGGAGCGCACGGTGTCGCGGATGGAGGCAGCGCGGCGGGCGAGGGCGGTGATGCCGGCCCAGTCGCGTGCGGCGATCAATTCCTTCGGCGCGAGCCACGAACCGCCGAGGCTGCCCACGTGGCGGCTGGAAAGCCACGCCGCACAGTTGGCTTCATTCACGCCGCCGAGGGGAATGTACTGGACGCCGAGGTGTTGATAGGGCGCAGCGATGGCGTCGAGGTATTTGAGCCCGCCGCTGGGCTCCGCGGGGAAGAACTTGAGCAGCCGGCAGTCGTATTCCAGCGCACGCTCGATGTCCGATGGCGTGCAAATGCCTGGCGCGAAGGGCAGGCCTGCGCTGCGGGCGGCTTCCACCACACGGGGATTCATTCCCGGGGACACCCCAAAGGCGCCGCCGCAGTCCACCACTTCGCTCACCTGCGCAGGCGTCAGGATGGTGCCAATGCCCGCGAGCATATCCGGCACATGCGCCCGGATGGCCTTCAGCGCCCCGATGGCGGCAGGCGTGCGGAGCGTGAGCTCCATGGCGTCGATGCCGCCCGCCAGCAGCGCCTCGGCCACAGGTACGCCGTCATCCACGGCATCAAGGATCAGGACGGCGACGATCCCGCTGCGGCGCAGGCGGGCAAAGACGGTGGATTCCGGTGCATTCATGCCGAGCGCTATAACGCAGCCGCATACCGCTTGTCACCGGAGAATCCACGGGAGCGTCCAATGGGAGGATGCGGGCGCTCTTACAGGATATGCTGCGCGCGTGCCTGCTGCTTCACCCGCTCCCATGTGCGACCGGAAGCCGGGTGCTGCAAATACCGCCCCCTGCGGCGGCGAAGCTCCTCGCGAATCTCGTCCGGCACGGAGGCAGGCGCGTCCCCGTGGACATTCTCCGCTGCGTGCATCGCATCCTCGTAGGGACTCCCCTCATGCGTCTTTCTTCGATGGGCGGTTTCAAATTTCAAGTGGAACGGGGCTGGAGTGAGGGAGTTCGCAGAACAAGGAAGGGAGGTGACGAAACCGGCCGCTTACTTTGAAGAACTACGAACACCTCACAATCATAGAGAGAACACGGATAGAGCTTCTGCGCAAGCAGGGGCATGGACTCGCCGCCATTGGCAGGGAACTGGGCCGTGCCAAAAGCACCGCAAGCCGGGAGTTGCGGCGCGGTGCGGCGTGGTGCCGTATGTGGCGGCCCGCGCGCAGGCGTTAATGCATGGGCGCAAGGCCCGGCGGCCGGGCCGTCGGACGCCGGAACGGCCACCGCCTCAAAGTAACGCCCGCGCAGGAGATCGCAGCACGCCCTGGGGAAATCAATGAGTGGAAGCGAGCGGGCGCTGGCGGCGATGCTGTGCAGCGAAGCCGTGCTCTCTCTGACATATGCCCGGGGCCTTGAATGGATGCGGCACGGGGCCATCGCCGCGGCCTTTGGGGCGGAGAGTTACTTCTGCCTGCCCTGTCACAGTTGGCAAAAGGGAGGCGTGGAGAACATGAACGGGCTGCGGCGGCGCTATCTGCCCAAAGGGGTCAGCTTTCCCAGTGAGGAGATGCACCATGAATGGCTCCGTGGAGTGGATGCGGAACGCGACGGGTGCCCGCGCCGGTTGCTCGGCTGCCGCACGCCGGCGGAGGTGGCACGCGAGAGTCGGAACCGGTCGGTATGATCCCCGCCCCCCGCTGCAGCCCGGTTGCGTTAGGGGACGCTCCGGCCTCAGGGCTTCGCCCTGCCCCCGCTGCGCCCGGGACGGCCTCCACGGCCCCTAACGCAACCGAAGTTCTCCCTTGCCCGGAGAGTGGAGAACGAGGAGTGGACTTCAAACCAAGTTATCCCGCTTTCCCGGACACTCTCCGCCAGCCCGTCCCACTTGAAACTTAAAACGCCCATGGCGTGGTTGTATTGCGTTACAGAGGCTAGGAAAACCATCATACGGCGGTATATGGTCAGACATCGTTCATCCGCGCGACAGGAGAACAGAAGGAGTTCAGTGCAGTTGCCTGGTGTCTCATGGCCTAGTGATTCGGAGATGGATAAATCGCCGTCCACTGCCGGCGGCAGCGCTGGCTTTAACGCTCTGCGTGGTCCCGTCGTCGCTCATCATCTGCTGCGTCACGCCGGCAGTGCTCCACGAACCTGCGGAGGGTGTATCGCTCCATTCCACGGTGAATACCAGGCCGCTGGAGACGGCCGCCTTGCTGCGCGTGTAGGTGAATTCAAGGATTGAGCCGTTTGCAGCGATGTGTTGGCCGACACGGCTGCTGGTGAGCGGATTCTGCCCGGTGGCGTATTCCAGCAAGTTCACTTCGCCGTCGTTGTTGGCGTCTGTGGCATCGTTATCGGCGGTGGAACCAAAGTGCGTCAGCCGCCACTGCTCCAGCGGCGTGAGCGTGCTTGTGGTGATGGTCATATCGTTCCCGTCGCCGCCTGTGTAGCGGATGCGCCATGTGTAGCCTCCGGCGGTGAAGGCGCTGTTCTCCGGCCTGCCGTCGAATGTTCCGCTGATGGCTCCAGGACTGGTTTTGTTGAGAATCATGAACGCGGTGCCGAGCGGGAGTCCCGCAGGAGAATTGAGACTGAGCGGCCCGCCGAGAATTACTGTGCCGCTGACATTGAGCCGGTCCGCAGTGGAGGCATTAGTGATGCCGATGGAAAGCGTGCCGGCGAGGTTCAGATCGCTGACGGAGAAGGTGCCGATGGCTCCGCTGGTGCCTGGTGACAGTGTCGCGCCGCTTTCCACAGTGACACCGGCTGCGGAACCCGCGCCGCCCAGGATGGCACCACTGGCCACAGTGGTATGACTGGCGGCCATGCTGCCCATGATGAGCAGACGGCCCTGCTGCACGATGGTCGGGCCGGTGTGGCTGAGGGTAGCGTTGAGGGTGAGGACGTTCGGGCCTTCCTTCACCAGTTGGCCCGCGCCGCCGATAAGTGTGGTGGAAGGCGTGTGATCCTGGCTGCGATTGAAGGCCAGCGTGGCTCCGGCAGCGATGGTCACGCTGCCGCTGCCGAGCCGGCCCGAAGTCCCGCCGTTACCCGCGCGCAGCGTGCCGCCGTTGACGATGGTGGAGCCGCTGTAGGTGTTCGAATTGGTCAGCTCGGCAGTGCCGGGGCCATCTTTGATGAGTGAGGCGATGCCGTTTGGGCTCCAGTTTTCCAGCACTCCGTTCAGTGTCAGGGTGCGCCCGGCGCCGACATTCCACCGCATGGCTCCGGCGGACTGACAAGTGGTGTTGATTGTGAGATTCCGGCTCTCTGCGGCGATGTGGATGGTGCCGGTGGGAAAGGGCAGATCCCATGCACTGCGGAGGTCCGCGGCCATGATGAGCGGGTTGGGGCCAGTGAGGGTGATGTCCTGCGTGAGGCTGTTGAGCAAATGCAGGTCGCCGCTGCCGAAGCCGACGTTGAGCGTTGCGGTACCGTTCACGACATCCGGGCCGAAGGCATACTCGTTCCACTGCTCCCATTCGTTCTCCAGCCAGTTGGACGGGGTGTTGAAATTACCGCCGCCCTTCCAGTGCAGGGCCGCGGAGGGCCACTGCTTATACACCCGCACCGCGTCCACGTTCAGCCGCACTCCCCGCTTTTTGGTGATTCTGAGCGTGTGCTG
>Ga0315905_10005334_pt1 | contig 13098 bp, 2 predicted proteins | sample LakEriMetagenome_5_FD_203522 | JGI IMG/M metagenome (GOLD analysis project Ga0315905, IMG submission 203522) | Freshwater fungal communities from buoy surface, Lake Erie, Ohio, United States - Buoy 4 MA121 | ecosystem: Environmental > Aquatic > Freshwater > Lake | place: USA: Lake Erie, Ohio... | reverse complement strand
GCAGCAGAAACAAATATTTTTGGATTGCATGATGTTGGTGGAAATTATTCTAATGTTACACCTTCTTTAGCGATTGAATTTTATTCTCCATCTCTTGCTTTAGATGTTGCTAAAAATGGTTTGTCTAATTCAAATTCTAGCTACCACATGGTTTATTACTGCGATAAAGCAGAGTATTTGAATGTTTCTACGGACACGCAGAAAACAACATACAAATTTTACAATTGCTGGAGCCCAACGAATTCAAATACATTAAATGTAGCATCAACAGTAAATGATTATATTGTAACGATTCGTGATTTAACAAAGAATGATTATATTATTAAAAAGAAAAACGATTTTATTAATAAGATAACAACAAATGGATTGTTATATCGTGATGTTTGGGTTTCGAAATCTTCTGACGATTATGGTAAGTATGTTAAATTTTATCCATCTTATGCAGATTCTGTTGCTGATACAAATATAATTTCGTTATCAACTTTAAATATCGGAACAGCAAAAACTTTTAATCAAACATCATATTCTGGTAACTCAATTGTTGCTGAAGATCCTAGCGTATCAAAAATTGGACACTCTTACTATGGGGCAATCGAAGAGAACGATATTTTAAGAACCTTCCGCTTTGATCCTAATGTTGATGTTTCTGCAAATGCGATTACTATTTCAAATCATGGTTTACGAAATGGAGATAGAGTGTTATACCGAGTAGATTTTAATGGCGCAAAAATAACTGGTCTAACAGATAACACAATTTATAGTGTTATAGAAAGAACAGACAATACATTAAAACTCTCAAGCGACGAAACTACAGCAATTGCACTTACTGCTTCTGTTGAAACTGAAAAGAGAAATTATTTGCAAATTTATCCAGAATCTTTAGACTTCGGGTCAACTAAAACATTATTTAATACTAAAACTGAATATTCTGTTTCTTTATCAGATCTCGTTCCATATTCTATCGCAACAGGACTAATCTCAAACCTTGGAGAAAAACAATATGTTGTTCAGGAGAGAAATGATATTTTACAGGTCCAAGATACTACATTTGTCTTTAAAAATCCAGTAGAATTTAATACTGGAGATTATATTCGTATTGAACTAGGTGGTGGGGATCAATTAAAAGACCATGATGGAAACATATTAACAGGAACACAATACGCATATGCAATTAGATACAATGATAGATTGTTCGCTTTTGTTAAAAAATATGAAGAGGCTCTTGACGGTATTACATTCTTAACTGGTTATTATAATAATTCTCAATCAGTGTTTAGTAATACAATATTCTACAAAAATGAATCAAAATATGACAGTGGATCATGGTTTAATGCTGGACAAAACGCTTTACCACCATACATTAAAGATAATATGAAAGTGAAATTTTATGGTACATCTTCTGGTAAAACTCCAGGAGCAAGCTACTATGTTGATGCCTCATCTAATTCATTTACATTACATAACACAGTAGCATTAAGTGGTGTTCAGACATTTACTAATACAAACTATAATAATCTTGTTGAGTTTTCACCTGTTAGACCGACCTACCTTAAAATTGTATCCCCAATGATTACTGGAACTGTTAAAGAAGATGTTACTATTTCTTACAGTCCATATCCAAGTAGAGAAACAGGAATAATTGAGAAATTTGAATTAACGAACAAAGGAAATTACAATAGAATACCAAATGCTACAATCATAACAGATGATGGTAGACTTGGAACTGGCGCAGAAATTTATCCAATTGTTGACGACATTGGAGTTGTTAATTCAGTTACATTTATTGATGGTGGTACACACTCTGTTAACAGAGCATTATTTCTGCCTTATTCATTCTTCTCTGAAACTATTACTGGAACATGGGAGATTGGTGAAAAAGTATTAAAATCTGGAACAGAAATTGGAACACTTGTTGAGAAAAATGGAAGATACTTTAAGATTGAACAGAATGGTTCTGCAGTCACAGTTACCTATGCAGATACATTAATCGGTATGATATCTGGAGCAACAGCTGTTGTTGGAAGAACTCTAAATATATCTGCAGCAACTAATGCAAGACCAGCAAAAATTACAACAACTACACCACATTATTTAAATACTGGTGATTTTGTATATGTGTCTGGTATTAATTCAACTGTTGTGAATGGAATATATTATGTAACAGTTACTGGAATAAATACTTTTGCGCTATTTACTGATGTAACAATGGCAACACCATATGATTCCATATTAACATCAGCATATGTTTCTGGTGGAACAGTTTCTGCTGGTTTATATACAGCACTAGGAACTGCTATACCTGGAGAAATAACATTATCCAGCGCTAATGGTCCAACAAACAACTATGAGAATGATAAAAATCTTATTCTGCCGACTTCTAAAGTTCAAGATTCTTACTATTATCAAGATTATTCATATGTTGTTCGCTCTGGTGTTTCATTTGAGAATTGGAAACCGTATTTTAATAAACTTGTCCACCCAGCTGGTATAGCTGTTTTCGGCGAGGTTGACTATGCTAATGTAAATAGTGGTCAAGTATTAATGGGCAACACAGAGGTTGTAAATAACCAAATAAATAATACAAAGACGACTACATCAACAACTGTAACAACAACATAATATGCCAGCAATCATTAAAGACAAAACAAAATACCAAAGCGCTGCAGACTATCGTGGTTTGATAGCTGCTGGAGTAACAAGTTTATATTACTACTTCGGTAATCCAGTATCATGGGTAACATATCCAGGTGGATCATTTAATGAATCAACTCCACCAACCCCAAAAGATACTGTAGAGGAAGAGCGTCAAATTTGGGATAGTATTGTTGGGCTAAAAAAAGTTGCATTATCTGACACAAAACTTGGTTTTAGACGAGTTAACTGGACATCTTCTCAATACTATGACATGTACAGAGAAGATTATGATGGATTGACTGTTACAGGTGTAAGTCTTGCTGGCGATTATACAAACACTAAACCACTTTCATTAGCAAGATCTAATAGTTTAGTTCTTGTTGATATAAATGGAGATGGCGCAACCTATCGTGTATATCGTTGCGTTGATAATAGGAGTACTTCGACTGGTAATCCTATTGCATCTACAACTAAACCAACACATACTACCTCAACAGTAACAACTACAGCAGATGGATACAAATGGAAATATCTTGGGCAACTTGATTCAACAGATATAAATGAATTTTTAACCACAACTGTTTGCCCAATACCAACAACACTGTCAACAGCTACTTTATCTGGTGGAATTTGTTCAGTGGTAATGACATCTCGTGGAACAGGATACACTGGAACACCAACAGTTACAATTAAAGGCGATGGCGCAGGATTAATATTAGGAACTCCTGTTATATCTGGTGGTCAGATTGTTTATATTCCAGTAACAGCAAGTGGTTCAGGTTATTCCTACGTTGAACTGACAATTTCAGGAACTGGTTCTTCTGCTACAGCAAAAGCAGTTATTTCTCCACCAGGTGGATTTGCAGATAATGTTGAAAAAGAAATAGAACCAAACTTTTTGTGCGTTAGAGTGACAAATATTAATACTGATACATATTTCACAACAAGAGGATCAGCAGCAACAACATATGGAACTGCAACAATTGCAAATAGTAATACACCAAATGTAACTGGATTAGTTTATAGAAATGTTGGTTTAATTGAAGATCCCTTTAATTATGGAACTACTACAATATCAACCGCAAATACGCTTACAAATTTTACAGAGTATAGATATAACAGGACTGTTGGAGTAAATCCAGCTTATGGAGCTAGATATTACACAGCAGCTAGTGGTTCTTCAAATGCTGTTTGTACAGTTGTTGGTAGTAGAAGTAATGCTGTAACATTTAATAGTACAACTGATGTAAATACTTCAACAAATCAAATAACATTTTCTGGTGGTCATTCATTTACTACAGCAGAACCAGCAACGTATACTTGTGGTGGTGGAACATCAATAGTTGGTAGCGGAATAAGTAATGGCACAACTTTATATGTAATTAGAGATAGTGGTACTGCAATTAGATTAGCAACATCAGACGCAAATGCGAATGCTGGAACAGCAATAGATATTACAGGAACTGGAACAGGAACTGCTCATTTCTTAAATTCTACCGTGGCTGGAAAAGAATATGTTTCATTTATTCAAACAAGACAGCAAAAAACTGTAAGCGCACCACTAGTAAGTGGAAATACTTTAACTAATATGGCAGGTGACAGCACATCTTCTATTGTAATTGGTCCATACGTTGCATTTAATGGATCTTCTGCTGTTACTGTATCAACAGTAAACGATACGATTTCTATGACATCTCATCCATTTATCACTGGTGATCAAGTTACATACAGTAATGGGGGCGGAACTTCTATTACTGCAAGCACTGGTGCGTTAACAAATGGTGGAACCTACTATATTATTAGAAATAATAATGATTCAATTAAATTAGCAACTTCATTGGTAAATGCGAATGCTGGAACAGCAATAGATTTAACAGCTGTTGGAACAGGAACAAATCACAGCATAACCTACTCAGGATCTGATGCTGTGTATAATCCAACAGTTCAAAGATATTCTGGAAGTATAATTTTCGCTGAGTATAGAACACCAGCAACAAGATCAATCTCTGAAAAATACAGATTTCTTCTTGAATTCTAATAAATATAAAGCAAACTATAATGGAGAAAGCATAGATGGACTTTAATATTCCACCATATTATGATGATTTCAATGAGGATAAAAAATTCCTTAAGGTATTGTTTCGACCAGGATACTCTCTGCAAGCCAGAGAGTTGTCACAACTTCAATCGATTTTACAAAACCAAGTATCAAAAGTTGGTGATTTTATTTTTAATAATAAGTCTAGAGTAATTCCAGGCGCAGTAATGCACCAACCAACTTGGACAATAAAACTTGAACCATTAGAAGTTGACACATCTGTAAATGTTGATACATTTGTTAATAGTATTATTGGTTATGATATTTTAGGTGAAACTGCTGGTGTTCGCGGAAGAGTTCAATATGCTGAAAAAAGCGATATAGAAGGTAATCCAGCTATACTATATTATAGCATTATCTCTGGTGGGACAGACTCAAGCGCATACTTTAATTTTAATCCTGATGAAATTTTAACAATTAAACAGGGAACAACATTATACAGAGTTCGTGTTCAAAATACATCTGATGCTAGAAATTATGGTAGAATTTTTAAAATTTCACCAGGAGTATTTTACGTAAATGGTTATTTTGTTAAAAATGATGAACAAACTATTTCTCTAGGAAAATATACAAACGTACCATCTTGTACAATCGGTCTTGATGTTGTTGAAAAAATTATTACACCAGAAGAAGATACATCTTTATTAGATAATTCAGTCGGCGCTCCAAACTACACAGCTCCTGGCGCTCATAGATTTGTTATTGATTTAGTTCTTGTCAAACGAGAAATTGGATATGCTGCGGATAATTTTATTGAATTGATGAGAATTAGGAATGGTGAGACAGAATTTCAATTGAAAGACAATGATTTGTCATATTTGCAGGATGTTCTTGCGAAAAGAACGTATGATGAATCTGGTGATTACATAGTTGATCCATTTGAAATAGAAATGAGAGAGCATAGAAACTCAGACCAAGGCGAATGGGAAGGAACAAGAAATTATCAGATGGGTGATGTTGTTTACTACATAAACACATTAACAAACACATATCAATATTATTTGTGTTTAGACAATGGGGTTTCTGGATCCAGCACACCAACACATACTTCTGGCGTTGGTAGCGATGGTGGTGTTCGTTGGAGATATACCGCAAAACCAGTTTATGACTACGGTATATACTCTGAATCTCAAGGTGGTGATACAGACAAAATTGCGTTTGGTTTAAAACAAGGCATTGCATATATCAAAGGATATGAGTTTAAGACATTCGGAACAACATATCTGTCAGCAGATAAACCAAGAGAATACGCTCAAATTAAAAACACTTCTACTCCAGTTGTTCTTGGTAATTTATTGGATGTTCGTGTATTTGGCTCGCCAGATGTAGACAATTTTCAGATTGTTGATCTTTACAAAGTTGATACTATTCCAGCTGATGGATCTAGCATTGGTATTCTTGTTTCTAATGGCGCTAATACTGCATCAAATGTTTACGTCAGCAGCACATCTTATTGGCCAAATGGTGTAAATAAACTTACATATGTTATTGTTTGCGCATCCTCGCAGAACTATGTTGTTGAAAAAATGAAATTTGATCATAATACTACAACAAAAGCTCCATACAATTACAACGGAGCGAGTAGTTGGGTTCCATTTATGACAACAAGTAAAATTGGAACAGCTAGGATTCGTTATTACGAACCCTACGAAAGAATTAACTCAAGAACAACTGCTAAGATTTCTCTGATTGATATTCAGATGAATCCTGGCGAAGACTTCCGTAAAGTTCGTGTCATTGGAACACCACTTAGTGTTGGTAGTACATCAACAGGTGGAGATCCAAATTGTTTCCGTGCTCTTGTTTTACCAGCGCTTTATAATAGTACATCAGTTGGTTCTGCTTCTGTTGCTAACAGTGGTGGCTATGGTGTAAATAGTTCTGGTTCTTGGAGTGATATGGCATCAAACTTAACAGGGCAAGGAACACGATGGACTTCATCCAATCAATTACAATCTGGAGATATGGTTTGGTTTGCTAATGACCCATCTCAGTTTTTCTTTGTTCGTGGTTTAACAAATGGTTCAGATACAACTGCTAGAGATAATATAGGTATCGTAATGAATCACGCAACAAGTGGTGGTATTTCAGGTAATTTGTTAAGAGCTGACTGCGCATTTGAAAACCCACAAGATTATGACAGTTTATTTACTCTACCAAAAACTGGTGCATACACGATCCGTGGTGGTGATGATTTACAAACTCTTAACACATTTTATACAGTTCTCGAGAGATATACTGCATCATCTACAGCAACTGATCCTGTTGTATTAACGATTTCTACATCATTCCCAGACGAATTTGTATCTAATGTTCCAACACAATACGTTGTAACAAATCAAGATAATGGCGAAAGTGTTAGTGTTACTTCCCTAACATTAACAAATAACACACAAGCAGTTTTGTCATTGAGCGCATCAGCTGCTATTTCTAATACTATCGGCACTATGCAGAATAAAACATTTACTGTATATGCACCAACAAAGAAAAGACTGTTTAATGCAAAAGAAAAAGTAAAATCGTTAAAAACTTCAACATTAAACGTCATAATTCAGTCTGCTCTAGAACAAGAAACACTAAGTCTCTTTAAAGCTGACATTTTTAGATTGTTAAAAATTGAGGTATTCCCTAATGTAATTTTTGGTAATAGTATTGATGGAATTGTTTCTGGAACTGGAATTGATATAACAAATCAGTACGAGTTAGATAATGGTCAGAGAGATACACATTACGATTTAGGACGTTTAATAAAAGGTAAATCATTCCCGTTCCCATCAGGTCCAATTAGAGTTACTTTTGAATATTTTGAACATTCTGCTGGCGACTATCTTTCTGTTGATTCATATTCAGATTTACTTTATGAAGAAATTCCAACATATTACAGTAAGGTAACTGGAAGAACTCTTAATTTGAAAGACGTATTAGATTTTCGTCCAAGAATGAATGATGCTGGTACTTTCGATGGTGGAACTACATCTAGTTCATCAATACCGCAGAGACTTTATGGAATTAATCTTGATATGGCATATTTTATGTCAAGAAAAGACTCAATTATACTTGAAAGAAATGGTGGGTTAAAATTAATTCAAGGTGTTCCTTCAGATAATCCAATTTTACCATCATTACCTTCTGATACAATGATTTTATATGATATTGATTATGTGCCATATACTAATCAAGTCGATGCTCTTAATGTAAGAATTAAAGAGCATGAGCATAAACGCTACACAATGAGAGATATTGGTAAAATTGATAAACGTGTACAGAATATTGAACAAGTAACCGCATTAAATCTACTTGAAAAAGAAACAGCTTCTATGAACATTAAAGATCAAGATGGTCTTGATCGATTTAAAAATGGATTTGTTGTCGATAATTTTAGAGGACATACGGTTGGTAATCCAAGAGATCCAGACCATGAGTGCTCTATTGATATCGATCGAAAAGAACTAAGACCTGCATTTTCTCAAGTTGTTGTTGATCTCGTAGAATCTGCATCAACTCTAGTTGAAAGAACAAATTCTAATTATAGAATGCATGATGAGAATATTGTTACTCTTCCATATTATACTGGCGCTGAGTATTATTATAAAAATAAAAATGAATTGGCTAAAATTAATGCTAAAGGCGCATCAGCAACCACAACAGAACTGTTTAGAAAAGAAACTTTATTAAGAGAAAATATGGATTTGGTTATTGTTGATAATCCATATGCAACTCATGCAGAAAAAGTTTGTCAATTACTTAATACTCAACAATCTGGTATCGTTGCTCTTACACCATCTAATGATTCATGGATTGAAGATGCAATTCCCCCAGAATTAGTTATTGAAGAAGGTGGAACATATGATTCTGTTTCTGCTTCTAAAGACGCATTTGGTATTGATTTCGGTACAATATGGAATGGTTGGCAGGTAACACAATTAGGAACACCAATTACTGCAACCACTTCAAGTACAAGTTTTGCTGGTCTTGGCACTTCTAGTGCTTCTGCTACAACAACATCTACATCAGTAACTACACAGCAAATTACTGAAACTAATACTGGAAAAGAAATTGGTCTTAAAGAAACTACTGGTAAAAAAGAAATTAATGGTAGACTAACTGCTAGACAATCTATTTCGTATGTTCGCTCTAGACCTATTGTTTTCCAAGCAACAGGATTAAAACCATCAACAAGATTTTACTCTTTCCTTGATGAAACACCTATTTCTGATTACTGCACACAAGCTACAAGATTATTGCTTGGTGCAAGATCTTTTAATTATGAATATACACCATATCAGTATGGTAATTATGCGCAGGCTAGAAAAGTATATGAAACATTTGATACAAACAGTATTTTTGGATCAGCTGTTACTAATTTAGAAAGAAGATTTGCTGGACAATTAACATATCCTGATGAAACAACTGCTGCAACAACGCAATTTACTTCTGTTTATAATGGAGATGTAAAATCAATAACAAACTTAGTTAATGGCACTAGTGGATTAAATGATGTTTCTAGAGATATTATGGGTATGGATGGAGAAGTGACAGCATTTATGCGTGGTGAAGTTATTATTGGAGAAACAAGTGGAACAACAGGAATTGTTGTTTTACATGAGCAATCAACAAACAGTAGCACAGGAGAGCCAGATGGTCTCGCTGATGTTTTACATGTTGTTAACATTCAATTAGGGCAAGGTCTTGGACCAACAACAAGAAGAGGTGGTTTTGTTAATGGCGAATATATTCGTGGAACTGTGTCAAGATCATCTCTCAATGGAAATCCTCTTAGATTGCAATTAAGAGGCGCTGGTGCAGTAGAGGCTGCTACTCCAGGAAATCTTGTTTCTACAGGAACTGGTCGTTTGAGTGGTGTTTGGTTCTTAACAAGCGGACAGACAATTAATAATAGAGCTGCTCCCAAGTTCCTAACAGGAAAAAGATTGTTTACATTAAGTGATAGTGCAACAAACGATATCACAAGAAGAACAAGTATAGCTGACACAATATACAATGCTGTTGGTATCATTGATGCTGGTAATGGCTCGTTTGTTTCAGTTAGAAACGCAGAATTAGCGATTAATAATGTGAGAATTGATAGACAGAGAACACTCGAGAGTGTTGTTCGTTCAGTTAATACAGTAACTTGGGATGATTCTCCTCCACCAGCACCACCATCGGGTGGGGGTGATGGTGGTGGTGATGGTGGTGGTGATGGTGGTGGGGGAGATCCATTGGCTCAAACATTTATTTCAACAATAGAGGGCGGAAAAGATGGATGTTTCGTGCGCGAAATTGAGTTGTTCTTTAAAAATAAAGATTCGTTTTTACCTGTTGTTGTTGAACTAAGAACAGTAAATCCAGGTGGAACACCATCAGAAACTGTTATACCATTCGGTAGAAAAGTTTTATATCCGTCAGACATTATAACTGACTTTACTGGAACAGTTGGTACAGTAGTCAGATTCCCAGCACCAATCCATCTATTAGACAGTGTGAGATATGCTGTTGTACTTGTTACTGTTTCTCCGAATTATGAAGTTTGGACCGCAAGACTTGGAAGCGCTGATGTAAGTTTAAACCGAATGGGAAATGTTGTTAAACAACCAAGTCTTGGCGCTTGTTTTATTTCTAAGAATGGAGTAAACTGGGTCGAGACACCAGAAACAACATTAAAAGTTAATGTGTTTAGATGTATTTTTAATACAAATGAAACACTCAGTACCCCATCATTAGTAAAATTAGTTAACAGAGAAATTGAGCCACAGTCAACTTCTGGCAGACCAATTTCCTATACTAAGTTTGGAAATAATCCATTTAGAGTTAAATTAAACAGTAGTGAAGTAATCGTAACTCAACCAAATCACGGATTTAGCGTTGGGTCTTATGTTTCATTTCAAAATGTTTCTGGTAGTTCTAATTTTGGTTTTTCTGATGATAACATTAATTCTTATACAATGATACCAGATGTATATGATGGAGCAACAAATACTATTAAACAAATTTCTGGATTTAAATCACATCAAGTTTTTAAAGTTTATAGTCACGATAGATACAGTATTAGAATTTTAGACAATATTGGATCTAATACAATATCTACTGCTACTGGAACCTTTGGTGGATCAGAAGTTAGGGCAACACGTAATACTCTCTATACTACATATCATCCTACAATTAATTATATGGCTTTGCCAGGAACATCTGTTACTGGTCTTATTAAACACACTTCTGGTAAAAGTCCACATGGTAATGAAGTTCCATATGCAAAAGATACATCTTCAGAAACTATTATTTTAAATGATAATAATTACACTACAACTCAGAAAACAATTCTTAATAAACACAACGAAGCGCAAGTGCTTGGAAGAGATAATTCAGTTGAACTACAATTAAAATTAGAATCAACAAATAAATTTGTTTCTCCAGTTATTGATTTAGACAGAGCATCTATTGTTTGTATACAAAATAGAATTGATGATCCAGTAACAATAAAGAGTGCGTCAACAAATTATTATTCTGCTACTGGTGGTTTTGATGGTACTGACATCTATCAATCTGAGTATGAAAACAAAGAGGGAGTTGCCCAAGCAGCATACATAACAAGGAAAGTTCAGTTTAAAAATAGTTCAAGACTATTGAAAGTGCAAATTGCTGCTAATGTTCCTTCTAATTCATTAGTTGATAAAACAATAAGTTCAGTTACTGTACCATTTAGATTTGCTTCTGGTGCTAGAATTTCGGATCATCCATCTATATTAACACAAAGAACAACTGCATCAACTGCATTTGCGCAAGGTGTAACATCGATAACTTTACAGTCTGGAACTGGATTACTGAGAGGAATGTATGTTTATGGTCCAGGTATTCAGAAAGGAACAAGAATATCTACATCCTATTCAAATGGATCGACTTCTCTAATTATTGATAAAGCATTAAAAGAGAATTTACCTGCTACAGCAAGTAGTGGTACGGTGCTGTTCTTTACTTCAATTGATATTTCTTCAATGTATACTGTTTCTCAGATAGATACTGGAGATTATTTGTCTTTACCTACTGGTGTTTCTGGAATTACTACAGGAACATATGTAACGCAGGCGCCAAAAAATAGCTACTTTACAAGAAAAGTTGGTACTTACTCAACTGGAAGTTTTGAACAATACAGTTTAACCAACTTCTTTTCTTTATCAACATTAATTGATAGAAGTAGTGGATGGATTGATGTTACTACAAACAACATGACAATTTTCTTAGATAATGTCTCAGATATTAAAGTTGGAACATATGCGTATCTTGGCAATAGTACAGGTAATGATGGCACATTTGAATATGCTCCAAAATCAATTCGTAGAGTTGTTCAAGTTAATACTACATCTAAGAGTATTGTTTTGGAAGATTTATTAAGTTCTGGCGCTGAGTATGATTCAACTGGATTTGGTACAACATTTACTTTTAACCGAAATAATCCAGTTATTACGTTTTTTGATCCACGTGTTAGAATTAGCCAAGCAACAACAGCTTCAATTGAACCAACAAATGATTCAACAACTGGTAATATAACAAACGCTATTACATTTACAACACCACCGAACGATGTGTTTGAAGTGTATGCAAAAACATCTACTTCAGGAAATGCTACTTCTACAAATGCATATACATTTGTAAGTAGTTCTGGTGTTGCGTCTAATACAATTACACTTGGCCAAACACATAATTTAAGTTTAGGTTCTCCAATAACATACTATGGTGAGAATAATGTTGTTAGTGGTTTAATAAATGGAGCGACTTATTATGCTATTGTTGGATCAGATTTTAGTTTGGGTGTTAATCAAATAAAATTAGCGAGTTCTTTAAACAATGCTCTCGCTGGCTCTGGGTTAACAATAACATCAACTTCTTCTGCTGAAACACATAGAATTATTGATGTAAATCAGAAAGATGCTGCGTCAATTGAAGATGACCAGTATTTTAGAATTCTTCCAGACATTGCTGTTGGTGGAGATTCTTTGTTCTATGGTAATAATTATACTCTAGCAACAAAAGGTTCTTTAGTTACAACAGATAATCCTAATGAGTTTATTGATCATTCGTTTACTGTTGACAACTTATCTCCATTTAACGTGGCTATAATTAAGATCGTTATGAGATCAAGAAATCCAGCATATGTGCCTAAGTTTAAAGATTTAAGAATTATCGCTACAGCATAATGAAAAAAGATTACATGAGAGTAGAAGGGGTTTCTGGTTTATACAGAGACCCTCATTCTAAAGCAATAATAAACATGGATCAAACAGGTTATGATGCGTATATTATTCAAAAACAAGCCAATGAAAAGAAAAGAAAAGAACAACAAGAAGTTAGAGATGAGATTGATAGTATAA
>Ga0315905_10005333_pt1 | contig 13099 bp, 11 predicted proteins | sample LakEriMetagenome_5_FD_203522 | JGI IMG/M metagenome (GOLD analysis project Ga0315905, IMG submission 203522) | Freshwater fungal communities from buoy surface, Lake Erie, Ohio, United States - Buoy 4 MA121 | ecosystem: Environmental > Aquatic > Freshwater > Lake | place: USA: Lake Erie, Ohio... | reverse complement strand
TCGTAAAATCCTCATTCGAGGAGCCGACAACCAAGACTCTTTGCGTGGTGTGTCTTTGTCGTATTTGGTAATGGACGAGGTCGCTTTTATCAAGTCAGAGATTTGGGAACGAGTACTTCGTGCTGCTCTGTCGGATAAAAAAGGTAGAGCCATGTTTATCTCGACTCCGTCTGGGCGTAACCACTTCTATGAGTGGTATCAGCTAGGACAGAGTGGAGACGATGTAGATTGGAAGTCGTGGCACTTTACCACCGCTGACAATGAAACGATTGACCCTAAAGAGATTGAGGCTGCAAAGAGAACACTAAGTAGCTTTGCGTTCAATCAAGAGTACCTGTCTTCCTTCAATAATGCTGGCGCAGGATTATTTAAAGAAGAATGGATTAAGTTTGGCGATGAGCCTGACATTGGTTCGTGGTATATTGCGGTAGACTTAGCTGGATTTGAAGATGTCGCTAAAAGCGCTAACGCCACTAAGAAAAGACTAGACCAGTCCGCTATCGCAGTTGTAAAAGTAACCGATGATGGTATTTGGTTTGTCGACAAGATTGAAGCTGGTCGCTGGGATATACAGACTACTGCACTCAATATCTTAAAGAATATTAGAGAGTATGAACCTCTAGCAGTTGGCATCGAGCGAGGGGCGCTAAAGAATGCAGTATTGCCTTACCTTAGTGATTTGATGCGAAAGAACAACTGTTACGCTCATATCTTAGATTTGACGCATGGTAATAAGAAAAAAGTAGATAGGATTGTTTGGGCTTTGCAAGGTCGCTTCGAGCATGGACGAGTTATACTCAATGCTGAAGAAGACTTTGAAGAGTTTGTTGACCAACTACTAATGTTTCCAACCGCACAGGTGCATGATGACTTACCTGATGCGTTAAGCTATATCGACCAACTTGCTGTCACGAGCTACAGTATTGACAACGACGAAGACGATTGGCAAGCATTAGATGTGGTTAGTGGCTATTAATAAAGGACTAAAATGGCTGAAAATATGGACATGAACGAAAGCACTGTTTGGGAAGAACCTTCCGAATCAGATAAAGAATTAACTGCCTTTGTTATTCAACATTGCGACAGATGGAGAGATTCCAGAGACGAGAACTATTTAGAAGACTGGAAAGAGTACGAAAGAATTTTTCGTGGCGTATGGACTGACGAAGACAAGACACGAGAGTCTGAGCGTAGTCGCTTAATTAGTCCAGCTACACAGCAAGCGGTAGAAACCCGCCATGCTGAAATCATGGAAGCTATCTTTGGTAACGGAGAGTTCTTCGACATCAAAGACGATGTTAGAGACTACAACAACAATCCGATGGATGTTGAAGCCATTAAGGTACAACTCAAAGAAGATTTAGAAAAACATAAGATTCGTAAGTCGATTGACCAAATCGAATTGATGGCTGAGATTTATGGTACTGGTATTGGTGAGATTATCGTCAAGCAAGAGAAAGAGTTTGTTCCTGCAACGATGCCAATGCCGGGCATGACTCAAGCAGCCTATGGCGTACAAGAGAAAGAATACTTCTGCGTTAAGGTTAATCCTGTTAATCCTAAGAACTTCTTAATTGACCCCAACGCTACCTCAATTGATGATGCGATGGGATGTGCTATTGAGAAGTTTGTGTCTATTCACAAAGTGGTTGAGGGCATGGAAAAAGGTATCTATCGTAAGGTAGACATCGGACCTGCTGGCAACGATGACGACTTAGAAGTCACCCAAGAAGTTGTGCAGTACCAAGACGACAAAGTCAAACTCTTAACATACTATGGCTTAGTCCCAAGAGAGTACCTAGAGCAGTTAGAAAACAAAGATGAAGAAGTTATTGACCTCTTCCCTGAAGACAGCACTGCTGATACCTATAGTGGTTTAGTCGAAGCGATTGTTGTTATCGCTAATGATGGACTCTTACTCAAGGCTGAGAAGAATCCCTACATGATGCAAGACCGCCCTGTATTGGCTTATCAGGACGACACTGTCCCTAATAGATTCTGGGGTCGTGGTACTGTTGAGAAAGCCTATAATATGCAAAAGGCTATCGATGCTCAACTACGCAGTCATCTAGATAGTTTGGCACTGACAACAGCCCCAATGATTGCAATGGATGCTACTCGTCTACCTCGTGGCTCACGCTTTGAAGTTAAGCCCGGTAAAGCAATCTTTACTAATGGTAATCCAGCAGAGATTCTATTCCCATTCAAGTTCGGACAAACCAGTCCTGAGAACTTCGCTACCTCTAAAGAGTTTGAGCGTATGCTTCTAATGGCAACCGGAACTCTTGATAGCCAAGGAGTAGTATCACAGGCTTCCAGAGACGCTTCTGGCGCTGGTATGTCAATGGCAATGGCTGGCATTATCAAGAAGTATAAGCGTACTCTGACGAACTTCCAAGAAGACTTCATGGTTCCGCTAATTAAGAAAGCAGCCTTTCGTTATATGCAGTTTGACCCTGAGCGTTATCCTTCTGTAGACATGAAGTTCATGCCTAGCGCTACTTTGGGTATTATGGCTCGTGAGTACGAACAACAGCAGCTTATTGGCTTGTTGCAGACCCTTGGACCAAACACTCCAGTACTACCAATCATCCTTAAAGGCATTATTGGTAACTCTAGCCTGTCTAATAGGGCTGAATTGGAGCAAGCATTGACCCAAATGAGTCAACCAGACCCACAACAGGCTCAAATGCAGCAGATGGCGCTACAGATGGATATGCAACAGAAGCAAGCCACTACCCAGTCGCTACAGGCTAGGGCGCAAAGAGACTCTGCAGAGGCTGCTAAGACGGTTGTAGAGACCCAATTGATGCCAGAAGAGCTTCGTGCTAAGGTTATTAGTTCGCTTTCTACCAACATTGATGGCAAAAATCAAGAATCTGAGTTCGCTAAACGAGCTAAGATAGCAGAATTGATGCTCAAAGAAGCCGATATTAAAAATAAAGGCAAGATTGTTGAGCTTCAGATGCAAAAACAACAAAAGATGTAAAAATTACTTGACTTTTTTATAAAGTTGTGGTAAAATGCGGTTATAAATGTAAGTGAGTACTTACATACATTCTCCAACAAGGACAAAGAATGATAGATAAAAAACTACAAGAATACTATGAGAGTCGCTTTGCAATGATGGCGACTCAAGGCTGGTTAGATTTGATGGAAGATGCACAGAATATGTTCAATTCCTTAAATCAAGTGCTACCAATCCAAAACGAGACTGATTTACAACTAAAGCGTGGACAACTGGACATTCTCCAGTGGTTAATCAGCTTAAAAGATGTTTCAGAGCAATCCTACGAACAGCTCTTGTCGGGAGACACGGCGAATGAGTAGGAAGTTATATGACTTTAAATGCTCACAAGGACATATCACAGAGAGTTTTGTTACAGATGAAACAACAGTAATTCCCTGTGAATGTGGTTTAGATGCTAACCGAATTATTTCGCCTATACGAATTAGTTTAGACGGCACTGACCCTGTTTTCGTATCTGCCTACGATAGATGGGCGAAAAGGCACGAAGACAAACAGAAGCAAGAAGCAAAGCAAAACGCCTGAGATACCTTTATTGGGAAATAAAGCCTCAGATTATTAATCCTAAAATCACTTGATTCGGTGACAGGAGACTTTAAATGGCAGCAAATTTTATTCAAGAAGAAGAACTGTTTGAAAGCAATGAGCAAGAAGTAGTACAAGATGTTGCAACTCCAGAGGCATCTACAACCGATGCACAACCTGAAGTTAAACAACAAGAACCAGTAGACGAGTTACCTGAGAAGTATCGAGGTAAATCCGCATCAGAGATTGCAAAGATGCACCAAGAGGCTGAAAAGCTCATTGGTCGTCAAGCAAATGAGGTTCACGAAGTACGAAGTCTTGCAGACCAGCTTTTAAAGCAACAACTCGAAGCTCGAACAAAAGAAACAGCGCCTATTGAAGAATCGCTTGAAGAAGACTTTTTTGTCGACCCTAAACAGGCTGTCAACAGACAAGTAGAAAAGCATCCCGCTGTAATTGAAGCTAGACAAGCAGCATTAGAAATGAAGAAGATGAAGACGGCACAACAACTGTCGGCTAAACATCCTGATTTTACCACTATCGCACAAGATACTGGATTCCAAGATTGGGTAAAGTCTTCAAAGATTCGACTGAACTTGTTTGCCAAAGCTGATGCAGAATTTGACTTTGATGCCGCTGATGAGTTATTAAGTACTTACAAAGAACTTAAACAAATCAAACAGCAGACTCAAACGACTCAAACTGCAGCAGTAGAAAGCAAAGCTCAAGAACAAGCAATGAAGGCAGCTACAGTTGATGTTGGTGGTGCTGGCGAGAGTAGCCGAAAAGTATATCGTCGAGCAGACCTAATTAAATTGAAACTTACCGACCCTAGTCGTTATGAAGCACTGCAGGATGACATCCTAGCAGCGTACGCCGAGGGAAGAGTTAAGTAATTTTAGACTTAATAATTCATAAAGGAAATTAATCATGGCAGCAGTAACATACCCCGGCGGTAGTACATCTATCGTCAACAAAACAGCAGCAGACAAGTTTATTCCAGAGATTTGGAGTGACGAAGTAGTAGCTGCATACAAAGCAAACTTAGTTCTTGCAAACCTCGTCCGTAAAATGTCTTTCAAAGGCAAAAAAGGCGACACATTGCATATTCCTAAGCCAACTCGTGGCACAGCAACGGCTAAAGCAGCTAACACTGCAGTAACCATTCAAGCTAACACCGAGAGCGAAGTACAAGTCCTTATCGACCAGCACTTCGAGTATAGCCGTTTCATCGAAGACATCGTCGAGACTCAAGCATTGTCTTCCTTGCGTTCTTTCTACACCGACGACGCTGGTTATGCTTTAGCTAAGAAAGTTGACGACACTCTCATCGCTTTAGGTAAGTCCTTTGGCGACGGTGACGCTTCTGACTGGGTTCATAGCAATGTGTATTACATCGACTCAAGCACTGGCTTAACATTGTACGCAGAAGATACCGTTGTTACTGGCGATGTATTTACCGATGCTGGTTTCCGTAAACTCATCCAGTTGATGGACGACGCTGATGTTCCAATGGATGGTCGTAAGTTTGCTATTCCTCCATCACTCCGCAACGCTATCATGGGTATTGACCGTTACAATAGCTCTGACTTCGTTGATGGTCGTGGCGTAAACAATGGTCAAATTGGTAAGTTGTATGGCATTGATATCTATGTATCAAGCAATATGCCTATTATCGAGACCGCTGCTAACAACTCAGTTGGTGATGCCGTTAAAGCTGCTCTCTTATTCCATACTGATACTATAGTCTTTGCCGAGCAACTTGGTGTTCGTTCCCAGACTCAGTACAAGCAAGAATACTTGTCAACTCTTTATACCGCTGATACCCTCTTCGGTACTAAAGTAGTTCGCCCAGAAGCTGGCTTCGTACTCGCTGTAAACGCTTAGTCGTAAACACTCAAGCTCCTTAGCTTCGGCTAGGGAGTTTGTTTAAGTGCATTCCATGAGTGTATTTAAACAAATAAGGAGATAAGTCTTGTCAATTTATCGTGGACCGGGCGGTGCAGGAGATGCTACAAACGATGCTTCTAATCAAGCCGTAGTTGCACAACAATATGCACAACAAGCGGAAAACTTCAAGAACCAAGCACAAAACAGTGCCACAGCCGCATCTAGTTCGGCAAGTGCAGCAAGTGGTTCAGCGTCTTCAGCATCAAGCTCTGCTACTACCGCAACTAATGCAAAGAACTCTGCTGAGTCAGCAAGAGATGCTGCTTTGGTGGCAGAAACTAATGCCGAAACAGCAGAAACCAACGCAGAAGCAGCAAGAGACGCAACCCTAAACTTTGCTAATAATTTAACCTTTCAAGTTACCACTTTATCTGCTGGCTCTGAAGCAACAGTTGACTACGATTCAAATGATTTAATTGTTTCTCTTGGTATTCCACGAGGCAATACAGGTGCTACAGGCTCTACCGGCTCAACAGGAGCTACCGGATCGGCAGCAACCATTTCTGTTGGTACAGTAACTACCGGAGCAGCGGGATCATCTGCAACAGTAACAAATACGGGAACCAGTTCTGCTGCTGTATTTGCTTTCAGTATTCCACAAGGAGCTAAAGGCGATACAGGAGAAACCGGACCAACTGGAGCGACAGGGGCAACCGGTGCAACAGGCGCTACCGGTGCTACAGGAGCAGCAGGCTCTGATGGTGTTGGTGTTCCATCTGGCGGTACTACAGGACAGTATTTAGTAAAATCATCAAATACCAATTATGCTACTCAGTGGAGTACATTAGATTTATCAAGTTATTTAACATCATCAACCGCTGCTAGCACCTATGTTGCATTAGGCGGTTCATATGCTGACCCATCATGGATCACATCCTTGGCAGGTAGCAAAATCACAGGAACCCTTGACGGAGGAACATATTAATGCCAACCACAATCGTAACTAAGAACAGCTCGACTGCCTCAGCAGTACCTTCCGCTGGTTCACTGATACAAGGTGAATTAGCAGTCAATGTCACCGATAAAAGACTATATACTAAAAACGCAAGTGGTACTGTTGTTGAGTTAGGAACATCTCTAACAAACGCAACTGGGTTGCCTTTAACAACTGGCGTTACCGGTACATTACCTATCGCTAATGGCGGTACAGGCTCTTCTACTCTTGCTGGTGCAAACATCCCCGTTACCAATGTAGCAAACTCATTTACAGGTTTACAAACCTTTGCTGGAACCTCATCAAACGCAGACTTAAAGACATCTAACATACTTGAAACTGCTACTGTATCGGCTACTGCTGCAACAGGCACAATCGCATATGATACAACTACTCAATCAGTTTTGTATTACACAAGCAATGCGTCAGCAAACTGGACAGTTAACTTCAGAGGTTCAAGCGGTACATCTTTAAATACAATCATGTCTACCGGTGAGTCTATGTCGGTATCTTTCTTAGTAACACAAGGTTCTACAGCTTACTATAATTCAGCAGTTCAAGTCGATGGGACAACTTCAGGTGTAACAACAAAATGGCAAGGCGCTGCTCCTACTAGCGGTAATGCTAGTTCAATTGACAGCTACACTTATGTCATTATCAAAACAGGCAGTGCAACATTCACTGTACTTGCAAGTCAAACTAAATTCGCTTAAAGGTTTATAGATGCCACGCTTATCTAAAATTGGTGCAGCAGCCCTAGCAGCCTTTGGTTGGACTTCTGGTGGCGGTGTTACTGCAAGTTACCTAGTTGTTGCTGGTGGAGGTGGTGGAGCTGGTGGAAATACAGCATTTCAAGGAGGTGGCGGTGGTGGTGGTGGTTTTCAAACTGGCACAACATCTTTAAATCCAACTTTGTCTTACACAGTTACTGTAGGTGCTGGTGGAGCAAACGGATCAAGCGCAAGTGGAACTCAGGGGTCTAATTCTCAATTTGGAGCATTAACAGCATCTGTTGGTGGTGGTTTTGGAGCGAATAGAGCTACTACTGGTGGAACTGGAGGTTCTGGCGGTGGCGGTGGCGACCAAGGCGGTTCTGGTTCTGCTGGAGCTGGAGGTTCTGGCACTGTTGGTCAAGGAAACAATGGTGGTAATGGTGCATCTGGTACAGCTTTTGGTGGCGCTGGTGGAGGTGGTGGCGCTGGAGCAGTAGGTGGCAATGCTTCAACTTATAGCGGTGGTAATGGCGGTAATGGTTCAGCATCGTCTATTTCAGGCAGTTCAGTAACTTACGCTGGTGGTGGTGGAGGTGCTGCTAATAACACTCTTGGTGGAACTGCTGGTAGCGGTGGAACAGGTGGTGGAGGTGTTGGTGGTACTGGTGCAAGTACGGCTAGTTCTGGTACTGCTAACTTAGGCGGTGGCGGTGGTGGCGCTACAAATACTGCTGGTCAAGGTGGCTCAGGCGTAGTGATTATCTCCTATGTAGGCGCACAACAATTCGGTGGCGGTATCGTCACATCTAGTGGCGGTTCTACTATCCACACATTCAATACATCTGGCACATTAAGCCCATTGTCTTCATTGACAGCAAGCTATTTAATCGTAGCTGGTGGCGGTTCAGGTGGAAACGATAGAGCTGGTGGTGGCGGTGCAGGTGGATTACTATCTGGCTCTGGCGTAACTATTGATACAAACTCAACATACTTAGTAACTGTTGGCGCTGGTGGGGCAACTCAAACTGGCGGTGGCGGTACAGGATTTGTTGGTAGTAATTCTGCATTTAGTATGGTTACTACAACTGCTGTTGGTGGTGGCGGTGGCTATAGAAGTACAGGTGGAGGTAGTTCTGCAAACGGTGGCTCTGGTGGTGGTGGAGACCCAACTGGTGGTGCTGGTACTGGGACTGTTGGACAAGGAAATAATGGTGGCGCAGGTGGCGGAAGCTACGGTACAGGCGGAGGCGGTGGTGCAAGCGCTGTTGGTGGAAGCGCATCTGGAAACGCATCAGGAAGTGGTGGCGCTGGTTCTTCGTCCTCAATAAGTGGAACATCAACAACATACGCTGGCGGTGGCGGAGGCGGTGGATACGCTGGTGGTGGTGGTTCTGCTGGTGCTGGTGGCGCTGGTGGTGGCGGTGCAGGTAATGCAAACAATAGCACTGCTGGAACTGCTGGAACTGCTAACACAGGCGGTGGAGGCGGTGGTGGTGGAGCATTCAGTGGTAACGGTGGAGCAGGTGGCTCAGGCATTGTAATCATCTCCTACGCTGGCTCTACTCAGCTTATGGCTGGCGGTACAGTTACTGTAGCTGGCGGTAATGTAATCCACACATTCACATCAAGCGGATTCTTAACCCCAATCGTATTGACAACCAACTCATTGCGTTTCCGGTCAAGTGCTTCAGCATCGTTAAGTAGAACTCCAGCTAGTGCATCAAATAGAAGAACTTGGACATGGAGTGGATGGATTAAGCGAGGAGATGTTTCCACCAATGAGATGACATTCTTCTCCGCTGGAACAGATGGCAATAACTTTACTGCCCTAGCTTGGAACAATAACAAGCTATTCTTCCAAAACTATACAAGCGGTTCTCAAGTAACAGCTACATCTACGGCAGTATTCCGTGATCCATCCGCTTGGTATCATGTGGTTCTTGCTATTGATACCACCCAAGCAACGGCAGCAGACCGTGCCAAGATATATGTAAATGGTGTTCAACAGGATGGCTTTAGTGGTTCATCTTTTTCACTAAATCAACAGTTTTGGATTAACTTTACTTACAGACATACTCTTTCTGCTAGGTCGCTTTCGTCTATTGATTCATATACAGATCAATATATGGCAGACATTAACTTTGTTGATGGTCTAGCCCTAACACCAAACAGCTTCGGTACATCTAACGGACTCGGTGTCTGGCAACCTATCCGCTACAATGGTAGCTACGGTACTAATGGATTCTATTTGCCGTTCCCACCAGCAAACTCTTCATTTTCAGGTTTTTTTAGTAGTTCCAACTATTTATCTGTTCCAACAAGTACAGCATTTAGTTTTGGAACTGGAGACTTTACAATTGAGGCTTTTATTATTCCGACCAATTCTGGTCAATCAATTGCTTGGCACAACAATGGCGGTACTGGTGGTGGACAAGTTGTAAGTGGTTCTATCGTTCTTTCTACTGCAAATTGGAGTCATATTGCAGTTACAAAAACAGGAACAACAATTCGTCTATATGTAAATGGTGTTCTTGACAATAGCGGTACAGTTAATGCAGATATTGTTAACAATGCAGATCCTGTATTTATTGGAAAAGGTGCAGACCATAGCTCTGGGTCTGGAATGGATATGCTCCATCGTGGCGAAGTTGGCGGTGGAACGCCAAAGTGGTTTTTTTATCTTATTAATAATGGAACTGGAAACTTCCGGGGGCAATTATCTAATATAAGAATTTTAAAAGGAACTGCTTTATATACTGGCTCTACTTATACGGTTCCAACATCTGCGCTGACAAATATTACAAATACAAGTTTGTTAACGCTACAAAACGCAACCATTATTGATAACAGCTCTAACGCTTTTACAATTACAAATACTGGAGGCGTAAATGTACTTACAGCAAATCCATTTACCTTTAGCCTGACTACAGATTATTCTCCAAACGGCAACAATTGGAGACCAAATAACATCAGCCTAACTGCTGGCACTACTTATGACAGCATGACCGATGTGCCTACGCTGACAAGTGCTACTGCTGCTAATTATGCTGTGTTGAACGCATTAGGTGGTCCATCTGGTGGTTTGCAAGGGACTCTATCCAATGGTAATTTGACATGGACTAGCCCAGCAACAGACCAGCGTTGTGTACTGTCTACAATGGCTGTAAATGCAAATTCGTCTGATAAATGGTATTGGGAAGTTACTGCTGTTTCAAAGTCTGCAACTTATTGGGCTATTGGTATATTTCCAGTAAACATTAATCAATACAGTGCAACTTCTGCACAGGCTCAGTATCGTAGTGATGGCGTTATTTTTGTTAATGGTTCTAGCGTAACAACTGTTGCAAGTTATACAGCAGGTGATGTGATTGGTATGACATACAACTCATCAACAAATGAACTTGCATGGTATAAAAACAATTCATTACAAACTACTCGAACTGTCTCTAATTCGGCTGGATTTTTAAGTTATGCTGGATGTGGCTCAGATAGTTCTGGCGGTACAAATGTAAACAGTATTAACTTTGGTCAGCAACCATTTGTATACACCCCACCATCAGGTTTTGTAGCACTAAACACATTTAACTTACCTACTCCTACGATTGGTGCTACTGCATCTACAATAGCGAATAAGTATTTTAATACTGTTTTATATACTGGCAATGGTGCTACATATCCATCTAGCCAATCAATTACTGGAGTAGGATTCCAGCCTGACTTTACTTGGATTAAATCAAGAAGCAATGCTTATCCTCATTTTGCATTTGATGCAGTTCGTGGTGCTGGAAAAGAATTAGTACCCAATGACACTGCTGCAGAAACAAACAAAAACCAATTAACAACATTTGGTTCAGATGGGTTTTCAGTAGCCGTTGCCACAGATGGCAGTTTAGGAACTAATGGCAATGGTTCTACATTTGTTGCATGGAATTGGAAAGCCAACGGAGCAGGAGTAACCAACACAGCAGGTTCTATTACATCTACAGTAAGTGCTAATACAAGTGCTGGATTTAGTATTGTTACTTATACGGGTAACGGCACAGGCGGTGCTACTGTTGGTCATGGATTGGGTATCGCTCCATCAATGATGATATTTAAAACAAGAAATACAACTGGCAGTGCTTTAGTTTGGCACACTGGATATAACTCAAATCAAGCGCAAATGCTTTTAGATTCTACCGCTGCTATCTACAATCCTGGAAATGGTCTTTACTTTAATAGCACATATCCTTCTTCAACTGTTGCAACTTTAGGAACATCAGGCGCTACTAATGGTAGCGGAACAACTTATGTTGCTTATATGTTTGCACAAGTAGCTGGATACTCTGCATTTGGCTCATTCACAGGTAATGGTTCTACGGATGGTGCTTTTGTTTACACAGGGTTTAGACCAGCTTTTGTAATGTTAAAAGCATCATCTACTGGAGGAGCTGGGTATAACTGGGGTATGTTTGATAATGACCGATTAGGGTACAACTCAGCCCAAAGAGATTTAAGAGCAAATTTGTCAAATGCTGAAAGTGGCGACAACGACTTAATAGATTTTATAAGTAATGGGTTTAAAATTCGCAGCACATCAGGAGGATTTGGTGGTGGCAGTGGAATTACCTACATATACATGGCATTTGCCGAAAACCCTTTTAAATACGCTAACGCAAGATAGGAACTAACTATGTTTATTAGACAAGACGAAATCAGACCAGATGACCGCTACTACTGGGTAACGGCAAATCCAGACGGTTCATTTACTGGCGTACCAAAAGAACTTGAAGACCGTGAAGAAGTCGACCAAGACGGCAACCCAATGTATGTAAAGGTCTTAGGCGAGGTTGATGGCAAGCCAGCAATGGTTGACTCTACCAAACGACTCGTCACCAAAGGTCTCAAGTCAAACCACATCGCACAGATCAAGCAAACAGCTAACTCCATCTTAGCTCAAACCGACTGGATGGTAATCCGCAAGGCTGAACGCAATATCGACATTCCTGCCGACACAGTTGCCTATCGTGCTGCTGTAGTTGCCAAGGCTGCTACACTAGAAACCGCTATCTCTGCTGTTACTAGCGTTGAAGAATTAATGGCTTTAAACTTATCATTTCCAACGGAGTAATTAATGGCACACTTTGCTAAAGTAGAAAACAACCTCGTAACCCAAGTAGTCGTAGCGGAAGAGGCATTCATTGCAACTGGCGCACTAGGAAACCCTGCTTCATGGGTACAGACATCCTACAACACTCGTGGCGGTGTTCATTACAATCAAGACGGTACACCCAGTGGTCGTGAGGCACTGCGTGGTAACTACGCTGGTGTTGGCTACACCTACGATAAACTAAACGATGTTTTTATTGCACCTCAACCCTATCCAAGTTGGATTCTTAACATTGGCACATGGACATGGGAATCACCAACACCATACCCAACCGACAACAAGCGTTATTCATGGAACGAAGAGACAACCTCTTGGGTTGAGTTAGAGACAGTATGACCGAAGCTGAACTCAAACTTCTAAGCCACGAAGAAGTATGTAAAGTTCGCTACGAGCAGATACACGCTAGACTAAAAAGACTAGAACAGATTCTTATAGGCACTGCTGGATTCATTATTATAACACTACTAACATTGGTACTTAAATGAGTAGACCAGTATCTATCGGTAAAAACCTAGTAGCTAATACTAAAACTACTATGTTTACTGTTCCAAATAGGAATAGCGCTAAGTGGAGTTTACTCTTTGCATCGAATCATAGTACAGCGTCTAAATGGTTTAGTGCTTGGTGGTACGACGCTAGTGAAGCTACTGAGATTGAAGTCCTATTCCAATATGGTCTTACAGCTAAAGAGTTCATAAGAATAGACGGACAGGCTTATGTAGTATTAGATGAAGGCGATGAAATAAGGGTACAGTCTGAAACAGGTTCTACTTGTACCTGTATTGTGACTATAGAGTTAG
>Ga0315905_10005332_pt1 | contig 13101 bp, 18 predicted proteins | sample LakEriMetagenome_5_FD_203522 | JGI IMG/M metagenome (GOLD analysis project Ga0315905, IMG submission 203522) | Freshwater fungal communities from buoy surface, Lake Erie, Ohio, United States - Buoy 4 MA121 | ecosystem: Environmental > Aquatic > Freshwater > Lake | place: USA: Lake Erie, Ohio... | reverse complement strand
GGGGTAGCCGGCGCGCCCGGTGGCCCTGCCCGCCGGCCGCGGGCCGGGGCGGGGGGGGGGTGCAGGGTTGGGTGAGCGCCAGCTGCTGCGGCGCAGGTGGCAGGGTCCCCCTGCACCCAACGCCGCGCACCAGCACCGCGCACGCACCAGCCAGCCATGCGGCATGGCAGGGGAGGAGCGCCCAGAGACCTGCAGGCGCCAGCCGCCTGGCCAGGGGCGGAGGCCACACCCACCTGGGAACGTGGCCACGGAGCTGCGCAGCACCTGCAGCCCCTCCGCCACCGCCACCTCAGCAGCTGCCGCCTGCAGGGCCGCCCGCACGTGCTGGGCTTGCTCCTGCAGGCACGGGGTGCGTGGCAGGGGGTGAGGTCCGGGCCAAGCGCGGCAGATGGCGGGGGCCGAGGGGCAAGCCATGAGAGCAGGAGCGTGCTGCGGATGGGAGGCGACCCGGCCCCCCCCCCCCCCCCCCCCCCCCCCACACCCACCCACACACCTGGAATGCGGCGGCAGATTCGGGTTCGTTGAAGTGCAGGCCGGCGCCCGCCAGGTCGGCGCCGCCCACTGCTGCTGCCCCGTAGGCTGCCGGCTGCGGCAGCGCCATCAGCGGGCTCGTGGGTGTGACCTTGATACTGAAGACGAAGCAGGTGGCTGGGCTGGTGTACTGCATGCTGCTGTCGCGGGGCGGGGCTGTCGTGGAGGCGGGGGCCTCCACCGCCGTGGCGTGCAGCACCATGTTCACGCTGGACGGCTGCGCGCCGGCTGCTGCGTCGGCCACCGCCGGCAGCAGCGTGGGCGTGGCGGGCGCGCAGGGCGCGCGGTCCTGGACGCGCAGCGGCGGCAGGCGCGCGGCGGGCGTCGCCACGCCGGACGCCGATGAGTCGGAGGGCGTGCGCAGCTGCAGGGGCGGGCCGCCGGGCGCGTCCGCGGCCAGGGAGGTGTCCAGGTCCTGGTCAACCGACAGCGCGGGCGGCGGCTGCTTGGCGTACGCCTTCTCGGGGGCTGCCGCCGTGCGGCTGGTGCTGGCCTCGGCATCCACCTCGGCGACGAGTTGCGCGTCGGGCAGCCCATCGGAGCAGCTGCTCTTGCCCGACAGGCGCCGCAGCAGCTCTCGGCTGCCCGGGTCCGCGGGCAGCTGCTCGGCATCGCTGCTGCGCCTGGGGCGCCTGGGCAGCAGCAGGGCGGCGGACGCCAGGATGGCGCACATGCCCACCTGCAGCACGCAGCGCAGTGCAGCAGCACCCACCCACAGGTCAAACCGGCGCGCTGTGCGCCTGCAGCAGCTCGGCCGCGGCTGCGCCCGCGGGCATGGTGCTGCAGGATGCTGGGACGGGCGGCACGGGCCAGGCGGCGCGGCATGGGGGCGGTCCTGGGGACCTACAGGGCACGGGCGTCCGCACCCACCATGTGCCATGGTTTGACCCGCCACTCCCGGGGCGGCGAATGGTAGGTGGTGTCCATTACGTAATCCATCAAGATGTTGAAGGAGAAGCCGAAGATGGAGTGGGCGATGGCCACCCGGGCGGGCAGGCCGTACAGCAGGTGGCCCAGCGCGAGCAGGCAGGCGCTGTAGGGCATCTGCTGCTGGACGCTGCGGGCGAGCATGTCGTGCGCGGCGGCCGCCGCCGCCGCCTCGCCCGCGCTGCCCGCCGCCACCTCCAGCGCGGGCAGCCACCACACGAAGTGGCCGTACAGGGCGAGGTAGCGGGTCAGGCGGTGGACCTCCATGAGCGGGGTGCGGATGCGGCGGGTGCGCTCGCCGCCGAGCGCAAAGGCGAACATGATGGCGGCGTTGATGGCCAGGCAGGCTGCCGCCACCAGGTCACCCCGCACGGCGATGCGGTACGCCATGAGCCGCGGCATGACCAGCGTGGTCTGCAGCATGCTGGGCTTGGACTGGGCCTGGCGGAGGACGTCGGTGCACAGGGCGTCGTGCGTGGCGGGCGGCACGGCCGCCGACAGCCACTCGACCACGCCGGCCGCCGCGCGCCGCGCCGCGGCCGCGCCCGGCACCCCGCCCAGCCGCCCCTGCAGGCAGGCCACCCAGGCAGCGGTCCGGGCGTGTGGTCCGCGGGAGCGCGTGGTCCCCGGGGGCGTGGGCGCAGAGCGGGGCCCCTTGGGGCACTCGAGTCAGCGGCGAGCGGGCAGGACCCACCTCCCAGGCTGGGCACACCCTGGGATCGTCCAGGCGCCCCTCCAAGCGGGCCCGGCACAGCTGGGCGTCGGCCAGCGCGGCGCTGCGGCTGAAGGAGACGCAGAAGGCCCAGAGGAGGGAGAAGACGAGCGCGGCGTCCGTCCAGCTGCGCAGGCTGGCGCTGCGGCCACCCAGGGCCGCGGCCTGGACCTCAGGCATGCTGGGCCGGGGATCAGGCCGCGAACCGGCCGGCGAAGCGGGCGCCCGCAAGGTTCAAACCCGGCGCCACGTTGTCGTGCGCGGAGTCATCCCAATCCAATGATCTCTGTCTGTAACGCTGTGGGCCTATGTCGCTGTCGGGGGGCTTTGCTGGGCTGATCGCGGGCGGAAGGAGGGCGTAAACCGATGACAGCTCCGGGGCAGCTGCGCGGGCCGCGCTCACATGCCGGCGCGCTTTGAGGAGGCGGCTTGTTGACCGCCTGGCACATCATCACACCGCCCGCCGGTGCGATCCCTGATCCGCGTGGACCGCGCGGGAGGGGCCCCAGGATGGCCACCCTGCACTACGAAAAGACGTCGGATGGGCGTCGTGTGTGCCCGGAGTGCAGAGGCGACGACTTTGTGACGGTGCAGAGCCAGGGGGACGTGGTGTGCCGGGTGCGCCGCATGGGCGCCAATCCCGCGCCCCCGCGCCCCGCCTGGCGGTGCAACACCCCAGGCCAGCACCCCCCGGCCCCCATGCTTCCCCCCGCCCCCGCCCCTGCCTGCGCAGCAATGCGGCCTGGTGCTGGAGTCGCGCATCATCGACGAGCGCTCCGAGTGGCGCACCTTCTCCGACTCCGACAAGCAAGGGGACGACCCCAACCGCGTGGGCGGCCCCAGCAACACCATGCTGGCAGACGGCGGCCTGAGCACCAGCATCGGCAGGGTGCAGGTGCGGCAGGGTGGCGGCGTGGCAGGCGGGCGGGCGGCCGGGCGGCCGGGCGGGCGGGCGGGCACCAGCCCAGCGCGCGGGCGCGGCAGAGCCCCGGGTCGCCCCCAGGCGCCCCCCCAGCCCCCAGAACCCGCCGCTGGGCACTCATGATGCAGCAGTGTCCCTGAGCGAGGGCAGGCTGCACGGCTGCACCGCCTGCGGCGGGCGGCCCGCTGCAGGCCTCACAGCCCGTGCCCTGGGCGCTGATGATGGCGGCCTCACGGGCCTGGGCCCCTGGCTGGGTGGCTCCCTGCAGGGCGACAACGGGCTGAGCTTCGGCCTGCAGCGGCTGCAGCAGCGGCAGAACACGTCCGACCGGAGCACCCAGAACGCACACAGGGGCATCAACCAGATCGGCGACCGGATGGCGCTGGTGGACTCCATCAAAACGGAGGCCACCAGGATCTATCAGCAGGCGCGTGCGGGCATGGCATGCCGCGTGGGGCGTCGCGCTTTGGCTTGTCGCGCAGCGTTGGGATGCACGCCAGGGGATTGGGTGTTGCAGCTGTGCTCTTTGTGGGTGCCATGACTCGGATGGGCAGCCGCCCGCCTGCAGCGGGTGGGTGGCAGCCAGCCGCTGCTGGCAGCCAGCCTCGGGCGAGCAGCAGCGCACTCACCCGGCGGCCTCCCGCCACCTGCGCGCCTGCAGGTGGCGGACAACAAGTCGCTGAAAGGACGCGGCTTGCAGGCAATTTACGCGGGCTGCATCTTCATCGCCTGCCGCAATGGTGAGCTGGTGCACGGCATGCAGCAGCTGTGCCACTGTCACATCTGCTCCTTGAAGCTGTGTGGAAGCTATGCGGCACGCACGCTCATGCTCTAGGCTGCCGAGGCATTTTGACGCCGGCCCCCCCAACGCCGGCCCCCCCATCACCGCAGAGTCAATGCCGCGCTCCTTCAAGGAGATCTGCGCCGTGCTGCCGGAAGTCAACCGCAAGGACATTGGCCGGGCCTTCACCGCCATTAAGAACCTGCTGCAGGCAAGCCTCCCCGGCCTTGCCCCCCTTGCGCACGCATCACCCACCTCTTGAGAGCTGCCCGGCGCCTATGAGACACAGGGATTGGGTGCCACAGGCCGTGGCCGTGCGGACTGTTGACGACCCCCCCCCCCCCCTGGCGCGTTTTTGTGCTGGCAGGAAGCTGCACAGAAGGAGGCGGCAGAGCTGGGCTTGGACGGCCGCACCGGACCCAGTGGACAGGAGCGGCTGCTGGCAGAACCAGCCAGCATGGTGGGTGCCTGCATGTGGCGGTCATGTGGTGGCTGCTTTGGCCGTGCGGCGGGGTGCCGGCATGCCCCGGCCAGCGACGAGGATTGGGATTTCAAGGGGGCGGCACGCCTCTGGGGCTGCGTGTTGCGTTGCAAGCTGCAACAAGGTTGGCGCCTCCTGCCAGGCAAGCAGAAGTTGACTGGCGGGGCTATGCCGGGGCCAAAGACGCAGTCCCACTGCGTGGCACCCATTGCCGTGGCAGCCCTGCTGACAGCTGCGCGCTCCTCCCCCGCCCGTGCCCCTGCAGCGCCGCGTCCTGTCCCACATGGGCTACGGCCCCCGCAGCAAGTTCATGGCAGGTGCGCGCCAGCAGCAGCTGCAGGGCACCCGGGCCCGCGGGCGGGCGGTTTGCGGGTGCATGGCTGCATTCTGCTGGCAGGACTGCGCCGCAGCCCGGCAACTCGTGTCACGGCGCCAACGCCCTGCGCTCCTCCCCTTCCCATTGCAGCTTGCGTCAAGGCGCTGGAGAACGCCACGCGCATCGGCGAGCACGAGAAGGCGCCCTGGAGTGGGCGCAGCCCCGTGACCATCCTGGCTGCCGTGGTGGCGCTCATGAACGAGGTGCAGAAGGTGCGCCCCCAGCTGGACATCTGGGCAGGCTCACCGCGGCCTGGGCCAGGCCCGCTGGGCCTGGGCTGCTGGGCCTGAAGCAACCAGTGTGCGGGGGTGTGGAACGGAACGTCGCGCAGAGGGGGCAACTGGCAGACGCTGCGGTGCTCCCTGGCTCAGTTGTGCGTCCGGCCATGCTGGTGGCGGTGGTGCGCAGATCCAGCAGGCCGAGGAGGTGCTGACCCTCAACCTGATCGCGGAGAAGATTGGCGCCGCCCCCACCACCATCCAGGACGGATACCGGCAGATGGCGCAGTTTGCGGTGAGCGCGGGGCCTGCTTGCTGGGCGGCGGCGGGGCTTCTGGGGCCCGGGGGTGGGCAGGCGCGCCCCGCGTTCCCCGGCCCTGACAGGCACGTGAGGGGTCGGAGCGGGGAAGGTGAGCGCGCTGGCCCGGCGTGCCTGCAGGACCGCATCGTGCCCCCCGAGTTCGCAGACAAGTCCGTGATCAGCAGGCTCAACGGCAGCATTGCACCCGCGGACGCCAAGCCCAAGGCGCCTGCAGTGGCGCCCCCGGCGCAGCAGCTGCGCAGCCTGGCAGCAGCGGCGGCCGCCGGCCCCTCAGGGCCCCCCGTGGTCCTGGGGTCGTCCAGCAGCCCCATTGTGTTGGAGTGAAGGGGGGCCCCCTTAGTCGTGCTGCACGTTGCTGCAACATGCAACGCTGCCAGCCGGCACAGGTCGCAGCTGCCGCAAAGAACTGAAAGCACTGCTGCCGACGGGTCGACTGCCCCCCAGGTGGCGCCGTCGCGGCGTGGGGCCTGATGCGGCCGGCAGGACCAGCCAGGCCCATCTCCAAACGCTGGTGCAACCTGTGCACGGGCAAGCAGCTGTCAAACGAGCTCGCGCCAGCCCCTCAGATCGCTGCGCGGGACTTCCACAGGAGAGCAGGCGGCACACGCCTGGCACGCATACTTGCGTCACGATCACTGCAGCCTGTGTCGAGAAGGAGCCGCCCAGAGCCGGCCTCCTGCTCTCGCCTGCACGCGGCGCCGGCCCAGCTCGTGAGCACCCGGCACGCCCTGACACACTGCTGCCAGGCGCACAGCTTGTGCGTTTGCGGGCGGCGAGAGCCGCCTGATGCGGCCATCGAGCGGCTTGCATGGCACCCGCCGCGCATGCCTCGCCCGCCAGCCGGCGCCCCACGCAGCACATGTATCCCCCCCCCTGTGCCTGCCAGCGCAGCGAAGGCCCGGCCCTCCAACGCCCCCTTAGGACCCTTGTGGGGTGAGGCTTGATCAGCAGCGCCACCATGGATTTCGACCCCAACATCGGGGCCAGCAACTTTGACACCGACACGGTGTATGTCACTGGCCTGCCCACCAACGTGACCGAGGCCGAAATCGAGCAGCACTTTGGTGAGCAGCCAGCGCGCGCCGCGGCCCCTGAGCGGCGTGTGAGGCCTCTGCACGTGGCATCCTCCCCAGCCGCAGCCACCTGAGCGGCCTGAGCGGGCGCAGCCTCGCTGCCTGCAGCAGCAGACGTGGCATGGATGTGTTGCCAGGGGCAGCGTGCGCAGGCAGCTCGGTGACAGGGGGCAGCTGCATGCCTGCCTGCCTGTCGCAGGCTCGATCGGCGTCATCAAGGAGGACAAGAAGCGGCGCCAGAAGAAGATCTGGCTGTGAGTGGCAGGCTGGGCTGCCAGCAGCACCTGCCGCCCCAGCCCTGCTGCTCCCTGGCAGCCGGCCGGCGGGCCTGCACCCATTGTGGGCAGGGCGGCAGGCCACCCTGTCCCACGCCTGCAAGCGCGCCGCCCCGCCCGCAGGTACCGCGACAAGACCACCGGGCAGCCCAAGGGCGATGGCACGGTGACCTATGATGACCCCTTCTCAGCCGCCTCTGCTGTGCAGTGGTTCAACGGCGCCGACTTCAAGGGTGGGCACGGGGCGGGCGCCCTGGCCCTGGGCGTTCAGTGTTGCTGCTGCTGGAGGCGGCCCGTATGTGCCCCCTGCCGACGGGTTGGGCGCCCGCTGCTGCCGCTCTTCGAGGCCTTTGACCCTTGGACTGCTGCCCGCACGTGAACCCCCTTGTTCACACCTGGGGTGCTGTTCTCCCGCCCTGCGCCCCGCGCGGTGCAGGCAGCAAAATGACCGTCACGCTGTCTGACAAGAAGAACCTGGCGAACCAGGGTGGTGGCGGCGGCTATGGCGGGCGTGGCGGAGGTGCGCGCCCCGGGGGCTGGGGCAGCCAATAGCTGGCAGGTGGAAGTGGCATGCGGCGGCATGCACCGGCTCAGCAAAGGAACAGCAGCCTCCACAGTGGGCGGCAGCAGCAGCAGGAGGCGGGGTCCATGCTGACGTGTTTGCTGCCCTGGCATGCAGGCGGCTACGGCGGCGGCGGTGGGGGCTATGGGGGCGGCGGCGGTGGTGGTGGCGGCGGCGACTATTCAGTGAGCTGCCTCCCCCTGCCCTCCTCGCGCCTCACCTGTTGCCAGTGCAGCTGGCAGCAAGGCAGCTGGCCTGGCCGTTAGAGCCTCCCAGCCCCCTGGTGTCCCTGCTGTCATCCTCTCCCCTTGCGCTCCTGCTGCAGGCGGCTCCGCCACCCGCCTATGGGGGTGGCGGCGGCGGCGGCGGTGGTGGCAGCCGCCCCGGCGACTGGGACTGCCCGGGGTGTGGGATGAACAAGTGAGCGGCGTGGGCTGCTGCCTGCACAGGGCCCCGGGGTTTGTTTGTTGGCACTGCGCAGACAGCGACAGCCTGTGTCGCTGGGGCACCGCCCTGACAGGCTGCAGGGCTGCAGGTTGCAGTTTTGGAAACAGGGAGTGTGGACACCTCCCTACTCCAAGACGGCAACCTGCACCCCTGCGCCCTGCCATGCCCGCGCCGCTCCAGTGCTGCTCTTGTTGGGATGACAGTGGCAAGGTGTGTCTGTTGACTGACTGCCTCCCCCCTTGCGTCTTGCCCCCTGCTGCTGCGCTGCAGCTACGCGTTCCGCAATGAGTGCAAGCGCTGCAACAACCCCAAGCCGGGAGGCGGTGGCGGCGGCGGCGGCGGTGGCGGCGGCGGAGGTGCGTCTGCTGCTGCCTGGACGAGAGGGCCGTCTGTCCTGTGATGGGCTCCTGTCTGGCCCTTGCCCTGTCCCCTGCCCGCGTTGGTTGCTGACAGCCACGGTGAGCTGTGTCGTGGCTGAGGGCGGTGGGGTCATGTGCTGTGCAATGCGCAGGCGGCGGCGGCAAGCCCGGAGACTGGCCATGCGCCTCGTGCGGCAACACCAAGTGAGACCTGGCAGCCCTGCACGCCCGCAAGCTGCCCCCGCTGCCTCCCCTACCGCTGCCGCTGCGCCGGCTGCTGCGCCCTCCTTGCCCCCCAGGCTCGCCCCTCTCACGCTGACGCCTTGATTGACCGCCCTGCCACCCCCTGCAGCTTCGCCCGCCGGTTTGAGTGCAACCGCTGCGGTGCGCCCAAGCCGGCTGATGCTGGGGGAAGTGCCCCCGCGCCCGCTGGTGGCGGCGGCTACGGTGGCGGCGGCGGCTACGGCGGCCGCGGCGGCGACAGTGGCGGCGGCTACGGCGGCCGTGGAGGCGGTGACAGTGGCGGTGGCGGCTACGGCGGCCGTGGAGGCGGTGACAGTGGCGGTGGCGGCTATGGCGGCCGTGGCGGCGGTGACAGTGGCGGTGGCGGCTACGGCGGCCGTGGCGGCGACAGCGGCGGCGGCTACGGCGGCCGTGGCGGCGGTGATGGTGGCGGCTATGGTAAGAGTGGCTGCGGGGGGTGCGGGTCACCAGCTGCCCACCGGCTTCTCATCGGCGTGTCACTGGTTGCAGCAACCCGCTTGTGCTTCATCACTGCCTCCCCACCTTCCCTCGTGGTCGCACCACCTGCAGGCGGAGGCGGCGGTGGGAGGGAGGAGCGCAGCAGCGGGCCACCCCCTGCCGCGGGTGAGAGCCTGCAGCTGCATGGGCGCCAGCACCGCCGCCCTGCTGCTGCCCAGCAGCGCGCAGGGGCGCACCGTGCTGCACCATCAGGCGCGCTGAACACCAAGGCCCCTCCCCTCTTCTCGCACCCGCAGGCCGCGCGCCGCCGGTGCGCGCCGCCCCGCAGGGCGGCCCGCCCGGGAAGTTCACCGAGGATGACTGGGCGTGCACCAGCTGCGGGAACACCAAGTGGGTCTGGGCTGGCGGGCGTAGGGGCATCCCACTGGGGGGAGCGCGGCACGCTGCAGTCTGTGGAGGGGGCTGCTGCTGCTGCTGCTGTTGCACGGGGCTTCTCGTGCCTTGTTGTTGGGGGGAAAGAGGGGCAGCCTGGCAGTCTGCATGTTCTGTTGACACCCCTTGCCCCCGGGTGCTGCCCACTGCCGCAGCTGGGCGCGGCGCGACAAGTGCAACATGTGCAACGCGCCCAAGCCGGGGACCGTGGACGTGAACCGGGAGGGCCGCGCCGGCGGCTTCAAGGTGGGTGGGCGTGTGGGGCGGGGCGCGTGCTGCCTGGCCCTGGCTGGCCGTGGCTGCCTTGCAGTCCGCTGTGCTCACAGGGCGCGGAACGTGGCGCAGGGGGGAGGGGCAGCAAGCAGGCATGGTCAAGTGGTTGGGTGAGCGTGGGTCTTGCTGCAGCATGCGTGTGGCTGGGGGGTGAATGCTGGGGGCTGCATGCTGACGGCCGAATGTTGGGGCGCTGCACGGTGTGGCGCTGCAGGAGCTGGATGAGAAGGAGATTGAGGAGGCGCGCAAGCGCCGCCAGGAGCGCGAGGCCAACGAGCAGTGGGTGGCGCCGCTCTCCTGTGCTGACCCTGACCAACATTCATGTCATAGGGGGAGGAGGCGGTAGCTGGGGGAAGGGGGGGGGGGGTCCCCAGGTGGGGGCTTACCTCAGCCGCGGCGCGGCCCCGCAGGTACGATGAGTTTGGGCGCCTCAAGAAGGAGTACCGCTCCGGCGGCCGCGACCGCGACAGGTCGCCCGGGCGCGGCGGCGGCAGCGGCGGCTACGACAGGTGCGGGCGGTGGTGAGCCTGCGGGCGGGTGGCCCTGCTTCAGCTGTGCCGCATCGCCATGCGTCAGCTCTGCACCTCTGGCCTGCGCTGTGGCTGCGCGTTTGCACCCAGTTGCCCCATCTGACAAAGCCAGCCGCCAAACTTTGGCCTGTTTCAGGCGCTGACAGGCTGCTGGTCAAACCAGCACTGACCCGTGAGGTCAACCACATGTGATGTGTCACCTTCACTTCAGGGGTGGGCGTGAGTATGACAGGGGCGGCAGGGACTACAGCGGCAGCGGGCGCCGGGATGACTACGACCGCGAGCGTGAGCGCGAGCGCGACTACAGGCGCTGAGCGGTGGCAGGGCGCGTGCCGCCGCGCCGCCCGGCAGCGGGCACGGGACCGCACGGCGCGTGGAGCAGCGGCTGGGTGCAAGTGCTGATGCCGCTGTAAGCCAGGTACAATCGCAGAAAAAAACTTGCACCCTTCCTCGCCCCGCTCGCGTCTGAATTCCATGCTCAGATCGCCCGTCAGGTTGATCGCGAGGGCGGCGTCAAATCAGCGCAGGTTCCGGGCATCTAGGCCCACAATGACATCTGCCAGCCCGTCTGTTGTTGCCGAGGGCGTGTCTACGGTGAGATCGGTCGGTGATGGGTGCAGGCGCGTCGCGCGGGCGCTCAAACAGGGCTGCGCACTGCAGGTGAAGCTGGCCTTGTGTCAGCTGGGCGTGACCGCGGACAAGGAGGCCAACATCGCCACCGCCAGAGCCGCCATTCAGGTGTGGCACCCGCGCTCGCGCATGCAGCCAATCCGCGCTGCAGCCTGCCCACCCCTGGTGCACGCCTGCAATGCAGGAGGCGGCGTCCAATGGGGCGCAGCTGGTTGTACTGCCAGAGATGTGGAACTGTCCATACAGCAATGACTCGTTCCCAACGTATGCTGAGGACCTGGACGCCGGGCCCAGCCCCTCCACCCAGGTGCGGTGCTGCTGTGCAGCAGAGGGCAGCCCGAGACACGCTTGCCGGAACCCCAGGGCAGCGCGCCCTGGCTGCCGGCCTCAGGGCCGGCCGCAGCCATCACACTTTCGCAGCAGGCGGTGAGCCTGCGTTGCTGGGCCCTGGAGTTGCAGATGCTGTCGGCCGCGGCGAAGCAGCACGGCGTCACCATTGTGGGCGGCAGCGTGCCCGAGCGCTCCCAGGACCGGCTGTACAACACCTGCTGCGTGTACGGACCTGACGGCAAGCTCCTGGCCAAGCATCGGTGAGCAGCACGCAGCCGCAGGGGGGGGGGGTTGGCAGCAACAACCGCTGTCGGGATGCTGGCAGGCAGGACGGCCGGCGACGTCCAGGCCAGCAGTGCCACACTCCCGCCGCCACCAGCATGCCGCCCACCGCCGCCGCAGGAAGGTGCACTTGTTCGACATAGACATCCCCGGCAAGATCACGTTCAAGGAGTCGGACACGCTCAGCCCCGGTGAAACCGGCACGGTGGTGGACACGCCCGTGGGGCGCCTGGGGGTCGGCATCTGCTATGACATCAGGCAAGCGGCCCATCCCAGCCCCGGCCTGGCTTGGCGGACCCGCAGCTGCAGCTACACGCCTGCGTGAGCTGTCTCTGCATCTCACGGAGCCTCCCAGGCCACACTGGGCCATGGCGCTAGGGTGTGCTTGCGGCTTGCGCTGCGGCACCCACAAACCGCGACTCGGCATGCTGTGCTGTGCTGTGCCGTGCTGTGCAGGTTTCCAGAGCTTGCCATGGTGTACGCCCAGCGCGGCGCCCAGCTCATCATCTACCCCGGAGCCTTCAACATGACCACCGGGCCCGTGCACTGGGAGCTGCTGGCAAAGGCACGGGCAGTCGACAACCAGGTGCGGTGGCGGCAGGCCGGCGGCTGGGCCGCAGGCGATGAGCTGAGCAGCGCCTGCATGCACCCGCAGCGCCTGCGCTGCTCGCCGCCTGCTGGTGCCGCACCACACGCTGCCGCATAGCATGCTCATGCACGCGTGCCGCTGCCGGGCATGATGTGCTCTGGCCGTCACGCACGTTGCGGCGTGGCTGCCATGTTTGACCGCACCGCCGTGGTTTGACCGCCGCCGCCGCCGCCACCCTGCAGCTCTACGTGGCCACCTGCTCCCCGGCCCGCAACCCCGACGCCTCGTACCAAGCATGGGGGCACTCCACGGTTGTTGGGCCGTTTGCGGAGATTGTGGCGACCACGGAGCACGAGCCCGGCACCGTGTACGCTGAGCTGGACTATGCACAGGTCCGCCAGCGGCGCACCAACATGCCGCTGACCCAGCAGCGGCGCGGCGACCTGTATGCCGTGGTGGACAAGCAGGAGACGCAGCAATGAGCAGGCAGAGGCTGTGATGGCAGCGCACGTGGTGCTGGGAGCACGTTGTAACAAAACGGTAGGTTGGCGAGCGCGCCCTCTACCCCGGCCTGCGGCCCTGCGCCGTGAACCTGCCGGCACCCCACAGTGCAGGGGCTGTGTGACGGGGCCACGGGAGCATGATCCCCAGCATTGCCCTGCACTGGCCTCTTTGTTTTGATCTGCATGCCGTTGTCGCAGGGCGTCCGCTGATGGAACCGCTGGCGGGCTGCGTGGCGTTTGTGCCCACCCAGTTTGCCCAGGCAGCGCTAACTGCAAAACTGCGCAGCCTGGGTGCTGAGGTGGGCCGCCTGTCCAACCAGACGACGCACATCATCTACTCCCGCCAGGACAAGGGCGTTGGCGGAGATGAGGAACTGCGCCACCTGTTTGATCGCGCCAAAAAGGTGTGCTTGCTCTGCGATCGGGGCGGGGGGACGCGCTCGTGTGGTCCGATCTGTGGTGTTTTGACTGCGGGCGCTGCATGGCGGTCAATTCGCTGCTGACTGCCGTCGTGCCGTGCTGCCCCCGCAGATGGACTTTCGCCCCATCATCGTATCCCCGCTGTGGATCGAAGCCTCCGCGGATCAAGGCCGGCGTGCCATCGTGGGTGCCGCAGCATGCCTGCTGGCCCGCCCGCCCTGCCAATGCAATCAGCACCTGGCCGCCAGCAGCGCGTGCCCGCCCTCAATACCACACCCGCTTGCTCATGGCTGCAGGAGCGGCAGTACGCTGTGCAGGAGCCTGCTGACCCGCTTCTCAAGCTCATGAAATCTCCGCCAGCAGCAGGTCTGGCTGCAGGGGGGGGGGGGCGCCGCCCCCGCCCCCCGCGCGCGGCGCCCCGGCC